>Ga0228710_1002663_pt1 | contig 28288 bp, 18 predicted proteins | sample MedpolnodulmetaG_FD_177995 | JGI IMG/M metagenome (GOLD analysis project Ga0228710, IMG submission 177995) | Root nodule microbial communities from Medicago polymorpha collected in Santa Monica, California, United States - pink nodules | ecosystem: Host-associated > Plants > Roots > Nodule... | reverse complement strand
TACACATAATTTTATTCTCATCTTCATGGGAACTTTATTCCCACCTTTTTCATTGGGAAAACTTTTCTATTCCCAGGAACATTTTATACCCGGGAATAAAAATTTAGTAAACTTGTAACAAACATAGGCATATGCATTTTTATGACTTTATTCCCAAGAATCTACAAATATAACTTGAAACAAACACACCCTTTATATTTGCGGCTCTACCTAATTTAGTACGTAGTCGTTGCCCATCTAATCTAACTAAGATATTGTTTTTAGCATGTGTTTTGCTGCGGTGAACATTTCCTTACTAATCCCTGTTACTTTTATAAGTGTCTATTTAAGGAACATAGAAAGTATAAGTTTTAGACTTTTCTTTTAGGAATTTTAGGTCTTCAAAATAGAAAATTCATTGGGTTGAAATGGATGGATATTTGCAAGACAAGGGAAGAATGGGAATTGAGTGTAAAAGATTTAAGACTTTTTAATGTGGCCTGTCTAGCGAAATAGCGGTGGAGATTGCTGAATGGAGAAACATCGACTTAGAAGAAATTGTTAAAAGCCAAATACGGGGAAGGGAAACTTACTTGTTTAATTTCAACTCGACGGGGCCAATCATGTTTGCATCCCTATGGTGGAAAGATGTCAAGGTCACCTTTTGGAGGTGACTTACAAAATTTTGAAATAGTTGATGATATAAAGGTCACTTCCTCGAGGTGATTTTTTGATATAAAATAAATAAATTAGAGTCTTGTTTTTATGTTGAGACGTTTTCAAATCATCTTCCATGCTTACTTTTCTAGGCGTTCTTGTTAGTTTCTATTAAGGTCGAGTGCGTCTTTGTACTTCTCCAAATATAAATGAGTAAAATATTATTTGTATGTGTAATGATTCTACTTAATTGGAATAAAAATGTAAATGAAATTTCATTGATTCACTCAATTAAGCATTACAACTTGGTAATTGGAATCTCTTTTGATAGAGAGTAGTAGGTAACAGAGGAATGTAAGAATAAGAAGAATAAAAGTGAGGGACTAGAGAATCAGGGAGAAGAAGAAGAAGTTACATCACATATTTCTTGCCTTGTTTCCTTGACTTTGTCTTATTTATAATGGCTCACATTCCTATTTTCTATATCTCCCTTTTCATCTCTTTGACTCATTAATCAATATATAACATTTTACCATTAAAAAATATCAGTGTGTAATTTTTATCCAATGTAATTTTACGGTTTTTTTTCCTTCAAATACAGTCTCAAATGCCACCTTGTCCGAACCAAACTATATTATATATTCATATTTTTTTTGTAATTGACGAATTCAACTGGTTTTGTAACCTGTTTTGAAGTCAACAATGCAATGGCCAAAGACAAAGTCAACGTCAAACTAGTTATACCTTCTGTTAATTTTGTTCACCGAATTTTTTTCTTCATTATATATAGTTGCATTGCAATAATGTAACGTCTTTTATTTTTATTTTAGGGTGTTCTAATGAAATGTCATATCATCATATCATTCATATGGTAACATGATTGTATTATTATCAGCCGCCATAAGCCAACCCTTAATTAAATTTTTAAAAATACTCCATATGCAAACCAAACTTGACGTTGTCTTTTAATTTAATAACGTGTCTATTTAAAAGTTGGAATCTTTATACAAGTGGTCCTACCCCTACCTTTTAATCCTCTGCCAAATGTCTACCCTATTATCCAGAAATAACCCAAAAAATGATCTGTCATGTTGATAAATGATGATTGTGTCCAGACTTGTAAATTTCCTTGCAGAGCCAGTTTGGACATAAACCGAAAAGATTCCTTGTGTCCCCATCCAAAAATAATGGAATGAGGTTTCCTTTTCTTGCTCACTAATCAATCATAGTGTAATGAATTGAGGGCTCTTTCTATCCATATGCATTGTCATGTTGTGGCTATTTTTTTTAAGTAATCTTGTGATTAGAAAATTACATTTATAAGATGAATAAGTGGATGTTAAGGATTTGAACCATGACTTCTTTATATATTATGTAACGTTTCTATCAACTGAGTTAAGTTTACGTGCATTATTGTGATCAGTTTTTATCAGTATTAAACTATTTATGTTGTTGTTATTTGGTTAATCAAATACAATAATTTTTTTAAAGTGATATATTCATTTTTTGAAAAAATATATATTCAATTTATTAAAAGTTAAAAATTGTTTTTTTAAGTTAATATTTTTGTATTTACATGTGTACGTGGCTTTAGTTACTTGTTAGAAAAATTCTTTTTATTTAGCGAAAACAAATTATCAATATACAAACTTTAATCCTTAAAATAAATAAAATTAATGAATAATCAATAATTTGTATTGTATGCAATATTATAATTAAAAAATAACAATGTTTTGTGCCAGAACATGTTATCTTAGCTTGTAACCAAAAAAAGAACATGTTATCGTAGCTACTAGTTTGTTTCAGGATGGTACTAGATCAACTATTAATTATAGGACCGATCCTTCAAAAATACTCCATCCGTTTCTAAATATAAACAAAATTGATTTTTTAGGTACATTCAATTAATGATGTATGTGATCTATAATATGAACCACATACATTATTAATTGAATGAACCTAAAAAGTCAATTTTGTTTATATTTAAAAACAGAGGGAGTATTAATTATAGGACCAAAAGCTGGGTCCAAATTTATCCAAAAAACAAAAGAAAGTCTTTGTCTAAAATACATGATTGATGAAACAAGAGGGACTTTTTGTTTTGAGAGGGAAACAAGAGGGACATAGAGGGTCTTAATATTTAAAATGAAATCTAAGATACTACTAGTAATGATAATAAAGTTTAAACAAAGAATCTCTTTATTATGCTAAAGAATGCTAATCCAGATTGGACATGCATTATAGCAAACAAATTAAGGTGACACTTAAAGTAAACCAACTTTATAATTCATTAATTATTATTTTATAAAAAAAGTTATAAACTAGTTGCAATTAGAAGTACTGCAAGTCAGCAACTTGATGCTAGTGGAAAATGAAATGACTCGATTCCTGGTATCGTGATATATTTTTTAAAAGTGTATTTCTGGTTTCTAATGATACATTTTTAAGGTTTATAACTAATTAACTATATGTTTTTTCGTGTCAAAAAAACTATATATACCCCCCGAGTGAAATTTAAACTGTATTATTTAATGTTATAAGATCAAACTTTTATATAGAAATAAACAACAAAGAAATGTATTAAATACTAAATACTAAATATATACAGCAAAGTAATCAAAATTTCAAGATCTAAGCAAAACTGTTTATTCACTTGTGTGTGTTAATGACATATTGATTAGTTTATTTTTTCGCAAAGCAAAAGTATTTCTTTTATTAAAATAAAACAGCACCTAAGGACAAGAACAATTGAAGAAACTTACAAGCAAAAGCTAGCAGATAAAGACAATCTAGTATAATCAGTAGTGGAGGTTGGTCGAAATTTGTAAGATCACACTTATAATAAAGGATATATATTTAGTTAATTTCACGACCCTTGATGTGTTTAATTGTTGTAGAAAGAGATAAACCCACACATCCGTTTTTAATGGAAACACATGAGGGTTATGGTTCTATTGGCCAATAAAAAAACATTTGCTATGTATTCGCTATCCATTGGCAAATAAGAAACATTCCCTATGTACAAATATTTGTTTTGTTGGTCTAGTTAGTAGTTTATGTGTGATTTTAGCTTACACAAAACAAACTGAGTTCGAATATGACATTAAAAAGGGATTTATGCCAGCAAAAATACATAGGGCTTTGCCAGACTCAAATCTTAGATTAGAGGCCTACAATATAGAATTTGCAGCTGCGCTAGAACAATTATATAAAAAAATTATATTTGAACACTCTTTACTTTCTTAGACTCATCTAACATTTTACTTTATCTCTCTCATGGTCTATATTATATAGAGTGTATAAATGTTTATTGATCATTTATTGTTACCAGTACAATTTAATATGAGAATAATAAAATTTTAGGGCAGGCCATGGCCTATCCTAATCTACACTAAGATCTGTATAGTCAAATAACAACATAACCGAACTAAATCACAAAAGCAATGCTTTAAGCCAACCCATTTCATCCCTTGCCAATACCATCTCATACTAATCCAAATTTGTCTCTTTCTTCAATCACTCATATAAAACCATTGGCCTACCCTCAAATTTTTTGAATAGTTCCAACAATCATCATAGATGTAGAGGTTTTGTTTGTCTGAATTTGCAATCCAATCCATGCATAAATGACATCTGTCTCACATCCATGCACGGACCTACCTTACCACTAAAGAAAGATTCTTCAAAAAGAAGAAGAATAGAAATCAATTGATTATATTTTGTTATTTTTCTTTTAGTTAATAAAACAACCGTATAAGTTTTTTAACAAAAGAAAAAAAGAAAACCAATGAAGGAGTCTATAATCCTGATTCAAATGAAAAAAATATTAGAACTGTTAGGTAAAATATTGTGATTGGGGCTTAAGTCTCGGTATTTTTATTTATATGTGTGAGTTTTCAAATGACTATTTCTTTTCGTTAATTCAAAAAAATAATATCCAAAATCAAAGAAGGAAAAAGTGTAGGAAGAAAGAAATAAAGAAAACTGTATCGTCAACTATGGTTTTGCATGTTATCATCAACTATGGTCTTCTCAGATTCTTTTTCGTTCTATTTTAGTTTAATACTCCTTCTTTTTCATTTTAAGTACTAATTTGTTAACGTGCACTATATATATATATAAAACATATTTTAATAATATTTTTCTATTAATATATAAAAACAAATGTTAACATATAAAATATTGTTGAATTTCTCTCAATGAAAATTTTCAAATATCATTTTTTTTACGGAACAAATATGATAATTTTTACTAATAAATAATTGAATATATTAAATATTAAAATAGTGTATTGACATATATGAAACGTTTAACTATATCACTTAATATTTGAATACAAGATTTTATTTTTTTTAATATTGTGTACATTGTTACCATGAGCAATGAATGGTTTGTCATTTGTAAATAAAAAGATAAAATTACTTGTTTATGTTTGATCTTAATGTAAATATTATAACAAATGAGTTAATGTGCGATACTACTAGACTATTGGACTTATTTTTTAAGTTATTGTATTTCTCTATAAATAGAGATCACATGTAACATACTTGAGAATAAATGAATAATAGAATACTTCTCCCTCTCTTCTCTCTATTCTTGTTCTTATTTCTTTAGTTTCACAACATGATCATTTATATTTATTTATTTTATTTTTTGGTCAACATCTATATTCATTTTTATTCCACCTTTTGACATATAAATCCAAACATAATAAAAGTCGTGGCCTTCAATGGTTTTCAAACTATATTAGCTCTCGCAATTTATTTTCAAAAATTATTTTGTAATTTGACTTGATCTAAGTTTTTTAATTTCGTTTACTTTGATCTTGGAAATTGACTAAGTCAAATATTTTAAGATAAAAATGAACATGTGTAGATTTGTTTAGGATTAAGTTCTTTCAAATGAAAAAAATATAAGTGGTTGCTTTATTTGATTAAAGAAATGGAAGGAGAAAAATCATATGATAAATGAAAGAATATTCGTCTCATTTTTCTTAAAACTACGTTGTATGTCTCGTAGAAACTCTATAAGTAACATTTTGAAAATTGAGGTGTATCTTTTATAATCTTTTTGATGGATGGGAGTAGGGGTGTTCAAAACCGAACCAATCCAATAGAAAAACCGTAAATCAAATCAACCTAAACTGCAAAAAACCACATTTGGTTCGGATGTATTCAAATCATTTTTTACTCAACCGCATGATTTGGTTTGCTTTGCGGTTTTCATCTTACCAACCGAACCAATCCAAACCAAACCGCAACATAAGAAAAAACACTAATTAAACATATGTTACCTAGACCAATACTCAAAGGAACTCAATGAAAACTTTTATAAAATGACATATATTTTCTCTTGTTAAGTTTCTTCTTTGCTTTTAACTTCAAAAATGTATTTATGTGCTACTTAAACTTTAGATAATGATAAAATCTTAGCCTTTTGCATTTCTTACAAAATAAGATTACTTTTGTCCACGTTTTTAATTTGATCTATGTAGTTGCAAACATTGTTGGATAAAAATAAAAATGTAATTCGATGAAATTTAAAACATTATTGAAAACACTAATGAAAATATTGTGTTTTAGTTTTTTAACTTGATTTTATCGTCGGAAACAAAAAAATTATACTGTCTCAAAAAACCGCACCAACCGATTCAACCCAAACCGCATTGGTTTGGTTCGGATTGTATTTTAAAAGTCAACCAAACCGCATACATTTTTATCTTATGGTTTGGGTGACTTTTAGCCTCAAAACCGAACCAACCCGCACCGCGAACACTTTTAGATGGGAGGGTGAGGTCTCATAAAATTCATTAATGGGTAAATTTGGACAATATTTTTTAGGCAAGAGAGTTTGGTGGGTTGAGTGTGCATATTTTGCATCTATTTAGTTTTGCTTTATTAGATAACGATGTGTGGGGATAAGAGCTGATGGGAGGTGGGGGGAATTAAAATAAATTGCACATTGTTGACAATTAATAGTGGTATAATATGCTTCTAGTAATAAAAAAAAAACAGCATTGGAAATATATAATATTGAGACTTACCATTAAAAAACAGTTTTTGTATGATAAATGTTAGTAGTAAAAAAGAGTTTTTTTTTTTTTTGAGGGAAGTAAAAAAGAGTATTGACAATTGCCTCGAATGGGTGGACGTAGGTCTATCTCTATTATTGTGTATTATATACCATCCTAATTACATAAAAATGTACAATATTTGAAACTATGAAATGGAATGGAAGATTTTTTTTTGAAGCAAAATGGAATGGAAGATGAAAAATTAACAATATATACATTTTCATCACTTCAAACTTAATGAGGAAAATAATGTAGTTTCTTCACAAATGCACACACGGTCATGGAAATGAAGATAAAATGTTAGCAAAAAGATGGAAATACGAACAAAGGTTAAATCACATAATCGTCCTATGTATCTTACAATTTCAAATGTTATGATTCCTTTTGTATGTGATATGGGTGGCCAACAATACACTTACTCAACACATTGTCATAATCCATAACACTTAATAATGGACATTCCCAAATGCATAAATTTGAGAAATTTTTAACAAGTCTGAAAAACTAAATTGAAATGTTAAAAAATTTCCAACGACCAAATTGATATCATATTATAAAGTTGATGACCATTTCAATTATCAACAATAAAATTAACTTTCACTATTAACAACATCTTACAACCAACATTAATAGAAAGACGAAATTGAGAAACCGCAAGATAAATATAATGATTTACTAATAACTTATAAGATAAACTTGCCTCATTTTTTTAATTTAATAGGATAAGATAAGCTTCTCCTAATAAGGCAAACGTATTTTAACCAAAAAATGAGGTATATTCTTTCTCATATCCCCTTTTCCGTTTTTGCTCCTCTAAGATGCCAACCAATAAAGCAACAAAAAAAAAACCTAAACTTATCACCCAAGACATTATCAATAGGGACAATTTCGTCATTTCACTTTAGCAACAACCTTTTATATTGTCACCACCCAATGAAATTTCCTTGTCTTTTCATTTCTAAACCAAAATCACTTTTTCTTTTCCCATTCGTTCTTCAGATTCTAAATTCTTAATACACATACATGAAAAATCTATGATAAACCTCACAACATAATTCACATTAATAATCAAACACAAATAACAAAACAAATTAAATTTAATTATTTCATTTTTTTTTTCATTGTTCAATTCATAATTCATATTTTTTGAAATTTTGATCTTTTGACCGAATTGGATTATCAAATTTCATACAAACAAATCGTGGGTATGCAACAAAATTTGATTTTGTAGCTGTGACGTTGAATTTTTTTTGAAATTTTCATTCTAAAAAAATCATATTTTGTGTGTGGAAAATTTGATCCTTTTTGAGCGAATTGGATTGTTTCTTCAATTGGGTCAACGAATTTCACACGGAAAAATCGTGGGTATACGTCAAAATTTGATTTTGTAGCTTGTGGTGTTGAATTTTGTGTGAAAATGGGGACATGGGGTGGTGAAAACGATGGTTTTGAGGTGGAAGGGATAGATATAAACGTTTGTGTTGCCGCCGACGGTGATTTGTGGGTCAGTGTTGGCTCCGCCGGCGGTCCAATCGGACAATTCAGCGTTGAAAGTGAACATGATTTGGCTCATATGGTTAGTGATTTCTTAGAGAATGCTGGAAGTTTTGGTGCTGAGTCTTGGTGTAGCAGTGATAGTGATTCTGGTTTCAATGATTTTGCTCACCTTGCTGAAAAAATTCAGGTAATTATCATTATAATTATGATTATGAATTTATGATATGATGATTATCAAACCTTAAATTAATTATTTGTTAAGGAAATTATGTTTTATATAATTGTTGTTTATGATTTTTTTTTGTTACTATTATTCAGTTCAGAATTTAAAATGATGAGTTTGAAAGGCTTTTATGTGTGAAGTTAGAAGTTGCTATATAGGTTGTGTGGAAGAGTATCTATATGGATTACTCTTGTTTAGGCATCACCATTTTGTAGCTGAAAATTGAAATTTTATATTTTCAACCATAAGTTTTCTATTAGTTTGGTTACTTTCTATGATGTTTAGTTAATATTGTCTAACAGCAGGTTTGTAGCGCGATAACATAGCAGAATATGAACAAATCGTTATGGTCTACAATACGCTGTTTATACGAAGTCATGTGAAATAGTAGCTATATCTGTGCTATATCGTTGTAGGCATGTACAGTAGCGGAATTTGAACAAGCCGCTATTTTCCACAGTCCGTAATTGACAACACTAACATATGTTGGATTTATTTTCATGGTCCTATGGTCATCTTTTATGTTGTCTGAGGCTGAGTCCCTGCTGTGATAATCTTAATCAAGGGAGATAATTGGGAAATTGATAGAAAAAATCGAAAGAAATGATCAATTTTATTGAATATTGATACTGGAAGAAATAATTCTCATCCAATGGACCCCTCTTACAGTAGTCTTTGATCCATTTATCAATGCTAACAAGTTTGATGGTCCCCTAACTAACAATGCTAACCTGGAATTCCCTTATTGATTTATCTAACTAATAATATCCTCTAACTAACCAATTTCTCTCACTTCACAAATTAATTGATCTAACTTTCCTAACTACTTTTCTTTCCACTTGTCCTAACACCAATGGTGCTTTCCCGAGGTTTGAACCAACTATCAAGTGATGGAGTACATACATGTCTTTAACTACCTAGCTAACCCCCTAGGGTTTTGTGCTTGTTTATACGTTGCTCACTTTTTTCCTTGGTTGGCTGTGAATTTTTTGTTAAGTCTACATAACTATAAGCTGTATGCATGTTCATTTTTGGGCCCTGTTTGGATTGACTTATTTTGGAGCTTATCTACTAATATAAGCACCTGCGGTACTGTTTGAGAAAAATTATGAAAACAACTTATGACATCTCCATAAGCTGTTTTTAGCTTTTTACATAAAGACTCCAGGATAGCTTATATGAAAGCAATTTGACTTTATTTTATCTTTTGTTATCGAAATAGCTTATACAAAAGCATTTATGAATAAGCGCTTAACTAAGTTACTTATTCAAACATGGCCTTGGTCAATTGACTATTGTCTTAATTTGTACTGAAATAAATGTTGATGTTGATGGTTTTGTCCATTTTTAATTTGCAAGTAGTGGTTGTTTGTATACGATATTTCAGTTTGTGAATGTTGTTCGCTTCAATTCCTTTTCTGTATTTTGATTTTAGTTTTGGGTGTTCTTGAGAATTTCAACATGTGATCTCCTATTTCTAGGAGCATGATTGGAAGCATTTTCTACCCCTTTGTCAATTAATTGAACTCAAGACTTGGATTTTTACAGCAAATAAGATACAAAAAGTAGAAGGAGATTTGCCTTTCTATCGTTAACTGTACAAATAAATGATTTCCTACTAATTTGTACCTTTTAAAAATAATAAATGATAATTTAATAACTTTCCTGATTATCTTTGATGTTCCATGATGCAGATCTGTAAGCGATCGATGACTCAACATGAGAGCGACTTGCTCCCAGTTGTTCATTCTCTCATACGATCGATGCAGGAGACCAACCTTGAAATGATGAATTCTGGTCCATGTTATGCAAACTGTATCAGGTTTTATTTGGCAAAGTTGATGAGACTTTCTGGCTATGATGCCGGTGTTTGTACATCTAAATGGCAGCCTACTGGCAAGATCCCCGGAGGTATGCCGTATTATATTTATCTGATTTCACCACAGTCATGATTCTACTTGGTTTACTTGCAGTGCTGAATAAAAAATTGTTTTGTCTGCATTGATTTTTTTTCTTACCATGGTAAGAGAGTGAAATGGCATACTCTTTGGATATAGGTCTGGTTTGGATTAAATTTATTATGAGAGCTTCTCTGTTAAATAGGTAAATTAAGTTTATGATTCTTCACTTGCAAAGAAGTTCTTATGAGAGCTTATTATAATATTTATGAGATACAGAATTTAATTTAAACTTGTATGAGAAATTTTGGTTAATTTACATCTTTGAATTTCAATTTAAACTGTGCCGTGTGAAGCTGTTATATATAGTTCATAAATTCAATACTGTGCACCAAAATTATTGCAATATATTTTTTTAAATAATTATCTTTTCACAAGTGCTTGTTTTATGTTCATATTATCCGCTTGTGTTTTTCAGCTAATGTTTGTGTGTGAACTTGTTATGCAGGTGATCACGAATATATTGATGTGCTGGTCGAGAACAACTCTGGGAAATCAGAGCGATTGATTATTGATATCGATTTTCGAAGTCACTTTGAAATAGCTAGAGCTGTTGATTCATACAACAGGATACTGAATTCGATTCCAGTTGTTTACGTGGGTTCCCCTACCAGGTTGAAACAGTTTCTTGGAATAATGGTAGAAGCTACTAGAACTTCTTTGCAACAAAACTCCATGCCTCTGCCTCCATGGCGATCTTTAGCATACTTACAGGCCAAGTGGCTATCACCCTATGAAAGAATCACACATTCAGACAACAACATTAATTTTGGCAACGACGACAAGTGCTTCGACCACAAGCAATGCCACGGACATTTGAAGAAGTTGCAATCTTGTCTTCAGACCGGAATGGAAGTTGAGCGAATGTTGAAGGCTCGAAACATGGAAAGTAACCGGAGGATAAAACCTGACAGATGGAGACACTCGTTGCTCCGGCCTATTTGACATGTACAAATTTTGGCTCTGAAGTTTCAATCGAGTGAGTGAATAAATATAAAATACAAAATTTTGCGGCTTTTTTCCCCTCGACGGAAGCTTCTCATACTAATAAGAAGCCTTAGCAGCAGAATAAGGCAATTTTGGTTATACATCAGTTCTTTGTTTCTTATCGATATTTGAGGTGTCACACTTGCGGAATCTTAAGTTTTTTTTATACCCAGAGAGTTGAGTTTATGAACTTTATGTAGCGGCGGCGTCACACGGTTTAGTATGGGTATCTGTACTATATATGATAACTTCCTTGCCTCGTATATTTATTGGGACTTGGAAATTTTGTTATATGTTATGTTATATTATTCTTTTTTATGTATGTTATCATTAATTTTGAGTTATGAGCTGAAGTATTTTTTATTTCTTTGCTGTTTTTATATTTGGAACTGTGGTTGATGTTTGTTTTAGTCATTACCTGCTAAAAAAATAATAGCAGAAGTCACTTGTTTACTTAGTTACATGTTGTAGATTTCGAATTTTTATTTTTAGAATGTTGATTTAGAACTTGCTTTCAAGGCCTTGTCTTGTCTGCAGAAGTTCAATAGGTTTTTCATGGTGCAAGACCTTTTTCAACCATTTTATTAAAGTTTCATGACATTAATATACACTCTTCAGACCAAATCTTTTCCTTTTTTGCTCTCTGTTTTCGCCACCGGCCAGCCACCTTCACTTCACGGCTTCCCACCGTAGTTGTTTACTTGCCTTTGACCATGAAAATACCACCTTTGAACTTCACTCTTCCTCCTTTAAAAAAAAAATACACCATTGAAATCCTCAACACTATCCCTCAGCATTTCGAAAAGAGGCCAAAAATTTAGTTTTCACCAACAGCCAACACTATCCGCACTAAAAACAAGTGTCAATTATACTCAATGTAGAATTGACAAACCACACTGTTTAATTGGTAGTCAATGCCCTTACTAGTTAGCTTTTTTCTATTGGATAAACACCACACTGTGCTCCAAAGAGATATTTCCGACCCATTTCCTATTCTCCAACGATAACCTTCCTTCAAAAACATTCAAGAGGACATGATGCCACACCAAACAAAGCTAGAATTATGCCATAACTATAGGAAAATTGTTTATTCTCATCTCTTTTAATCTCTTAATCTTACTAACATAAAAAAAATAAAAATACTACGTTAATTTAATATTTTTAAAATAAGCATTAGTTTACAAAATTTAAGCACATAATGTTGATATTTTATCATATCGGTATGCATAAATTATGATTTTGGAAATATAAGCACATGAAATCTGCAACAAGTGAGATGTAAATATTTAACGATATTTTAGAGAAACACTATATTAATATTGATACTTTAAAAATAGTCACAGGTTTTCAAAACTTTATCATATTGATTATCATATATCGTTACATAAAAAATTTATTCTGCATATATAAACATATAAAATCCTTAACAAATGCAATGCAAATATTTAACAGTATTTTAAATATAAAATAAAAAATTATTCAATAAAAACACAACATTAGAATAAAAACAGTATATGTGGAATGATTCTCCACATACAATGTTTCTTTTCAAAAAAAATATTGATTAAATGTTGTATCTACCAGGACCAGATTTCATGAATATAGCATATAATATTATTTTTTAAAAATTAATATAATATATAATATGAATATAATTTTTTGCCATATGTTTTCTATATATAATAGATACCATTTCTACTTTATTATTATTCTATATATGAATATGAATTGTATTTTGTACATCAACACTATATTAACATCATTCCACATACATTTTTTTTTAAATATAAAATAAAAAGTTATTCAATAAAAACACTACAAGAAGTTTAATTTTGAAAAGTTCTCATCAATTTTTTTAATTTTGAAAAGTTAAAGATTGATAAAGAGCATCTCATATATGTAAGCAGAAGAAAAAAGGCAACATGCACTTCAGAATATCATTATTGTGCTATACATCCAAAATTATCACAACGGAAAAAGAACCTTTCAATAATAGAAATGAAAGAGCACAAATTGAAAAAGTTCATAACCAATAAAATCAAACCAACATGTTAAGAGTTTATTACACTCACTAATCACTATCATTATCCCCCACAATGATTTCAAAACTTATTAAACACCCTAAGTTTTTTGACATAACAACAATATGCATCCATCAATGAGATGGAATGACTTCACGAACAAAAACAAGATATTCAGGATCATTAAGCCAAAGCTTAGCAAGATGAGAAGGTGAAGTGCAAAGCCTATGAATCTCTTCAACTTTCCAAAGAGTGGTTTCAACACTGCTCCATTTTAATATAGTATCTATTGTCTTATCTCCATCTTCACTTCCACATCTTGATTGATCCCATTGCTTACAAAGCATGTAGGTAAGATAATGCAGTGGTTGGCCATACAATAGTGTGAAGGTTTTGGCCAAGCATTCCCAGCTAAGAATCACACCATATGGTACACGACTTCTTGGAATTGGAACTTTCTTCATGTAATTTTGGTATTGTGTTGCAAGCTTCACTAAAGCATCTGTAGTACAAAATAAACTTAATTTCTTGCACGTGAAAATAAACTATTTGTTTTCATCATACCCATGCTTGCGAGTGAAGTGAAGATAGAGGTTTAAATGTTATATTCCAATTTGAAGAAGAAAAAAAACTAACGTTATTGGGTCTAAAGTTTTGTGGGCTCATATTCCTATATAATTGAATTCTTATCTACTTTTCAGAAATCAAAATCATTAGATAAATATGATAGTTCAAGTGGATATATTAGTTTTGCTAACCTTGATCTGCATGTGCTTTGGACTTCAAGTGTTCTGAAATTTCCCGAACTGGTGAAAGTAACCTTTTCCTCTCTCTCTTTTCCATGAGTTGAAGATTTTTCGTATTGATCATTGGTTGTTTCCCATTTCTTTTTCTTGGTCCAACAACAACAACAAAATTGTTAATGTCATCATCAGATTCAGTTTCAGAATCAGACATTAACATATGTTTGATGCTCAAAATGCATCGATGTCGTAACATTTTGTATTTGCTAGCATATTGAGTTTTAGTAGAGGGTGTTGTGATTATATAATTGTTCAATTTTAATTTAGGTATAGTCTCTCTCAAATGTATTTGGTCTAAATTTGACTAAAGTACATTTGACTATGTTGCATATATTTAAAACCAGAGAAAATATATTAAAATACGCCAAATAAATACATCTGCACAAACTTATATATATGGACACACTTCCTCTATTCCATAATAACTATTGTATTTGACAATTTCATACAAATTCAGAAAAAATGACAAACAAAAGAAAGATATTTGTGATTTTACTAAATTATTCTTATTAATTATTTTTGTAGTATTTGTCATTATAAATGCAAAGTGGAGATAATAACTTAATAGTATAGTGCACATAATACTATTAGTTAGATGATACAATTGTGTTCGTAAAAAATGATGATACAATTGTGAAAATTTAATTAAAGGTGCATTGAAAATTGAAAGGGAGACTCTTTTAAAGATAATTTGTTTTACAAATATGACAATTATTACGAGACAAAGAAAACATTATTATTTTTTTGAAAGAAGAGGTCTTATATCATTTTACTGGTCAAAATATGTTCAATACAATCAAGTGGCTCAACTATAAAATGGGTTGTATGAAACATTGCATAAACTCAAGATAAATATCATTAATTATAATTTTTCTTATTAATTATTTTATGCATTTACTTTTCGATAATATTTTTCTTTTTTTAATGTTTCTCGTAATGAAAACCATATACACTAAATGTTGATAAATGAGGAATTACAGGCTCAAATTTGAACCTCTGCATATCAAATGTTCTTACAACATTTTACATAATAGATGTACTTGCTAGACCAGTATTGTCTCTTCTTAACAAACATTAATATATAATTAATGAAAAAAGAAAGAAAGTTTACGATGTTTATCAAATATCACGTACAAAACAATATTATTAAAAAATGATATGTTTTTTTAGAAAGTAACTATATTGAACATTTTTTTCACCTTTGATGATTTTTTTTTTTGAAAGGGGAAAACTTATAACATATCATTAATTAAAATATGTTCAATACAGTGTGGTGGCGTAACCAAAATATGGAAACTAGCCGATAATGTGGCCGCCTTTGCTAATTCATGGGTAGCCCCATTTGCTTGTCTCCGAACAAACTCTACACTCGAGTTTTCATATAAATGATCAAACAAGATTTTACAATCATTAAGTAATAGCTCCAAATTCCGTCGAATCATGTCTATTAGCTCCAAAGCTATCAACCACTGTTTTGGAATCAAGTTCGAACTCTATAGGCCCTAACTGTAACTCATGCACCCATTGAAGAGCTGTCAACAAACCCAATGCTTCACCAATATGCACATCACACTTTGGAGTTAAACATTCTGTTCTTGCAATCACAAACGCACCTTCATCATCCCGAATGCAAATGCCTATTCCAATTCAGTTCTCATTATTAGGAAAAGATGCATCAATATTACATTTCATTCGACCTCTATTCGGCTTACTCCATTTAATCACCCTTGCTGATTGCGAGTGCTCACCATTTCCGTTAACAACATTACTTAGTATAAAACAAATGCTTTTGAAATTAACTTTTCAAATCTTATCCAATCCCATTTAAAGAATAGATACATAACGGAAATTGTAGGACTTTATCCAAAACGGGAATCCTTCAAAAAATTCTCAGAGATTTGAGTTTTACATCAGGCTTATAAGAGGTTTGAAAATAGTTTTCAATTAGCAATAAACATGCCTCAAACTCAAAGATATTTGTCACGATTACGGAGTATGGGAAATGATTTTAATATTGAATGATGAATAAGAAATGTATAAATATATTTTAATTGATATTCATGTATACCATCAACATAAAAAATATGTTTACACATACAGTCAATCATATTTCATTATTATATTACTTTTTGTTTTAATGTTTTTTGACAAACTTTTGTTTTAATTTTAAAAATTGGAAAAGGGGGGAAGGTTATAAATAAATTGGCACTAATAACCACTTTACAATTGTACCGAAATTTTTTAAACTTTGTACATTAATGTTATAAGACTAAACTCTTAGCATTGAACTAACATCCCAAGTGCTATCAATTATACATATATACATATTTTTTACAATAACCGTCTAGGCAATAAAGGATTGAAATACTCAAAGGTTGATAGTCAAATTAAAACATATTTGACCCGTTTCTTTCAAAGAAGTGTGTTCAAACTCTATCGTTGATGTGAAAGTATTGTTGATGGAAGAATTATGTAAGTATTGATTTTAGATCTGGTAACGACACTTAAACCATCAGGCTTTCTCTAGCCTTAGAGAGCCCCCAACATCCAGTTTATCTAAATTTTATTTCATTAAAAAATGTATCAAAACAAAACATCACATGATTTTAAACAATTTAAAATCATGTACCTCTGTAGTCATAAGATTTTATAATCCGTAATACAATTTAGATATAGAATAATAATATATTAAAATGAGTAGTGATATTGGAACAATCATTTACGACAATTTTTATGACAATTTTCTTTTTTTCACTTTTACGTAACAACGAAAAAAATAAATAGACTTGAGTGCTAATCCTCCACTAAGGTTCTCGTGGAAACCATTGAATATTCATTCTTATCAAGATCTTCCTTTTAAAGTGAATCAACTTTGATTTTGTCGTCATTCTTCAATTTGGATGTAGAAATCAACCTTTTGTAATCTTATTAATTGTAACTCACGCCATTTGTATGTTTCTTTTTATTTATCATTCGTTACTCTTCCATCTTATATGAGTACTTTGACATGTAGTTGAAAGAATGTATCATTTCACAAGTTATCCTCTAATTTTGATAATTATTTTAGACTGTTTAAGAAAATAACTTAAAATTTATATGAACACAATTAGATCGTTTTTTTAGTCGAAAGAAAAGATGTAATAAATAAAAAAGTGATACAGAGACAGGGCATAAACCTGACCCAGGTACAACCCAAATGGGAATATGCATGATAAATCAAAACCTAATGGCCCAGTCCTAATCAAAACTAACTAACAATCACTCATCACAAACGTAACCTAGTAAACTCGCGTAGGGGCTCGAAACCAAATTACAAAAAAAATTGAAGAATCAGCATCTACTAAGACCAATTAGGGCTCAAGCTGGCGAATGGATTGACCGCCAACATAGAATCCAGATCCATGTACCAACAACCTCCTGAGAACAACAGCAGGCATAAAAGCTCTTTCGAGCATAACAATTCGAGAACAGTGACAACTGAGACGGATAATGAACAAGTATTAGAGGGAGGTGAAACATGATGCCTTGAGACCTGCAGATCTCAACAGACCTGAGAATATCAGAGAATCGAAGATTTCAGGAACACCAAACATAACCGATTTCACAATCGTGTGAACCCAGATCGAGGGATGAGTCACAACACGATAGTAACCAAACAGACCCTTTCAGGTTATGAGAACCAAATAGAAACAGACCCTTACAGGTTTTTAAGTTCGAACCACAACAAAAATGCTACCGATTCAAAGCCACCAATCTCTAATCGGAAACAGAAACACAACAACACCAAAACACAAACAAAATACAATTAGATCGTAACTTCGAGGTGACTAAAGAAATAACTTAAATACAAGTTCTTATGTGTTAAACACTTATTCTATAAGCATTTAATTGATTTTTTAAAATTTAAATAGACCCTTGTAGGTTTTGCTTGAATAACAATTTAACTAAAGGTTTATAACATAATCACTTATCATAACAGTATTTATGTATAAGCAATTTTTATAACAAAATAAAAGAAAGTCAAACTTTTTATATAAACTACGAGTTGTTTTCATAAACTATCATTGAAAGTCTATAAAAATATCATAAGTTGTTTCTATAAGGCATAAGCTATATCAAACAACTTCACAATTGATAATTCTAGTAGACAAGTTGAAATAAATACAAACATGCAGACCATACTATTGACTTCTTGAATGCATGCATGTTCTCTTATATATATGAACACATGAAAATACATTATTTTCAACAAAATCTAGTCCAATGCACGTCCTTCAAGTAAAGATTAAGCATTTCCTAAAAAAAACAAAATAGAAGAACTGAACGTGCTTCTTTCAACTAAGCTGAGAGTTCTACGCCATGTCCATGTGATTTATGTCTCGTTTCTTGAGCTTCAGATTCATAAGTCAGATACATAGTACAATACTATATATATATATATATATATATATATATATATATATATATATATATATATATATATCCCTTCTGCTGTCTTCCTCTCTGTATCCAGTGAGTTATTCCAAACTATGTCTTTCTTTTATTATTATTCCTTTTATTCTCAACTTGTATGTGCATGTGTGAGTATTTATTTTTATTTTTATTTTTAAAATTTTAATATTGATGAATCAGCTACATTTGAATCTACCAGTAATAACTATCCTTTCTGTCACTTACACACACATTTGCAACTGTTTCTTCTATAAATGAATAAAGTATTATACATGATATTTCCTCATATGGTAATTATTCATGTACATAAGTTGTGACAATGGATGGTGAATTTATATAGGATGTTATGCTTGACAAGATTCATCATTAGCCAAAGAAATGGGGTGCACTTATTCTGTGTATAAGAAGAAGAAATCAAGCTTTCCTGAAGTAGTTGTGTTAACTCCATCAATCAGAATTCCAGTGCAATCTGATCTTCAAAGAGCACTTAAAGGATTAGTTCCAAAGGATCTTGCTGATAAACTGTCGTCTCTTCGGAACCAGATTGTGTTGGTAGCAGAAGATACCGGTTTGTTCATTTGAAACTCTACTACTTTTGAAGTTAATAGTGTTTTTGGTCTTGTAATATGATTTCTCTACTTTTAGTCCTCGATTGAATTTATCGATCGAAAAATGATGATGCGGCAAACTGAGTCATAATTTCTCAATGATGCATAGCAAAAGTAATTGAAGATATTTTGACGGTTTAAAAATTTGAATTCTTTGGTGGTGCAGATGGATCAGCTATAGCTGAATTGCGGCGAGCTTTGAATGAGTACTTGTCTGTTCTAATTGGACTAACTAAGAAAGGTTCATATATTTCTTCAGATAAATAAAATTTATTTTCTCTATGCTCTCTTCATTTGTCAAATGAGTTATAATTTATGTATGATGCAGAGTATGGTCTTGAGGGGATAATAGAATTCAAGTGGAAAAACTTTGAAGTTGGAAAACAAGTACGGTTACTTGCAATATCATTCTTAATTTTTTTTATTTTTCATCATTGATTTTGGAGTTATTTTTAACCGTGGTAAAGTCTAATTTGGCAGGATAGCAGTATATCAAATGTGTGGTTTGAAGTGCTATCATGTGTTCACTTTATGGCTATGCTGACACTGTCTGAGGCTGATTCACTGATGATTCCAAGGGACCATTCAGACTCTGGATTTAGGGTTGTGTCTGCAGGTTTTGTGCCGATATATAAGCTTTTTAAGCATTTAAATACTTTACTAATGTTGCATATTTTTAAAAAAATTCAAGTTCCACATTGAAAAGATATAAGGTCTTAAGTTGGACTCATTATAATCACCTAATACAACATGAAGTAAGATCAATCATGCACTGACATGGACACCAGACACGAAACTCATACCGATAATAATTTAAGAAAATAGAACAACCGAATATAATCACATGTGTCATAGAATCGGACCACTGCTTATCGCTTTCAATGTGAAGTGCGGTGTTACATAGAATCGGATCCTATTGAAGGATCCACAACATGAACAGTCAATAATCATGGTTAAACATTTTTGTACTATCAGATAACAAGAGGGAAGCAATTGATTTGTTACTCAAAGCATCAGGATACCTGGAGTTCTGTGTTCGGCAAATTCTTCCTCAAATACCAGCTGAAACCAAGTATGTCTCTAAAAAATTTTGTTTAAAATTACCAACATTGAGCACCTTATTAAGGAACTAACTTTAATCAATATACAGGAAAATTTTGCCACATGACTTGCAGGAGGGGGTATTGGAGGCTATAGCTATTCAGGCACTAGGCCAGGTAATTGTTTATCAATCTCTAAATTAACTTATGAAAGCAGTTAATTCTTCTAGTCCATTTTGTTTAATGATAAAATTTTCATATTGAAATTTTGTCAAATAGTAGCATTCTATAGATGTTTTGGATTTCCAATTATTGGATTATGAGGTATATTTTCATTTCTTTTGCCCTTTTTATTGGAATGTAAGAAACAAAGATCCTTTTATTTAGCTTTAATTATATAGACCAAGTCCTACATTGGGTATAACACCTTATCTTGATGAATTTTTAGGGAACTGAGATTCAGCTTGGTCTTGCTGTGGACAGTCAAAAGGCCACTTTGTCTGTGAAGAGGAGGATGGCATGTGAACAGCTTATTTACTTTAGTCAGGTATTTATTCATCCTTTCAGCTTCTACTCATCACTACTAATTTAAAGACTTAGTGAATGTTTGGAATCATGACCACTTTGAGAAAATCTCAATGGCACCATGATTATATTGAAGCTCAAAAAGTATAGCTTTTGCCAAAATCACTTTTACACATTGATTCTGCCAAACTTAACGTCAATCTAAACATACACTTATTGCTAGATTTGATGAACAATTTCTAGCTTTTATGTTAAGAAAAATTGATTTTGAGTGTGGAATTCACAAAAGTTATTTAGATTCGCATATCAAAATTGATTCTTCTTTACCATCCAAACGAAATCAATTGTTCTAAACTCAATTTCTAGCTTTTTTTTTTCATTTAGTATTTAAGACTAAGAGCTGAAGAGTTTCTCACTTTTATGAGCAGGCGTATCACTGCTTATCAGAATGTGACTTCAACCAAGGGCATGGAAAGAAGCATCTAAGGTTCATCAAATGGAAATTCCTTGAATCCAAGGTTAGTTATGCTATCAATATTGACTAAATACTTACCACCAAAAGATAAACCTTGAAGATATCCAATAATATGAGTGATCCAATCCTAATCACATTCTTTTATAATGTTGGCAGGCTACAGCTTACTACTACCATGGTCTGATCCTCGACAAGGGTAATGAACCGAGCAGTCACATTCTTGCGGTGTCTTGTTTTCTTGCTGCAGAAGAACTTCTGCAAGAAAGCAAAAAGGCCTGTTTGAGCTTTTGTCTTGCAGCTCCGGTGACAAGGTATGTTTCCTAGCACGTTCTTTTATTACAACTAGTAAGTTATCCGTACTTTCTACACATATTCCAAAACAACAAAGTGTATGTTTGGAATCACAGTGAATTTCACAGAATCACAAGGACACCGTGATTTTGTTGTACTTTCAAAGTGTAGCATTTACCAAAATCACGGTAGAATGTCATGATTTAGTCAAACTCACGCCGAATCCAAACATGCACGTATATATTACTAAACACGCCATGATTTAAAAATATATATGGCTAAAGCAACTATTATACTAATGTCTATAATTACTTTATTTATCTTGTTAAGGGCTCCTCCACTTTGGGGTGTCATGAAACTTCTAAATCAAAAAATTCCTGAAGTTGCATCAAAGAAGTACCAGATGTATGGATACCTTTTGGAGCAAGAAAAGTAAGGATCTCTTTTATTTTTATTTTTTATGTTCTAACTAAATTCCTTAATTATTTTCATTGAAATATAATGAGTGTGTAAAATTGGAATTTTTCTAATAATGCAGAGGTCTCCATCAAGCATTGCCAGACCTACCTGAATTTCAATTATCATTACATCCAGATGAGTATGAACTCCCTGAAATTGATCCAGCATGGGATAGTAAAAATTGGGAAACATTAGGACAACCATTGAAAGAACACCTTAGAGATAGTGATGAAAATCCAACTGATTGATACACTTTATATGGTTTTCTAGTTTCTTTTCTATGTGTAGTTAAATACATGTTTGATTATAAGACTATTATTGTACAAGTTAACATTACCATATAATTAATTGGGTCATTATTCATTCACTTTATGACTCTCAAGTTCTAATACAATAGTAAGAGACATAGATTTATTGATTTAAATCAGGTGATGCTTTTTAAAGGGTCTTAATGTGGCTTTTTGATGTCTGATATAATGTAGGATAGATATTGGACAACTTATATCATAACTTTGACAAATTGAATATCAAAACTTCAAGTGTCTAATCTTAATCAATTGTCAAGATCATTAATTAATGTGAGTTCTTACAATAAGGAATACATATGATTGGTTTTAGCTATGTCAAAAGTTCAGTTAATTATTTTTTGGCAATATTCACTAGTTAATCAAACATCTTCAATGCCTCAAGCTAACAATGAGTTGTTAAAGGATTTACTTTGGTCCAAGAAAATAATTGAATTTTTTTTTTGAGGGAAAGAAAATAATTGAATTTAACTTCTCTAAAGTGAATTAAGTGTAAAATGGAAAAATCAAACTGTTTATTTTAACAAATTCATAATTTATTAGGTATTTATAGTGAAAAAAAAAAGTATCTATTATTCCCCACACGCCACATATTATAGGTCCTCTGTGATGGCATTGAACTTCTATTTACAGAGTTCACATGTAAAATCATTACTCTTGTGGGCTACAATTAGTTATGGCACTCTCGATTAGTTAAAACTAGGTTAATGTTATGGACCATTTTGATGGTGCATCTGATGATTCTCAGAGCATTTGATGAAGACAGAAAATTTTGAGTTCTTGATATACCCCCCAAAAAAAAAAAGCAATTCAAAGTATATTTGGTGCATTCCCTAAAAAAGAAAAATTGGAGCATGTTTGATATTTTATCATGGCGGGTTCATGAAAATCACGTTGAACCATCGTGATTTTGCAAAAGATACACTTCATATATTTTTATAAAATTATGGTGGTGGTTTGGAGATTTTAATAATCTGAACTGGTGCGCGTATATCAATTTGTCGTCAACAAATAGAATGTTTAAACATGTGTTTTTGACAACCTAAAAGGTAAGTAAGATTTTGACGTGTTCAACCAAGAAACGTGTCAATAAATGTGTTGTAATGTTGCTCATATATGTCGTGAAAATTAACAACTCAAACGTTGTCTTCGAATACCCAAACAAAGACATTATGTATGTTTTAGTGCATAGAAAATAATTTGTGTTACTCCCTTTGTTTTAAAATGAGCGTCTCTTTAGGAAAAAAAATTGTTTCAAAATGAATGTCTAGTTCATTTTTTTAATGTAAACTTTTAGAATTATGTCCTCCAATTAATGTGTACACTACTAAAGTATGAGAGGAATATTTTGAAAAAAAAATGCTTACATATTAAAAATTAGAGGACATAATTGAAGAATGTATGTGTACTTTTCAATGTAAAAAAAAGTATGTGAGGAATATTTTGCATTGAAATATGTCATATCCTAAAAATGCTTAAACATTAAAAGTTAGAGGACATAATTGAAGAATGTATGTGTACTTTTCAATGTAACAAAATGAATATTTCAATGTAAACATTAACAATTATGTAAACTTTGACAATTATGTCCTTTAATAAACAATTATGTCCTCTCTACTAAACAACCATTTTTCAATGTTAAAAAAAGCATGAGAGGAATATTTTTGGCAGAAAATAAGCATAAAAGTGATTAAAAATTAAAACAGAAACTAATAAAGCATACATTCTTGTTTATCTGAGCATAACTCAATTGGTAGGGACAATGCATTGTAATATGTAGGGGATGAGGTTCGAACCCCGAACACCTCATTTATTCACCTTATAAGGTAAATTCTATCCACTAGACTATTTGGAAGAAAAAAAAACCTACACACTCTTGTCACTATTATATGTAAAAATCTACATTTTAGGTTTATATACCACATACATCGTTTATTGAATGAATCTAAAAAGTACATTTTTGCTTACAATAATGATCGAAGGGTGTTCGTTGCTTGTGATCAAAAAGAGCATAGACATATGGACTTGGATTTGCTTTTTTCTTCTTCTTGACTTAATTGCAGTTTTTATCTATCTCTGTCTTTTTATCATTATACGAAATTGATTCTCTATTTTTAAAATTTGAAACTTTGGTCTCTCCATCAAATATTTACTCTAAAATATGGTGTTGCGAAATTTCAAATGAATTTTTTAAATAAATTTTCTTACAATTTTGATATTTTCCATCAACATATCATATATCATTCAAATTATCACATCACAAATTTTTTTAATTCAAAAATATGATGAAAGGACTAAAACTACAATAAAATCCTTTTTTTATTCGCAACAAATCCACACGTTCAAGTAGTCCCACGTTTGAGCATACACATATGTAAAATTCAATTTAGTAGTTTAAATGGATCACATTCAATTTTTATATTTTTGTACAGTGTGTAATTATTTAAACAATTCAACTATATTTATAATATTCATACAACCTATCAAAAACTCAAAAATAGGTTTCATCAAACCTCACAAAGCAGTAAAGAAGCCATCCTATGCAAAGCCACATTGCCAAAATAAGGAACAATGGTCATAAGAGCATCCACAAGCATTTGGTATGTTTATAATTTTTCAATAGTTGTACTTAAATCACTCCAACCCTACACATCATACAAACTTTTTAAGGGTGTGTTTTGATTGAAGGTTTAGGAGGAGAAAAGAGGGGAGGGTTTACATTTCTTTTTTAAAATACGGACTATATAACATATTTTTTTAAAATAAATTAAGTGTGATAGAAGTATTATATGACTGTTTATCATGTTAATATGTGAACTTATTAAAAAAACATTTTATAATGGCCGTAATTTAAAAATGAAATGTAAACCCTCCCCTCTCTTCCCTCCTAAACCCTCTATCCAAACACACCCTAAAAGAAACCCATTGATAATTTTATATCATCCATCAATAATTTTTATCATTATATTTTAATATTAAATTACATTAAAGCCACGAAGAGAGAGAATGCTTGTATGAGACTCTTTTCTCAAGTACCATTATAGATATCTCCACAATGGAGTTACATATTAGGCTTAGAGATAAGCTACCTCTCTAAGTCAAGAAGCTTGATGTTCCCACTTCAGCCTTTGCTATAAAACAACAGGAAATTATACATTTTAAATTTCAGTAGTTAACTGCCGCCAGGTAAGTTTTTTAATAAACTCAATAGTGGAAACAACAATTATCCAAAGTGAAATATCCATACTCTGACAAAATGTAGTTAGTTTATGTGAAACCATTCACCAAAAATTAGACAATCTGAATTCAGATTTTTTAAATTATAAAATTCCTTAAAATCTAATTGCGTGACTGCCGGAGGAAAATATCAACTATACGGAGTCCAATTTCCTTTTCCCACACATGTTTAAAGTGGACAGAGAATCCCTCCAAAATAAAGGTCTTTTACCATTAGAAAATGTCATGCCCTACAAAATTAAAGCTTGTTGACATATTGAAAAACTAACAACACATCAATTCTATTGTTTATATGCTTGATCTAACAATTAATAACTCAAACTTAGATCCTCAGTTGGGGTAGCATCTGTGTGATATTATGGTGCCAATGACATGTGACAGGTAAGTTTTTACTCTCTCTTTCATAAAGATTGTTTATTTTTTGGTTATATTTTAAGGTAAAGAGTGACACGTGACACATTGTGATTGACCATTGTCACATGACATTAACACCACAATGTCACATAAGTGCTATCCAACTTTACACACAGTATCACAGCGGTTGCATCGCCGTTAGATCAAATACAAAATGATTTTAAACTTTAATTTAACGGTGATACAAACTGCTATATTAATGTGTAGGGTACAGATGATCCATCTTATAACAGTTTTAGAGTGATTATTACTTCTAATCGGTGGTGAAAAATTCATACCCATAACATAGAACCCAATAAAAAGAGTGATTATTACTCACTTATGAATTGTTGCTCTCACCTCACCTTATACTCACACTCGTTTCCTAATTTGGTTCCTCTACTACTTTAACAAGCAAGAGACATGATAGAATTTAATTTTGAGCTTTCCTACTCATGAGAAGGGGGCTCACATGCATCAAATACCAAACATACTACCAAAATTTCCACCAATGAAAATACTATAAAAATGTAAGATCCAGCTAAAAATCGTACAACATTGAAGGCAACTAGTTATTATTATTAATAGTGATAATTATTAATTAAAGAAGGTGAGAAGCCATAAATAAAGTATTACGAGTCCTTATTTTATAGGACACAAGTCATTATCAAAGCATCATTATGATTTATAAAAAAAAATTCATTCTTCCTTAAGGTAGTTGTATGTTGTACTAGCAATTTGTTTACAATTAAAACCATACACCAAACTGAAAAAATTTCTACTAGAAATAGATTCCACATAAGAGAAATTTCATATAAAACGACACAACACAACCATGATAGATACAAGATCCATGTGAATGTGATAAATTGATAGGAGAAAATAATTAAGAGGTGAACTTGTAGGATATTAAAATTGTGAGTCCCAAATTGGCAAAAAAGGCCAAATATGAAAGCAAAAGTGAAACCAAATTGGTTTTGCAGAACTTTTGCACATGGTCACAGATTGCAGTCCATCCTACGTGTTTCTCTCCATACTGTCCCACGTATCCAACGGCTGTGGCTGCTGAACATCCAGCTATCAGCAACACCGTCATCACCTGATCAAAATTCACCAATTTCCCATAACAAACATAATTTTTGTTGTTTGGATTTAGCTAATAGTGTGTTAAGGACATTGCTTAACAAATTTTTTAAAAAATTGTACATTCTGAATTTTACATTCACCTCTTAAAATAACATCTGGTTTATATACTTATATACGTGAATAATTAATTTCAGTCTATGTGATCGATATGCGCAGGGTTGGTTCTATAAAACTGGAAGCTCAGCTCATATAGTAAAAATAGGTCCCTAATAAAAAAAACGTACAATTTTTTTAAAAGATTAATCTTCTATTTAAATTGAAAATAACGCTAGTATAATGATTATTAGTCATCGAAATCAAAATTAACAATTGTTTTTACTAAAGACACGTTTTTTAACTTAGAAATAGAAACATGAAACATGATTTTTTTCTTAGAAATTGAAACATGAAATATGTTTATTTTTCTTTTTTAAGCGGGGGTGAGGGATATTGAGCAATGATTTTTTTCTTGAGGCCCATCATTTTGGAATGTCCAACTCGATTGAGCTTTTTTCACTCCCCAAAGAACGGCCCTGAATATGCGTTTACTTTGCTTGACTTTGACATAGATAACAAAAATATAATGCCATTCCAAAAAAAAAAATATATAATGTCATTGTTGCCACATATTATCAATCATATTCCATATGATAAACAATTAATGACATGTATAATTTGGTTAATTACCTCAGCACTAGGCAAACGGATTGACTTGACTAAAACATTAAATGGGATTATTTTAAAATATCATAAATTTTCAAGATTTTTTTATCGCACAAAGAAGTTTGACTAACACTAAAATTGACACCGGTAAAAAATGAAGCCGAGACCTTAGAAAGAGTATGTTCTAAGGTCCAAGTAAAAACCATCAAAACCAACCCAAGTGGGTTACAATTGCGGGTATATGATACCGGATTTACATAAAAAAAAAATACTAAAAACAATCTATTTTTACCGACAAAACATGTCTAAGCCAATAACATTTTAGAGAAATGCTCAATATCCCGACAAAATCTACCACGAATAGTTCACGAGTGTAGTAAACTTTTTTTTAGAGGACCCGTAAACTTGTATATGCTATCACCGACGTCCATTATTCTGTTAATTTAAATTCTTTTGTGTATTAACTGAACTTTATGTTATTTTCATGGCGGTTGTCATCCATGCATGTGTTCTTTTG
>Ga0228710_1002662_pt1 | contig 28290 bp, 24 predicted proteins | sample MedpolnodulmetaG_FD_177995 | JGI IMG/M metagenome (GOLD analysis project Ga0228710, IMG submission 177995) | Root nodule microbial communities from Medicago polymorpha collected in Santa Monica, California, United States - pink nodules | ecosystem: Host-associated > Plants > Roots > Nodule... | reverse complement strand
GACAACCTTCCTTCAAAATAACATGAAGATAGTGGTCGGGAATTAAGCAAAGACACATGATGTTGGCATGTGGATTAAGTGGTGGAGCACTTCGGATTGGGAAATATGTCTCACATACACCACCCATTTCGGGCAAAGTCAATAGAACAACGACTCTTTTGTAGCAAGAAGCAATAATGTGACCCATATCCAGAGTGGTCAACCACTTACCCGGTGGCGTAACACCACTTGTACATTTCGGAGGGTGTAAACCATTCAAGATTTTGTTATAACGCTCCTCCGTGTCGTATATCGGCATGTAGTCACTCTTATGATTTCTCAACTCTTGAATAAGTGCTTGACGAACCAATACATGATCTTCCTCATCCATCCCCAAGTGCCTAGCTACCACCCGGAATCCACAATGACCATCCCCTTTAACATTCACAATGTCTTCAACAAAAGGTCTCATGAGATTTGGAATTTATGAAATGTATGGGATATTCCAAAACGGTTTTGAAGTAGACGATGAAGCTTGTGAGCGGGAGTAAGTGCCAAGGCATGCATCTTTCCTCTTTGGAAGTGACTTCTTGGGTTGTCGATAACTTTTTTCTTCTCCTCCGCACCAAGTCTACCCGCAATAAGGTGTCCTGATAACTTTTCATCCAAGTCATGGTTGTGCATTCCACAAAGCATTGCAATCCACCAATCATTTCTATCCTTATCAAAGAAACCTTTCAGCCTAAATGGACAATTACATTTCCTTGAGCCGATGCCTTCAAGGTTCGGTTTCTTCCTCGTCTTAGGTGGCTTGTATATCCCACTCCTTTCACATTGCATCGTCAAGTACAGCCTTTTTACAACTGATTTATCTATACAAACAGCAAATTCGGCCCTTACCCCTTGTGGACGAACCCAATCAAGTAACTCTTCTCGCTCTCTCCATCTTGCATTTGTTGTAAAAAATGAGGCGGTGTCGCGACCTTCGCAAACAACACCGATAGGTACCAGTTTAGGTTCTTGGACTTTAAACGGTTTCACATTAACGATTGGTTTGACATCGCCGGAACCTTCGCCGGAAGCTTCATTTTTAGCCGGTTTCTGTTCAACATCATCACCCGCGACATTGTCAACCATCTTCTCACTATATATCTATTGGATAAAAAAAATTACAAAGGAAGAATAAATAAATTACTTGTGGAACAAGCTAACCAAGAACAAAAGTGGCGCAAAAAATTCAAAAAAACAGGATTGTACAGTGTCGTGACTTAAGTCATGCAACACTTTAACTCCTGCGTGACTTAAGTCACGCATCCTTTAACACTTGTGCAAGTTAACTTGCGCACCAAGCCCTACTGCCTACGAAAACCAGACGAGCCAAGCACAAAAACCAGAAAAATGAGATGAGTTTTGATGATACAATACCTGATATTTGGTGCTTGATGAACGTAGAAACTTGCTTCTTGACGATTTACAATGATTTGAGATGAGGATTTTGACCCAAAAAATCGTACTTTTTGGGTTTTTGAAGGTGGAGGGAAAGAAAATGGTGCTTGGAGTATGGACTGATGAGTTTTGTACGAAAACAGTAACTCTGCGTGACTTAACTCACGCTGCGTGGGTTAAGTAGCGCAACGTTACTTAAGTAACGCATGGGTATATTTGAAAAACATGCTGGACGCGAGTGTTTTGTGCAGGGGGAAGAGCAGATATCAACAAAAAATGACAAAACTTAGATGTAGTGTTCTAGATGCTGTTTTAGTTGTTCCTCTCACAAAGAGACAAAACAAAATAAAATTGTCTCTATGTGAGAGAAACAACATAAATAACGCCTTGAGCATTGAATCTAAGTTCTGTCCTCAAAGAAAAAGTATACCTACTTCCGAGATTTGGATATACACCTCTGTATGAGTTTCCAAAAAAATAAAAACAAATTATGAAGCCATTAACTTTGAACTTGTACATATATTTTAAGATGGTTGTTCTTTAGGCCTTTGTATTGCTCGAACCAGACAAAATAGCCTTTCGAAAGATAACTTCCAACAGGTTAATTTCAGAAAAACAAGTAAAAAATACATAATCAGAAAATAGATTTCGATAGAAATTAAGGGGCTTCAGAGCAATACGGAGCCTAAAGAGCAATTATTAAACGAATTCTGCTTTTCTCCCAACATAAAACACTTGCGCCCAACTGAAATTACCAATTTACCCCTGCGTTACTTAACTCACACAAGTGTTAATTCCAGTGTGAGTTAAGTTGCGCATCGCATGTTAAGATGCGCATATTTTAACACCTGCGTTACTTATCTAACGCAGGGGTATTTTCGGTATTTCAGTTGGACGCAGACAAAATGTGTTGGGAGAAGAGCAGAATTCTTATTAAACATTGATCATCAGTAGAGCCTAAGCACATGAGGGCCCATATTTTGCTTCAAATCAAATAACATTGGCATCTTAAAAAAAATCAAATAACATCGAGTTAAATATTGTTTCCTGTGCCATTTCAAGAGATTGTAATTTAAAGATTCTTTGCCTTTAAACGTTCGTGAAATTTAACGGTACAAAATAGATGATATGACATAGTGTAAACCAAAATTCGTTTAAATCTAAGGGGACGAAAGTACCTTTATTTTTTAAAATAATTTTTAAATTACAAATTGGAATCTATAAAAACACTATTTAACCCAATAGCATCCTATAGAGATAGTCTATCAGTCTATGAGAAAAAAAGGTGGTAAATATATTAACTAATTTCCTTTTAGGCATCTCATTGCCTTTTAAAAACACTATTTAACCCAATAGCATCCTATAGAGACAGTCTATCAGTCTATGAGAAAAAAAGGTGGTAAATATATTAACTAATTTCCTTTTAGGCATCTCATTGCCTTTTAAAAACACTATTTAACCCAATAGCATCCTATAGAGACAGTTTATCAGTCTATGAGAAAAAAAGGTGGTAAATATATTAACTAATTTCCTTTTAGGCATCTCATTGCCTTTTAAAAGGAGGAATTGTAACGCCAAAGGACACAAAAAATCAACATATCAAGCCGCTGGAGTCTACAACTTATCTGTGAGTATTATGTTAAATGTAATTTTTAGCACTTGATTTTTTTTTACTAGAACTAGTCAAAAACTTGATTTTGATTATATGAAGTTGTAATGTTTAATCACTATTAGTCAAAAGGTGTAATGGAGCCTTAAGTATTCCTGTCTTTCAGGTATGCATTTAGTTTCCTTTTTTCACAAGTTATTTTCTAACTCTTAGAAGACTTGTTTTGTTGTTAATGTGTTTCTGGTCATTAAGTTTGATGCTCTTTTCTTGTATATTTGAAGATTTGTATTCAATGTCTGCTATATACTTTGCCTTAGAGTGTAGGATTCTTAATGCACCCCTTCACAGATTAGATATCTAGAGCATGATCAGAGTGGCTGATAGCGGCAACCTGGGATCAGTGGTCTAACAGATCTTTGATACTATCTTAGAATTAGGGTTGGACCTAAGGCAAGGAATGCCCCTGCTAATATACTAATATTTATGTTTTATCTCATCCAATGCGGGATTTTTAACAAGCAAATCACTTTAGAGGAGAGTAAAGTAAGTATTATCAACCAATCCCCGTGAGCTTAGCTCAGTTGGTAGGGATATTGCATATTATATGCAGGGGCCGAGGTTCGAACCCCGGACACCCCACTTCTCCATAATTAAATTGTGTGAGCTCTAGCCACTAGGCTACTTGACCAAAAAAAGAAAAAGTAAGTATTATCAACCAATAATTAGAACATTAAGGATGGATATTAGAGGTACATCATAACAATCAAGAACTTTTAAATCTCACTTTAAAGGAGCCAAACTCCTCCAAAAAACAACATTATTTGTCATCCTAATCTTATGCGGCTTTGTAGGCAGCAGAAAAAAATGGGGAAGCTATCCCTGTAGAGACACAAAACACTTAGGGAGAGAAGGAAATAGATGGATAACCAATGAGTCTATCAGTAAAAAGAGTGCACATGATGATGATGATGAACAAGTGGCTAGAGATAGTGATTCTATTTAGGAACCACTTTTGTTTATTTTAAATGCTTCAATGAGTTGTTTTAAGTCTTTGAAGCTAATACTTATTTGCTTTACATTAGGTTTGAGTATTAGTAACAATGAAGTTTGATTAATAATTATCAATGTCTCTTTAATTTGGTGTATCCTATTTTTGAGCTTCTATATGTGTATGGTATGAACTTCTTGTATTGTTCCCGTAAACTATGATATAGCGGCCATACCATTACCAGCTATCCTGCTTTAACATTTTGGGGGCCAGCCGCAATCCGCCATAGGTTTTAGGAAGAATAAATTGAGAATGATTAGCTTTATGCTGGTTATACTTTTGATTGCATAACGTGCTAATAAGCCTTATAAAGAAATCTCTTCTTTTATTTTATTCTAGCAAATGGTTCAAAGTCTAATGTGATGATTTTCTTTTTTGCTGCAATTCAGTGTGATAATGGTCATTTCGTTTGTTCTACATGCTGTCCTAAACCTAGGAAGAAGTGTCACAAGTGCTCATTGTACATGAGCTCAAAACATTGTAAAGCCATTGAGAATCTATTGCTATCTATCGAAATGTCATGTCCGAATGCAAAACATGGTTGCAGGCAGAAATTAAGTTACACTGGAAATAGGAAGCATGAAGAAGAATGCATCCATAGGCCATGTTACTGCCCCCTTTCAGGTTGTGATTTTGTTGCAACATCAGAAGTGTTGTCTAACCATTTCAGCCATAAACACGGGGATTCTCAAATCAAATTTTCTTATGGTCACTCCTTCATTGTCTCCTTGAAGTCGAATGATGAAACCATTGTTCTTCAAGAGGAAAATGATGGCAAACTATTTATTCTCAATAATAGTACTATGATTTTGGGAAATGCAGTCAATATTTGCTGCATTGGTCCTAACTCTTCTGAGTCCAAGAATAGTTATGATATATTGGCTAGATCTCAGATATGCAAACTGAAATTTCAGTCTTTTGCAAAGAACGTCCAACGGTTTACTTTAGCAACTCTTTCATCTGAGTTCCTTGTGATTCCATTTGGTTCTTCTGAACCTCTCAAGCTAGAAATTTGCATAAACCCCCACATGGTACCTCCTATCTTCTTTTTGTTTTCTTTGCTTGGGTTTATTTCCTGCCAATTTAAGTCTTGTTATTTTCTTTTATGTTTGGAATTTATATACTCTAGCACTTTATTTCAAATTCATCAGGTTTTCAAATGCCAAAAAAAGGTTGTTAGTTTTTCTGCTTTTCTATTTTCGGATCAGTTTTTGAAATATCAGTCTCAAATTTTCTTTTATTGATTTGATCATGAATTTCTTTTGCTTTGTTGTGTTGTAATAAAGGTTGCAAGGGGTTTTGTTTTCTTTCTGTTGCTTTTATCATTGATTAATGATTTGTGTTGGCAATTGCGGTGCAGATGCAAATATTCATAAAGACCCTGGATGGAAAGAAGTTCCCCCTGATAGTTAAGAGTTCAGACCAGATAATCAATGTGATGGAGAAGATTCTTGACAAGGAAGATATCCCGGTGAACGACCAACGTCTGCTTTTTGGCTGTAAGCGACTAGATGGGGGCCTGACCCTTGCCAATTACAACATCCAAGATAATTCAACCCTCATCCTCATGCTCCACATAATTGGGGACTAGATGACCAACGCGTCATTACTACATCAAAGAGCAGGCAACTGTCCACCTTATCATGAAGACAATCACCCTATAAGTAGAAAAGTCATACATTATTGATAACATAAGAGTGTTTGACTTTTGCTTTTCTTTATTAAGGATTTGACTTTTGTTCTTTTTGTTTTGTCTTGAGCTGTATAATGATTTCTTTTACTGGGGATGATTTTCAGCAAATGAAGAAACATATTTACTTACCAACACTAGCTGAAATCGTACAATAATTCTCACATAGATACATGCAGTGACTCTTGCAGTAGAGTCTAATTTAATTGATAAGAGTCAAGTAATTTGAATCCTTTCATATTTTAATTTTCAACACTGCCCGGTTATTTAAAGCTATCTTTCCCTCACCAGAAGATAAAAATTTGAAAAGGTGTACAAACATTATCTTTTATTTAAAATAAAAATTTGTCTCTTTGTAAGAGAAACAACTTAGAGCATTGAATCTAAGTTTTGTCTTGAAAAAAATATCTTGCTTGCTTCCGAGATTTTGATATAGTACGAGTTTCCATAAAAAAAGTACCATGTTAGTCTTTTCCTATTTCTCCTATTCCACGTGAGCCAGTTTTTTGGGTTACAAGTGAGTTGTTGTGGGTTGCTATTTTTTAGGAAAAAAACTTGTTGAGTTGGTCCACACTTATTCCCACTCAACCCATGATCTCAACACTTTCCTCCAGTAATTAAATTGTGCTGAAAATCAGCCCTGAAATGGCACACGTTTGAAAGACCTTGTGATGGACAATGCTCTATAAATTGATAAGTATATTCACTTGTTTCATTTCATGGTCATTGAACCTACTTTATTCATAAAGTTACACCATACTTTGAGTGAGTAATGCTATTCACAACGGTTGCAGCAACAAGAAGCTCAATTCTAACATAGTTGTGGTATGTTATGGCTGAAGGTTAGTGGTTTAAATGTATTGTTTATGATGCATAACATATTGCTTTTTTTTTTTTTGGCTTTCGCATAGGTTTCCGACCCACCAACGGCGAACGACTAATCCGGCTCGTGCGTAGAGGCATGCACACTAGCCAAGCGGTGTTTCCCCTGAGAATTGAACCCGGTATTCCCCGGGTACGTCCTTGGAAGGAGCTCCTTGCCAATGGAGCCCAATCAACTTGGTTATAACATATTGCTTTATAAAAGGAGTAAATAAGATAACATCCGACAGAGACAATTTATGAGAGAAAAAAACGGGTAAGTATTAACTAATTTCCTTTTATGCATGTCATTGCCTTTTAAAAGGAGGAATCGTAGCACCAAAGGACCAAAGACCACAGAAGACCAAAAATCAATACATCAATCAAGCCGCTGGAGTCTACAACTTTTCTGTGAGTGTTATGTTAAATGCAATTTTTAGCAACTTTTTTTTAGTAGAACAGCTTGATTATTTATTTTTAGTCAAAAACTTTATTTTGATTATATAAAGTTGTAACGTTTTTTTTTTATCACCGTTAGTCAAAAGGTGTAATGGAGCGTATGATGATTTCGAACCCTAAGTTGCTTGATTGCTGCAATTGTTTTCAACCCTTAAGTATCCCCATCTTTCAGGTATGCATTTGATTTTCTAACTCGGAGAAGAGTTATTTTGTTGTCATATATGCAATATGCTTCTGGTCATTAAATTTGATACTCATAGCATATGTCAAGATTTGTATTCAATAGTGTCCGCTCTACCCTTCACACACGTGAAACTCGGTTGTGTTGTGGTTTTGCACTTGTAGCATCACAAGTGTACTACTCTTACCACACACCCTTCACACCCATATTAGACATCTATAGCATGATCATAGCTGTCAATAGCGGTAACCTGATAGTAGGTGTGGTCAAACAAGTATTAGATAGACTTTGATATTATCTTAGAATTAGGGTTGGGCCTAAGGTGAGGAATGCCCCTTAACAAGTAATATACTCATATTTATGTTTTATCTCAACCCGGGATTGTTAACAAGTAATTCACTTTAGAGGAGGGTAAAGTAAGTATTATCAACTAATAATTAGAAAATTAACGAAACATAATAGAGGTACATCATAACAATCAAGAGTTTTTAAATTAACGACCTTTATTTTCTCACTTTAGAGGAGCCAAATTCCTCCAAAAAACGACATTATTTGCCACCCTCATCTTATGCGGTTTTGTAGGTAGCAGAAAAGAATAGGGAATCAAGCTGTCCTTATAGAGACACAAAACACTTAGGGAAAAAGGAGATAGATGCATAACAAATGAAGTCTAGCAGTTAAGAGATTGAGCATGATGATGATAAATAAGTGGTTAGAGATAGTGATTCTATTTCAGGAATCACTTTTGTTTATTATAAATGCTTCAATAAGTTATTTTAAGTCTTCAAGGCTAATACTTATTTGTTTTACATTGGGTTTGAATATTAGTAACAATGAATAATAACAATGAACTTTGATTAATAATTATGAATGTCTTTAATTTTGTATATCCTATTTTTGAGCTTCTATATATGTATGGTATGAACTTCTTGTATTGTTCCTGTAAGCTATGATATAGTGGCCATACCACTATCAGCTATACTGTTGCAGCCTTTTGGGGCCCTGCCACAATCTGTCATAGATTTTGAGAAGAATAAATTGAGAATGATTAGCTTTATGTTGGTTACACTTTTGATTGCATAATTTGGTAATAAGCCTTATATAAAGAAATCTCTTTATTTTATTTTATTTTATTATAGCGAATGGTTCAAAGTCTAATTTGATGATTTTCTTTTTTGTTGCAATTCAGTGTGATAATGGTCATGTTGTTTGCTCTACCCGCTGTCCCAAACTTAGGAGGAAGTGTCACAAGTGCTCATTGTACATGAGCTCAAAACGTTGTAACGTCATTGAGAATCTATTGCTATCTATCCAAATGTCATGTCCAAACGCAAAATATGGTTGCTGGGAGAAAGTAAGTTACACTGGAAATAGGAAGCATGAAGAAGAATGCATCCATAGGCCGTGTTACTGCCCCCTTCGGGTTGTGACTTTGTTGCAACATCAAAAGTGTTGTCCAACCATTTCAGCGACAAACACAAGGATTCTCAAATCAGATTTTCTTATGGTCACTCCTTCATTGTCTCCTTGAAGTCTACTGATGAAAGCATTGTTCTTCAAGAGGAAAATGATGGCAAACTATTTATTCTCAATAATAGTACTATGATTTTGGGAAATGCAGTCAATATTTGCAGCATTGGTCTTGACTCTTCTGAGTCCAAGTATAGTTATGATATACTGGCTAGGTCTCAGACATGCAAACTAAAATTACAGTCTTTTGCAAAGAACATCCAATGGTTTACTTTAGCAACTCTTTCTTCAGAGTTCCTTGTGATTCCATTTGGTTCTTCTGAACCTCTCAAGCTAGAAATTTGCATAAAACCCCGCATGGTACCTCCTATCTTCTTTTTGTTTTCTTTGCTTGGGTTTTTTTTTCCTGCCAATTGAAGTCTTGTTATTTTCTTTTATGTTTGGAATTTATACCGTAGCATTTTATTTCAAATTCATCAGGTTTTCAAATGCCATAAAAAGGTTGTTAGTTTTTCTATTTTGGGATCAGTTTTTGAAATATCAGTCTCAAATTTTCCTTATTTATTTGATCATGAGTTTCTTTTGCCTTGTTGTGCTGCAATAAAGATTGCAAGGAGTTTGGTTTTCTTTCTGTTGCTTTTATTATTGATTAATGTGTTGGCAATTGCGGTGCAGATGCAAATATTCATAAAGACCCTGGGTGGAGACTGGAGAGAGGTTCCCCCTGATGGTTAAGAGTTCAGACAGGATATTCTATGTGATGGAGAAGATTCTTGACAAGGAACATATCCCAGTGCAAGATCAATGTCTGCTCTTTGACTATAAGCGACTAGATGACAACCTGACCCTTGCCAATTACAACATCCTAGAGAATTCAACCCTCATGCTCCTGCTCCACCAAATTGGGGACTAGAAGACCACAACGTCATCGCCGAACTACATCAAAGAGCATGCAACCGTCCACCTTACATTCACCACCGACAGCGACGACCATTATCATGAAGACAATCGCCCTATAAGTAGGAAAGTCATACATTATTGATAACATAGAGTCTTTGAGTTTTGCTCTTCTTATTAAGGATTTGACTTTTGTTCTTTTGGTTTTGTCTTGAGCTGTATAATGATTTCTTTTACTGAGGATGATTTTCAGCAAGAAACTTATTTATTTTCCAACACTAGCTGAAATCGTATAATAATTGCAGTAGAGTCTAATTTAATTGAAAAGAGTCAAGTAATTTGAATCCACTCATATTTATTTTTCAACACTGCCCGGTTATTTAAAGCTATCTTTCCCTCACCAAAAGATAAACAGAAAAAAGCATGAATCATAGCTTTGTTTCTTATGTCAAGTTGTCAAATTTCAAGCATTATGTTTCAGCTCATAATACAAAATGTTTCATTAAGCACAATATAAATTTTGAAATTGTTAGTGCAAAATTATTGGGTTATTCATTAGTGCATAAAACTTTGAAGACAGGATAAAACTTTGATATCAAATTATTGTGAAGATGTCACATTCTTTGGATCCATTGTAGCCTGTAGATGCATTTTAGTATGCAAACATCACAAGACCTAAAATCAGCTATGCAGTAAATAAAGCCTGTCAGTTCTGTCGATATTGGATTATAACAACAAAGAACATTTTAATCTTTAACACGTCCATCAATAATGGCTTCCAACTGAACACGATGGGAAATAGGAACTCATATGAAGGTAAATAACACGAGTAATGACTGAAAACTTAACTTGATGCTTAACACAAACATTATTTAAAGAGTGTCATGGTTTACTTGCATTTTTGTCCTCTTCAATTATCACAATTATGCAATTTTTTTTATGGTAACCGGTGTTTGAACTCCGGACCTTACATATATTATGCATTGTACATATCAACTGAGCTAAGCTCACGAGTACACAATTATGCGATTTTGATCGAGAGGGGACTACGAACGAAATAGAGAAACTTTTGATTGATAACAACTTCAAATAAAAAGTATTTGAGCACACATGCACAAAATTACATATTATTTAATTTAGTTATTGTAAAAAAACATATCATTTAAAATTCTTCCCTAAAAAAAAACATTTAAAATTCTTTTTTTCTTCTATCTCTTCACTTTTCTAAATAGGTGCCTAAATTCTACCAAAAAAAAATAAAAATAGGTGCCTAAATATTGTATCTAGATCTTACTAAGAAAGACTTCCACAATCATACAATGTTTATGGACATAACATTCAACTCTTATTACCAACATAGCATTTTTTTTTTTGGTCCTACTCAAGGACCACTTGAAGTAACACAACCTAATATACCAAGGCCTCCAGACAAGCTATCTGCACCCCTCCATACATCTTCTTCTTTAGCGAACAAGAGTGGAGATGGAGATATGGAAAGGGATGAATTCTTGGATGCTAATGATGTTGGTGTTCAACTCTCTGAGGACTCTGATATGGAGGAAGTGGCAGAGACTCCTGGCCTCAGCCAGTAGTCTTTCTCTGTTGATGTTATTTGTGATTTTTTGGGTTGCAAATATTAGTTTCTATGATGAATATGCAACACAAATTTTTTGTGTGGAACTGTAGGGGAGCAGCCAACACAACTTTTTATCGCTTCTGTAAGCAGTATGTGAAGTCTCATCATCCAGAGCTGATTGTTATTGTTGAAACAAGGTGTGAACCTTTGAAATAGAAGAAAACATGTCAATTGTTGGGTTTTAATGGTTTCCTTGCATCTGATGTTAGTGGTTACTCAGGGGGAATTGTAGTAGCATGGAAGGAGGAAGTTTTTAATGTAGACCTTTGTATAAAGAAGTTCCAATTTCTCCACCTTATAGTCCGAAATGCCAATGGTAAAGAGTGGTTTTTTACACCAGTGTATGCGAGTCCCAATGAAGAGAATAGACGAATTATGTGGAAGGATCTCAAACGAATAGCAAACAGTATTTCGCAACCTTGGATGTTGGCAGGGGATTTTAACGACATTGCTTGTGCCGCTGAAAAAAAAGGAGGTGCAACTGTATGTATGCGAAAATGTAACAGATTTGTTGAGCGTATAAATGCTTGTAAGCTTCTGGACTTAAGTGGTGTGGGATCGAAATTCACTTGGAGAGGACCTATCTATCATGGAGGGGGGTGCATTTTTGAAAGACTAGATAGAGCTCTTTGTAATGACTGTTGGAGATTGGAATTTCCGAATGCTTTTGTTCGTGTGTTAACTCGATTAGACTTTTCTGATCATCACCCAATTCTTATTTGTCCTGATGGTATTCCCCACAGTCGAGTGCCTAGACAGTTCAAGTTTGAAAGTGCTTGGTTACTTGAAAATTCTTATATCGACATGCTAGGAAATTGTTGGGATTCCAATACTCATATCTCTGATAATTTGCAAAAAGTGCAGCAAGAAGTTAAAGAATGGAAGTTTCATACTTTGGATCAAATTTCTAGGAAAAAAAGAGAGCTCATGGCTAGAATTGGTGGCATTCAAAGGAGGTTAGGAAATGGAGTGAGAATTGGTGGACTTGTTAGGCTTGAAAGAAAGTTGCAAGTTGAATTAGAAAAAAATCCTCCAACAAGAAGAGTTGATGTTGTTTCAACGATCAAGAGCTAAATGGCTAATTGATGGTGACAGGAATACTAGGTATTATCATTTGAAAGTTGTTACTCGAAGGAGGAGAAATAATATTTTGATGCTTCGAGATGAGGAGGGTCAATGGATTGATGATACCAGTAGATTGAAAGGTATGGTTAATGATTTTTATAAGAAGCTTTTTACTAAAGACCATGTGAGTAGTGAATGGATTAGTACTAACATAACCTACCCGACTCTTGATGGAGAAATTATGGGAAAGTTAGCTTCTCCTATTGATGATGAGGAAGTCAAAAGAGCCATGTTTAATATGAGCCCTTGGAAAGCTCCAGGACTAGACGGCTTTCCTGCCGGTCTTTTTCAACAAAGTTGGGATATTGTTGGACGAAGTACTTGTGATTTTGTGAAAGATGTGTGGATTAATCCGAGTAGAATTGCTGAGGTGAATCAAACAGATATTTGCTTGATTCCCAAGATAAATAATCCTGAGTTTGTGAATCAATTTCGTCCAATTTCTCTTTGTAATACTATCTATAAGGTTGTAAGTAAAGTAGTTGTGGAGCGGCTTAAGGAGTATATCCCATGTTTAGTGTCGCCTTTTCAAACAGGATTTGTGCCTGGAAGAAGCATTCATGAGAACATAGTGGTAGCGCAGGAGTTGGTGCATAGTATGAACAAAATGACTGGTAAAAAAGGTTATTTTGTTATTAAAGTAGACTTAGCAAAAGCCTATGACATGATCAGTTGGGATTTTATTTCGAGAATTTTGTCTGAAATTAATTTCCCAGAAGCCTTGATTAATGTTATTATACATTCAGTCACTAATGTTGAGTCAAATGTGAAATGGAATGGTGCCAGAGAAGATTACTTTAGGCCTCAGAGAGGAATTCGTCAAGGAGAGCCGATATCGCCTTATCTGTTCGTCTTATGTATGGATAAACTTTCCCACATGATTTTGCATGAAGTTAATCAAGGGAAGTGGAAATCGATCAAGGTCGGCAGAAGAGGTCCTGAAGTCTCGCACTTAATGTTTGCAGATGATTTATTGTTATTTGGAGAAGCTACGGAGATTCAAATGCAGTGTGCGACTCATATATTGCATCAGTTTTGTATGCTATCTGGTCAAAGGATTAGCAACGAGAAGACTAACATGTTCTTTTCTAAGAATGTGTCAAGAGGAATGCGTGAGGTTTTGGTGCAACTTTCTAGATTTCGAAAAACTCACTCTCTTGGAAAATATTTGGGAGTGCCTCTTCTAGGTCGTGCCCCTCGAAAAGAGGACTTTCAATATATAATTGATCAACTTAATAGTAAACTAGCAGGGTGGAAAGCCAATCACCTATCATTTGCAGGTAGAGTGACGTTGGTGAAAAGTGTGATTGAAGCTGTCCCCATTTATCCCATGATGACAACATATATCCCTAAAAGATGTATTGATGAGATGCAAAGAATTCAGAGATCCTTTGTTTGGGGTGATACAGATACAACTAGGCGACATCATGCAATTAGTTGGGATATTGTTACTCAACCTAAGTGTTATGGTGGCTTAGGCCTTCGAAAACTTGATATCATGAACAAAGCTTGTATCATGAAATTGTGTTGGGGTGTTTTCAGTGTTGAAAAGTCTCTTTGGAGTGAAATCTTAAGAGGCAAATACCAGCGGAATTGTGATTTAATAGTCGGCATGATTGCTAGAAATTCGGATTCAAGTTTGTGGAAGAATATGGTGAAGTTCTGGCCGGATATAATTACAAATTGTTTTTGGTCAATTGGAAATGGTCAAAATATCGATGCTTGGTAGCAAAACTGGATAGAATATGATATGTGTATCTCTGATTTGGAAGTTAATATTCCTCAGGAGCTAATTGGTGCGAAGGTTGCAGACTTAACCGATGTCGACGACAATTGGAATTGGAGTATGCTTGAACAATGGTTACCCGCGAGTGTTCTGCAGAAAATTCAAGCAATTACAACTCCGGATTTGGCTAATGGTGAAGATACTCTAAATTGGCCTGGTGATAGACATGGTATATTTTCAGTAGCGGCTGCATATCACAGGTTATGCAATTTTACTGATGCAGCACCTGTTGTGGATTGGAAGAGAATTTGGAAATTAAAGCTCCTAGAGAGAGTGAGATGTTTTATGTGGACCTTTTGTCATAATAGATTGTTGACAAATTATAGGAAAAGCAAGATGGGAATTGGGAGTCCTATGTGTGATGTCTGTGCAAATACTATTGAAGATGAGTTGCATGTGTTAAGGGACTGTCCTAAAGCCATGGCATTATGGATTAGTGTAGTGCATAATGGCGCTAGAAATGATTTTTTTTTAGGGGGATCTGTTGCATTGGATTAATTATAATATGCACAGTAAAGTAATTTGGAACCATGATATTGATTGGAAGGACTTATGGGCAGTAGGGTGTCACACCTTATGGAATTGGAAGAATAAGGAAAAACATATTCATAACTTTAAAAGGCCATTGAATGGGAAGGCTGCTGTCATGAGTTATGTTAACGCATATCATGTTACTGATAAAGCCACTAAGATCATTCAAGAAGCTCCAAAAGTTATGACAATGGTGAGCTAGAAGTGCCCCCCGGTGGGGTGGGTTAAAATCAACACTGACGGAGCACGAAAAGAAGATGGCAGAGCGGGTTGTGGAGGTATCCTACGGGGGAGTGAGGGTGAATGGCATGGCGGTTTTTCTAAGTATGTCAGGATGTGTAGTGCGTATGTTGCAGAATTGTGCGGAGTTTATGAAGGCCTTCAGTATGCAAGAAGATTGTGGTTCATATTGGTAGAATTAAACGTTGATTCTTTGGTTGTGGCAAAGACTTTATTGGATGAAGGAGATGTCAGACCTATTAGTCGTAATCTTGTTCAAAAGATAAGGAGATTACTTCAAATGGCGTGGGAGGTGAAAGTTCAACACTCTTACCGTGAAGCAAACACTTGTGCAGATGCATTGACTAATATTGGTTGTAGTATGGGATCTACTTTGATGATTTATGAGTCTTGTCAGACTCAATTAAGACATTTGTTAGTAGCTGATCAAATGGGGGTTCCACATCCTCGTATGGTCAATTTGTAATTTGTTTCCTCTGGGCCGTTGGCCCTCTTTACAATCAAAAAAAAAAAGCATTTTTTTTTTTAGGAATCCAACATAGCATTACTTTAAAATTATCAACAAAAAAAAAAGTTTAAAATCCGAATGAGGGATTTCAATTTACTCTCACCTAAATGAGTTGAATTTTGGCGTATTGTTATTAAATTTTTTAAAAGGTCCCTCTATGTATATAGTAGGGGTCATGCTAACTTGTGCCCTTAGGGCACATGTTAAACAACCTAAAAAGATCAATTTTGCATTGGAAAACATATTATGTCAACTTTTACTATATATATTTCTATAATGAGTTCTTTAACAAGTGCACTTGATGACACAAATTAACATTTACCATATAGTAGTCTCTCTGTTCATTTTTAATGTCTCATTAGTGTTAATTTTGGAGGAAATTGGAAGGAGAATGCCAAATAAAAAAAGAAAAAACATGAGGCCAATCATTATAGAAAAAATGGGCTCCAAAATTCAACAATATCATAATACTTGAATAAACTTGAATAAAAAAAATTCAAATAATCCTTTTATAACAAGTTCTACAATGTTTACATAAAGCATTTCTGTCCAAAAAAATGTATACATTCATACAGAAACAGTTGATCCAAAAGTACATAAAGTATAAAGTTGGTTAATTTTCTTGGTATGCAAGACCGTATACGATACGTAATCTTCATTCCCTTCCTTCCTTCACAATCTTACATACTACATTACACCATTTAACCATTTTTCCCGCACACACAAATCACAATCACTTCTCTTCTCTCTCACTACAATAGAGAAAAGAGAGTGAAACCAAACCACACTACACGACGTCGTTTCACAGATCCACCCCCAAGACACAGAGCTGGATCCCTCACAAGATCCCAAACAATATCAGGCTCCACCTGCCACCGCATCCAACGGCCACGGTCAGATCCGTTACCGTTCACCTTCCTCCGCCGAACTCACCGCCGTTCAATCCACTTCTCCTCCCTCCGATAACCACTCCTCCGACTCCGAATTCACCAAAATGCTCAAACGTCCCACTCGTCAGGAGTCACTCTCCGATAAGATCTACAGATTCCGTGGCACTCTTCTTGTTGTTTCGATCCCTATCCTTCTCATCACGTTTGTTCTTTATATGATGCCGTCGAGCTCGAATTATGATTCTGCCGGAGATTATGCTCTTCTTAATCGGAAACTTTCGCCGGATAAAAAATCTGGTGGCTCTTATGCTGTTATTTTTGATGCTGGTAGCTCTGGTAGCCGTGTTCATGTTTTTCATTTTGATCAGAATTTAGATCTTGTTCACATTGGCAAAGATCTTGAACTTTTCGAACAGGTCAACACAATTTTCTCTTTCTCTATAATAGGAACATTATCTTATTCGATAAAATAAAAAAGAAGGAACAATTTGCACTTTATTAGGAGTTTATTTTGATTTATTCCCCAAAATTAGTTGAGAGTGGTATATGCTAAATAATTTTTATTTAGATGCAATAATATAGATATACAATTAAGCACAATAGGAAAGTGCAAATAATATTTATATTTAAATGCAGCTTATGTAGTTTTGATTCGTGTTTTGCAGCTTAAACCTGGTTTGAGTGCGTATGCTCAGAAACCGCAGCAAGCAGCAGAATCTCTGGTTTCACTTTTGGAGAAAGCGGAGGGTGTTGTTCCACGGGAATTGCGATCAAAAACACCAGTTCGAGTTGGGGTGTGTGGTTTTGTTTTTTCGCATTGCATTTCTGAGTTGTTTGTGTATTGTTTCTATGAAGGAAAATTGAATTGAATTTATGTGGTGATGCAGGCAACTGCAGGTTTGAGGGCTTTGGAAGGGGATGCATCTGATAAGATATTGCAAGCGGTAACTATTGCTTTATCTTTCTCAGTTTCAGTGGTTTCAGAAGCTGTGCGCATTTTATTGATTTAAATTTCGTTGATGTAAGGTAAGGGATTTGCTGAAGCACAGAAGCTCCTTTAAATCTGATGCTGATGCAGTTACAGTGTTGGATGGAACACAAGAAGGTGCTTATCAATGGGTATGATTTATGAACATAATGCTATCAGTGATTTATTAAAGTTTTCTTATTGCGTGCTCATGGCTCTAGGCTGCCATTCACTAGTATTATATGAATGCATCACAATTAGAATGCATCCTGGCTAGAGGAGAATTTACAAGTTTTTATTAACACTGACTGCATTGTTGTTAACTCTGTAGACTAATTTATAGGGAATACATATTGAAACTGTCCCATATCCTTAATAGATTACTTGATAGTTTTGGGGATTGTGGTATTTAAATACTGTATAATGAGATTTTGTGTTGCTGTGTTATTTTTCTCTTTTTCTAGGATGGGGTAGGGTGGCTTTTGAAAGAATAGGGCCGAACAAATTCTCCTCTATTGATGTTTTATGTTGATGAAGTAAGTTTTAGACATACTTGTTCTTACGGTCTGACTGTTCCCTTCTTACTATCAATAGTTTTATCCTACCACACCACTTCACTCAATAATAATAGGCCTGCTTTATTGGATTTGGATCCTCTCATGTTGGAATTAACATGTGAGAGTTATGTTGGTGAATCTCAACATTAAAATCCACTTACATATACTAATGGTGAGATCACCAACATAGCACTCCTTGTGTTGAATTCCAACACTAGAGGATCTTAATCTCGGTTTATTGATTAATGAAAACACGCCAACTATGTTGGCACCCCAACCCTACCACCTATCACTTGCAACACCCTAAAAATTTGTTAATTAAAGAAAAAAGATATCAAACTTGAGGGACTAAACCAAAACCCAAAGGGAAACCATAACAGTTGCCTCATTAAAAACCTTACCTAGAAAACCCATTGGGACAAAACCACGTGAAGGGAAGAAAAGTGCAGTGTTTAAACAACAATTAACAAAATCTATATTCCGGAAATCCAATTCTTTTTGTGAAGAACCGGAAATCCAATTCTATTCCTAGTAGAGGAATGGTTTCCAACCATTGGTAGGAACTTAAATGAAGGCCTAAATTAGTCTTTCAGCACATCGAATATCCTCCCTGTAAATATGAGACATGATGAAAGTCATCTTGGTAGTGAGAATTGAGAACCATACAATTTCTCAATCTATTTCTAAGACTCCAAGGAGCCCGTGTATGGTTTTTGCAGGTAGATATAGAAGAATTTTATTTTAGATACAGTGATTAATAATAATCATTTTTTTGGCTGTATGGTAAGAATATCTTCCGGGCTCTGGTCAACTAGTTAGAAGAAAGCAGTTAGTAAACATGTTACATAACATAAGTTGATTTCATATTGGGATGAATGTGAAGTGACAACTATTAGAGACCACATTGAAACATTAGATGAACAATGCAGTTAATTGAGTTAATAGTTTAGTCATTACTGAAATTTTATTCTATCAATTTCTTTATAAAAAAAAGAGATGGCAAAGTTGATATGCTGTATTTCTGAAACTGTATTTGGTAGAACAGCCAGGCCAACCATCTTGTGAAAACACAAGATATTTTAATATGGTTCAGTTTGTTAAGGTTTTACTGTACCATAATAGTTTCTAAACAGGGATGGGTGATGGCATCACATTGATAACTTTTTTAATTCTTTCTCATATAAGTTTTAAAATAGTGATTTGCAGTACTTTATGAGTTTGAAAACTGGGATGAATCTGGACAATATTAAAAAGATTTATAAAATTTTGAAATCAGGGTGGGCATCATTATCAAAGATATATAATAATGATGATATGAAGTCTGAAGAACGACGTAAAACATGTTGGCTACTTGGCTTGATTCTAGTTCATGATTGTTAGATTCCAAAAAAATTCTTATACTTGTATCATAATGCGAAAACAAGATATTTAAAAATACGGTTCATTTTGAAAAATGTAAAACATTCATTCAAGTAAGTGTTCCACTGGATGAATTTTGGCGTCAACTTAACAATGAAAAGTGCGGATTCCTCCAAAGAACTGCATTATGACTTATGAGATTTATGGATGGACATCATTCTTAGTGTTCTCAAATATGGACAATCTTAACTTGAAAGATGGACATAGGACTATAGCTTGTTTCCTGCTCCTGACTGTTAGATTCCGAAGATTTGATTATGATTCTACCAAAATGCAAGATAAATTTTTACACTGGATAAATTTAATTAGAATCGGTTCAACAATGAAAAGCTTAGGGTTCCCCTGTTTAAATGAAATTCTTTCATATGCTGTTTTCTTTAACAAAGTTGAATTTTGTATTTTCTATTTGAAGAGGATGATGGTATGAGGACTACTTAGATATATCAAAAAAATACAATTTATTTGAACTCTAAAATCTAATGAATGGTCTTAAGAACACTAGAAAGTTAGAAATCCTATATTTTCTCTAAAGTTATACTGGATATATTCTCAGGTAGCTTTTCCTAGCCACCAATTCACACCGGTAAATAAAACCTGTTCTGATCAATAGTTTAATCGTTAAAAGCATCAAATATGAACTGCTAGTTAATATAATATCTTAATTATAGTTAAAAAATTGTGTTTTCTCTCTTCTAAGAGTAAAGAGCTGATGCAGTATTTTGTTTGTGTTACCTTGTCTCTTGTTTTTTTTAGGTTACGATTAACTATCTATTGGGAAACTTGGGAAAAGATTATTCAAAGACTGTTGGGGTAGTTGATCTTGGAGGTGGATCTGTTCAAATGGCATATGCCATCTCTGAGTCTGATGCTGCCATGGCTCCACAAGTAACGGATGGAGATGATCCATATGTCAAGGAGATGTTCCTCAGGGGAAGGAAATATTACCTCTATGTTCACAGGTTTTTCTACTTGATATGCTTGTCTATAATGTCATTTCTTTTCTGTGTACAGCCTTTAATACTAATAGCATTAACTCATGGACCTGGACTTGTTCAAAAAAAACAAAAACTCATGGACCTGGATACTTACACTTTGCAGTCATAGATATCTTTTAATAGACTAATAGATTTTCTACTTCTTGCTCTCAGTTACTTGCGCTATGGTTTACTAGCAGCTCGTGCAGAGATTTTAAAGGTTTCCGGTGATGCTGAAAACCCGTGTATCTTATCTGGCTCTGATGGTAATTACAACTTCTCCTTTCTGTATGCCTGCCAGCCGGCACTGTTTTGATTGAGTTGCATTTCATCTCTTTTGATTATCCTTTCATTAGTTAATTCGAAAAAAGAGTACCGAATAATTATACTTTTTATATGCTTTTTCTTCCTGTCTTAAAGTTCTGATGACAAGTGGATTTTTTAAAATTCTTCTTAGGAACTTACAACTATGGAGGAAAGTCATTTAAGGCTTCATCCTCTGGAGCAAGCTTAAATGAATGCAAAAGCGTAGCTCACAAGGCTCTCAAAGTCAATGAGTCAACATGTACACATATGAAGTGTACTTTTGGTGGGATATGGAATGGTGGAGGTGGGGATGGACAGAAAAACCTATTTGTTGCCTCATTTTTCTTTGACCGGGCTGCTGAGGTATTTATTTTTTCATTTAATGCTTCTTGGAACAATTGACAGAATTGCTTCTAATTCTACTGCATTGCCAATCTTATCACATTACTTCTTCACAGGCTGGTTTTGTTAATCCAAACTCACCAGTTGCAATAGTCCGTCCTGCGGATTTTGAGGATGCTGCCAAGCAGGCTTGCCAAACAAAACTCGAGAATGCCAAATCCACTTATCCACAAGTTGAAGAGGGGAACCTTCCATATCTTTGCATGGATCTTGTATACCAGTATACATTGCTTGTTGATGGGTTTGGTAGGTTTTTCCAAAGTTTGGATAGTTATACATGACGGTGTTTCTACGAACTCCGAGTAACTAACTATCTTCATACGCTTATTGCTTTCACTTGTTTGCAGGCATATATCCATGGCAAGAGATTACATTGGTAAAGAAAGTTAAATATGACGATGCCCTTGTTGAGGCAGCTTGGCCGCTAGGAAGCGCCATTGAAGCTGTATCATCTACGTAACAGCACCGATTTCATGAGTTAGATAACTCATCCAAAATCTTGAAGCATGAAATTTGTGGTTAAACACTGCCTGTCATTCATGGTGATCGGAAATTACTTCAGGCAAAATTGGAATTGGATATGGGTCTATTTTTCAGGAATAACGAGAGATTATAGCTTCATTATTTTTCATACGTAATTAATTCACAATATATCTGATTTACAGCTCTGGTAGATTCATTCGATTCATTAAGTGCATCTATATATCTTGTCTGGAAAGATGAACAAAATGGTGATGCTTACACCATTTCATTTTTGTTTAAACGTTTTCGTTCATGATTATAGTTAATCCTTTATTTCTTCTCATCTTGTGGCATCTGGGACTAATGAGTTTGGTAACTATTGTGAATATGTGATCCTATAATTCTCGTTCTTTTGTTTTTGGTCAATTATTTCATTGACATACTTGGACATAATGTTGTTATGCATATCAAAATTGTGGATGAGTTCATGTTAATCACAACTTATTTTGAGATTCTTGCATAGAAATCTAAAGGAAAATTTATTAATGGTAATCAAAATTTCAAATGTTTTAATCGATTGTTGTATATACTAATTCAAAACTGTCTTAGTAAAGCATGTCCATGCCAGTTAAAGTATAGGGAAAGCAAATGATAATCATGTTTAATGATTGTTTGGACGATATGACAATGTGAATGATGTTTAATGATTTGTTAGGAAGATATGATGATGTGGGTATAACTTGACTCAATTTGTAATCTATTCATAAAACAAACTTATGTTAATATGGTGTTCAGTGTTTTTTTTAGGAGCCGATGATTCAATATTTATCAATAGTATTGTATAATATGGGAAATGCTAACTTGTGACCCTACATTTAGTATTGTATTTAACATTAAGGGCGCTTGTTAAGAAGTTAAAAATAGAAATAAGTATAAATTCATGGTAAAAGGTCAATTTCTAAAATTTAGAGGTGTTACATACATCATTTCTAATATAAAGTGGATTTTGAATACACTTTATAATATTCTTCATTGTATTTTATGTAACATTAAAATTAAAATGGTCCTCCAAAAAAAAAATTGTTGACATTGCAAGGTTGACTTAAACTTCTTTCAACCAGGGGAGCAAATTTTAAGAATATTTGTTGTGGGGATTAACTCTGAAAACTAAATAAATGAAGGACCAAAGTTGAATAATTTTATTTTTTTATATAGAGATTAAAAAAATTGTTTGAATATTTTAAAATGTATTTGGGGGACTAAATCCTTGTCTTAGCTGTATTTTAAATCTGGTGTTCAGTAGTATTTTAAGACATCTAATAAAATTGGATGATTTCTCAATCTGCCCCATTTGTGAGTTCGCTTTGTCCTTCATGTCGACATAGATTCGGTATGTCAATCTCTCTCTCATGTTCCCGCGAAATACATCTTTCTTTCCCAAAATCATCATCTTCATTATAAAACCTTTCATTATCGTGTATTCACTTTTTTGCTTTCCTTGTGTAAAATTTATCACTGAAAGTTTTTTCTCTGAGTCATTTTCACAAACACCTTGCCTTCAAAATTCAAATAATTCGGTAATCATACTCTTCCACTCTATCCAATTTCAACATTGATTTCATTATCTTTATATCATGATCAGAATCAGATCTAACCTATCTGTTTTTTCTATTGCTCTATTACGCATAAGGCAAAACCCTATCACTGTTAATCACTGTGACACAGTTCACAAGCCTCTTATGAATGCTTCTTTCAATGCTTTTAATTCTTCAAATTACTTCAATTTTTTCGCTCCACCGAAATTTGGTTTCTTTGTTAGTCCCTTTTGTACTGATTCTTCAACCAAAAGCCCTGCATTAGGATTGGACGAGGCATTGAGTGATGATGACGATAACGATGATGATGACGACTATGATCATGATAAGAATAGTAGTCAGTTACATTTAAGGGATGATGGTTTTGTCGAAGATGTTAAGACCATATTGGATATAATTCACAAACCGGGTTCTGGACCATATGAAATTAAGCAGAAGCTTGAAGATTGCAGTGTTAAAGCATCATCAGAGTTGGTTGTGGAGGTTCTTTCGAGGGTTCGCAATGATTGGGAAGCAGCTTTTACTTTTTTCCTGTGGGCTGGAAAGCAACTGGGGTATGATCATTCGGTTCGTGAATATCATTCAATGATATCTGTTCTTGGTAAAATGAAGAGGTTTGATACTGCTTGGGCCTTAGTTGAAGAAATGAGAAGAGGAAAAACGGGTGAATCTATTGTTACCCCACAAACTCTTTTGATTATGATAAGGAAATACTGTGCTGTTCATGATGTTGGTAGGGCTATAAACACTTTCTACGCTTTTAAACGGTTTAATTTTCAAGTTGGATTGTATGAATTTCAAGGCCTTCTTTCTGCGCTTTGTCGGTACAAGAATGTGCAGGATGCTGAGCATTTACTGTTCTGTAATAAAAATGTTTTCCCACTTGACACCAAAAGCTTTAACATTATTCTTAATGGATGGTGCAATTTGATCGTTAGCGCACGTAATGCGGAAAGGATTTGGGAGGAGATGAGTAAGAGACGAATCCAACACGACGTTGTTTCCTATGCTAGTATCATATCTTGCTATTCAAAGTCTTCTAAACTTTATAGGGTGCTCCAGCTGTTTGAACAAATGAAGAAAAGGAATATCAGTCCTGATAGGAAGGTTTATAATGCAGTCATTTTTTCTCTTGTGAAGAATAGGATGGTGAAAGAAGCTGTAAATCTTATAAGAACAATGGAAGATAACAATGTTACTCCGGATGCTATTACTTACAACTCCCTTATCAAACCTCTCTGCAAAGCCCGCAAAATTGATGAAGCAAAAGAAATTTTCAATGTGATGTTGAAGCGAGGCATATCCCCGTCTATTCGGACTTTTCATGCTTTCTTCCGAATATTAAGAATCAAGGAAGAAGTATTTGAGCTTTTGGACAAAATGAAAGAGCTAGGGTGCAACCCAACTATTGAGACTTATATAATGTTGATAAGAAAGTTTTGCCGGTGGCGCCAGCTTGATGAAGTCAAAAGGATATGGAATGCAATGAGGGAAGATGGAATTGGCCATGATCGTAGCTCGTATATTGTACTGATTCATGGCCTGTTTCTGAATTGTAAGGTGGAGGAAGCATACAAATATTATATAGAGATGCAAGAGAAAGATTTTCTCCCTGAACCAAAGACAGAAAGCATGCTTCAGGCATGGCTTTCTGGGAGACAAGTAACAGACAGCCAGGTAACAGATCTAGAACACAATCAATTGGAACATGGTGGTCTTAAAAAGAATGTCAAACCTATACAAAGTAAATTTGACAGGGAAAAGGATTTTCTTCGCGAACCCGAGACCAGAAGTGTATCAAGAGAAGGAGGCTTTTCTTTCTGGGAGAAGTAAACCGTTATCTAACAAGAGGTTAAGTAGCATTTCCTTTGTCTACGATGAAGGCAACGCTTGTTGGTTGCTGTACTTTTCAAATTTATTGAATGCTCCAAACAGGTGCTTGGCATGCACTTTTGTTGTTGTCTATTCAGACTTCAACTGCCTTTCCTTAAACAAGAGCTGCAAGATGGATGCAACTTTAAAAAAACATAGGTCTGTTAATTGTTACAAAATTGGAAACTTTGGGTTAATTTGTAGTGATATAGTCATTGTAATGGTTGACCTTGGGGGTTTGTTGTAATACAGGAGCTGAATTTAGGTGCTTATATGTAACTTTAATGCATCACCAAAGGTAGAATCAGTTTAGCGTTCTTAACTTATTTTTAGTTAGCCCTACAATGCTTCATCAATACTATGAACATTAGCATCTTTTCACAATAATGGTGCAACTCTTTAAGAGTTTAAAATGTGCTTTGCAAGTTATTTCAAATATTTGTGGTTTAAAATGACACATTCTTTTAATGGTTAAGAACCAGTTCTTACATGGTGCAACTTAAAATGTGCTTTGCAAGTTATTTCAAATATCTTGTTGTGACATGTTATCTTTATTAGTAGAACTTGTAAGAACTGTTTTATCTCTATAAACCCTACTAACAAGTAACAATTGCCATTGGAGATAAATTCCAAACAAGTGGAGCTAGAAACTTCTGCTATGATGCTTTTGATTGCCGTTTAATAATGTCAATTGATAGTTGGCACAAATATGAAGTAAAATAAACTAACATAGACCATAGGAATTTATTACCCATGATGCTGTACCAAAATCTTAATATACACCTGGATTTAGATTGCGATTATTATTTTTTATTTATTCTAAAAAAGAAAACTGCAGTACATGATGAAACATCAACAATCAACTTTTTCAAACCCATGGCATGGATCAGTTTAGGAATTCCGGAACATCTTTATTTTAGTTCATTTCAGGGTCTCTGGTCCCTGCAAATCTGCTGTTACTGTTAGTCCAATAACCATAGTTGAATAGCACAAATTTTTTGGGTCCTGGAATTGGATACAACAAGCTGCTTAGCTTGAACTTCAGCCTATCCCTGCACCCACACTAGGTCTTAGGTCTCCTTTGTAATATCCCTTAAAGAAAAAACGAATATTTTAATTTATAGCAAACAGGTTTGGTGGATTGCCTATATTTTGATGCCCTTGTGTATATTTAGTTTTATTGATTTTTCTATCCATAATTGGTATTATATTTCTAATTTTATACTTTGTAATTGTAATAAATGTAAGAGTAATGCTGTCTATACAATTTTTGTATTTTTTTCGATAGTTAAAATTTTATTAATAAAGGTCCGAACCCAACATCAAAGTAAGCGAAACTCTACCCACCTTCTATAAAGGGTTGCAGAGAGCCCACGCAATCATGTGCTCGCAAGTTGCAAGTTGGACAAAACACCATACAAAAGTTTGAGACACCAAAAGTGCCACCAGCCTAAAGGCTACACTTATCCAACCAGATTAACAACAATTAATTCAAAAAACGCACCATGATGCTTAGTCTAGTAAAATTTACACGCAGGGTGCAACCTGTTAGATAGGATAGATTAAATAATCCTCAAGGCCATGTCTACTCCTTATAATTCACCATCCTTCAACTCTTGATACCTCGAAGCATCGAAACTTTACCAACATATGTCATATCAGCAAGCATGAAAGATATGATACAAAAGTTTCAGAAATTACCAACACCAAAGCCGCGCAAAGAGCTGAATAAGGCAGCAGAAATTGGAAAGCCAAACACCAAACTGAAAAGATGACTAGTTTGACAAAGAATGATAAACAAATATGTAAACAATAAGCCTCATCAAAGGCGAGAGGCCAATTGTCGAGAAACACAGCCCGTGCCTCGTGATATCTAGATACACCAGCAGCAAAACTCCTAAAACAGATCTGATGTCAAGATGACACAATCCATGCCAGAGAAATAGCACACCTGAAACAACACCAAAATCCGTCCAAAGAACTAATTAAGATAACATGTCACAACAAGATTGCCACCTTAGACCCAAAGCGATATTTGGAAATTCATAATCCTTGACATTACACCAAATGAAATGAAGATTAGCTTGATAAAGAATGCTAAACAGATATGCAAACAACAGCCTCCTCAAAGGCGATAGTTCAATTTTCGACAAACACGGCCAGAATCTCGCGATACATAGCCTCGCCAACAACAAACTTCCGAAACAAGTATGTTGTGAAGATGGGACAAACGAAGCCAAAGAAATAACCCCAATCCACTGAGCCACCCCACATAAGTCTTTTAGGTTTCTGGTGAAACTGTACACTGAAGCTGAAAATATAAAATCCAGCACACCACAGAAAGAGCCAAAGCAGATATGAATGAATAAATCAATGAAAATCCTGACAAAATACTCTCACTTTATCCTATATTCTGTGTGAACCATTCAATAATTCTCCCATTAATTGTCACTCCTCTCTTGGCTAGCAAATCAGCAGAATTGTTGGCTTCCCTATTCTCTCCTCTCTTGTGTATTTTCTGTAAAAAAAAAAAAACTTTTGTATTTACGTACTTCCGCAATAGCTCCATTTGAATCAATGTAGCATGGCTTAAAACTTAACGTATTAAACCTTACATGGATGGTATTCTGCCATTGGATGGATTTGCTTCCAGGTAATTGTAATGAAATACAATGGACTTTACACTATCGAAACCTGTAGTCTTAATTGTCACATGTTGATTCTTATCAAAGTGGTTTCTGAAAGAATTTGCGGATTCATGGGCATTTAGTATGTGGTTCTTACACGTGCTAGAAGAGTTTATGATTTTTTACTTTTGTTGTAATTTTTTTTGCTGCTTTCATAGCAATGCATATTGCATGGTTTTGTTCAAATGCAATGGCTTCTAGACCAAAACAGCATACACCATTTTGGTTTCACATTAGCGGCATCCAAAGTTTGCAACATGCCAAAGAAGAAGTCTGCAATGCAATTGATGCTATTAGAACAGTGATTTACAGCAACATATGAGTCATTTCTTGTCCATATATCCTTGGCTAACTCACATGTAACAACAGACATGCACACATTTTTCAGATGACTTCTGAGTTTACACATGAGGTTCTAGTAGGTAAGCACCCTTTTCCAATTTTTCCTATTTTTTGATTCCATATTTTCCTATTTTTAACTCCATATTTTCCTATTTTAGTCCTTTTTTATTCCATATTTTTTTTTTTTTATATTTATTTTACAAATCGGATGCTAATAAAACTTATATGTGGAAGTTAACATATTTTAATGCCTTCTTTTTAAAGGTCTTATTCTAATGCTAACTTATTCAATCAAAACTTTATTACGTGAAACAAGAAGGAACCTTAACCTTTTCAAAAAAAAAAAGAAGT
>Ga0228710_1002661_pt1 | contig 28290 bp, 20 predicted proteins | sample MedpolnodulmetaG_FD_177995 | JGI IMG/M metagenome (GOLD analysis project Ga0228710, IMG submission 177995) | Root nodule microbial communities from Medicago polymorpha collected in Santa Monica, California, United States - pink nodules | ecosystem: Host-associated > Plants > Roots > Nodule... | reverse complement strand
AAGAAAACAGAGAAATCAATACACACACCTCACTCAGTGTTTTCCAATGATGATTCCCCTCACTTTTCACTCGTGTTTCCCTAAGATTTAACCCAGGCTCTCTATACCAATTGTTAGAACAATCACTTTGTTCTATGCGCAGCGAAAGTGCTTATTAAAAATAAGCTGTTTTGAGCAAGATGAATAACTTAGAGAAAAATTAAGAACTGAAACTGAAGAAACAATGAATGGGAGAATTTTTTATTGATTCACACAACTACTACTATTTACAACATAAGAGAGTGTATATATACAACTAGATGTTGTAACAAACTCCTCTAACTAACTACATCAGAATCTGCACATCAGAATCAGTCTTCAGAAGCTTCACTTCAGAAGCTTTACTTCAGACGCACCACTTCAGGAGCTCCACTTCAGAAGCACTACTTCAGACGCTCCACTTCAGAAGCACTACTTCAGAAGCATTCTTCAGAGGCGCTCTTCAGTTATTGATTACTTATTCTAATAGAAAGCACATAAGCTTTTTGAATGAAACTCACAAATACTTTTGTACAAGGGACAATTCTATTTGAGGTCGAACAACGAGGGCAATGTATCTTTGACAAATATTTATTTCTTGAGAGTGTCCAATTACAAATCATACTTAGTATAATCAATTATAGAGGTAAAACCAATTATACTTAAAACTATTGAACATATTACTCCATCTGTCTTATATTAGATGACTTGTTTAAAAATGTGCACTTTTGACCTGACATACTTTGACTATATTTTTCTACTAATATACAAAGATAAATAATATCATATAAGATGTTGTTGGATTCGTCTCGATTAATATTTTCAAAATATTAAATTTTCATAATTTTTTCAAATACATAATTGAAGATATTAAAGATTAAAAATATGCATTGGTATGTGTATCAGAGTCAACTAAGTCATCTAATATAGGACGGAGTAGTACAATCAATTGTAAATTTCTACAAGAGTAATGCTAGCAACACTCTCTTTTGGACACCCTCTCGAATATTCACTCTCTTATTGGTTTAAATTATTGTGGGTCTACACTTTGTAAATTGAACCTAAACAAAGTGGTGTACATCCAATAAAAGAATAAGTATTAAGGAGAAGGTTAAAAATTGAGTATTGCTAGCATTCATTATCTCTACGGTCAATTCTTTTTGTTTTTGTGGTGGTCGGGATTCGAAACCCAAACCTTACATATTTTATATATTATCCATAACAACTGAGCTAAACTCACAAAAATCTCTATTATCAATTTTAAACCCCTTAAAAATACAACAAACCAAAGATATTAAAATTTATACTACACCTCGTGAATTAATTTTGACTAAACATAGACCAAAATAAATGTTTCTTCTCTTACATTAATAAAAAAAAATTGTACTGTTTTGAACCAAAAGACATTACTACCTTTCATCTTCCTCGTGAACTGTTGAAGGGTTTAAAGCTCTACTTTAGCTTTGTACCTTCGAACCCTTTCCCTCTCCCTCTGCTTCTCTTTGAAATGGTAGGAAGCACCAAATCATGGGAGGAAGAGATTTACTGGAACCACTTCCAGTTCATCCATTTCACCCAATTTCTTCATAGCACCACTGATTTTCAACAACAACTTGTAAGTACTTCTTTTTCATTTTTCCTTTCTTACCATGTTGAAAAATTAAAATGAAACCTTTCTGAAGTGTTCATATTTGGATTTGGATGTTGAGTATATGCACTTTTTCTTACTGTTTTTCAATTTTTTTTCTTGAATATTTTAACTTGCCCACCTTTTAAATTTTGTTTATTTTTACAATTCATTTAATTGTAGTTAGTTGTATTGACGAAAGTTTTGATTTTTGGATATATGTTGTTAAAGTTTTCATTTTTTGCCATGATTTTTTATATTGTATACACATAGATATGCTTGTTTTTTACATTAGTTGTAGATCTGTTTTCTTTTTACTTTTTACTGTTTTCTTTTGAGATACTTTGTTTTGAGCTTGCATTGCGTTAATTAAGTAAATTGTTTTAGGCTCTGTTTGGGAGTTTGCAAGGAAGGGATAAGGAAGTGAATAATGAGATTGATTAATAGCTGTTTTTATTCTTTTCCTGGTTCTGCAAAAACTATCTGTGTAAATGTACTTTTTAAAAATAATTTTGTTTTGAGGAATGTTAAAAAAAAATGTTAATTAGCGTGGCACTAATGACCTATGAAACACGAACACTCCTCGGATTAGACGTGTCGCAGTGTCAGACACGTGTCGTGTCCAACACCGAACGACACCGACACATATAATTACACTGTATTATGTGATTTTCTCAAATAATTAGCGGTGTTGGCGTGTCAATGTCTGTGTCGTGTCCAATGTTTGTGTCCGTATCTGTGCTCCATAGTAATGACTATATTACAACTGTCTGTGAGGGAATTTGAACTTTGTACCTTGAGGTTACAAAGTTAAGCCCTTGCCACTGAGCTAGCACCTCAAGTGTATGTAAATCATGTACTTGAGATGATTAGTAGCTGTTTTTCAAGTAAATAATTATGTTTAGCTATTAGGTATATGTATATTCTACCAACATCTGTTACACTCTTCACCTCAATGTATGTTTTAATCTCAGATGGAAATTTGTATTTTAATTGCAGGCACTTCCTAAAACATTTTCAGACAATTTAAAGAAGAAGTTGCCAGAAAATGTGACCCTTAAAGGTCCTAGCGGAGTTGTGTGGAATATAGGGCTGACAACTAAAGATGACACTGTTTACTTCACAAACGGTTGGCAACGGTTTGTGAATGATCACTCTTTGAAAGAGAATGATTTCCTTTTCTTCAAGTACAATGGCGAATCGTTGTTTGAAGTTTTAATCTTTGATGGACGTAGTTTCTGTGAGAAGGCAGCTTCTTATTTTGTTGGAATATGTGGTCATGCTCAAACCGAACAAGGGGGTATCAAGGCCAAGGACACAAACAAGTCCGTGGAAGAAATCAATATTGCTTTTGATGCTGGTGTGGAGTCTGCTTCCCCTGAGCAGTTCATGGCTGATGCAGTCACTAAGACCACACCTGTTGCAGCTCCCTCCCAATCAACTGGCAAAAGGATCAAGAAGCCTGTTAATAAATTTACGCTTGTCCTCGGATTACCAAAAGCAGCTAATTCTCATAAGAGAGCACATGATTTGGTGGCCTGTAACAAAGAACACTCAGGTTAAAATATTTCCTTCTTTTTAATTTTTTTTTGTTGAAAACTCGGTATCCGGCCCAAGGACCGACTAATCCGAGGGGTCTAATTCCGCCGTCCACTTGCGGGGGTCCCATTTAAAAGTCAAAGCAAAGCTTTGTATGGACTAGCCCACCAAAGTTGGCAGCGGGGGGGAATCAAACTCGAGACCTTGAGAGGAGTACACTTCAAAGTCCCAAGTCTTTCCCTTCCTTTTACTATATTAATTATAAATTATTTTGTAACTATGACTAACATGTATTTCTCTCCATCTCTCTAACTAACCTGCCAACTAGCACTCTCCTCTCCATTTTAACCTTTCCCTTCATTCTAGGTCTCAAAAAAATGTATTAAAACTTAACTGATCTTCCCTAGCAAACTGATACTTGTCTAAGAAAGAGTATTTTGCATTCAAATCCTTATATTTATGTCAGAGCTTATCCTTTTATTTAAAACTGATGATTAAACTGTTCAATTTCTCACAGAGGCGTCCATCGTGCATAGAAGTGGGAAGGAAGATGTGAAAAAGATAGCCCAATCATTTACCTCCTCTTTTCCATATTTTGTTAAAATATTTAAAACCGGCGATATCAATGTTTCACGTACTATGGTGAGTTGTTCCCTTTTGTGATTCTTTATTTACCTCCCAAATAATGTTGTTTATCTTTCTGCCCTTATCTTTAAGTAATTTTGGTAGTGTGTTTCATGTGCTTGAGAAACTGATCTTGTTGGAGTATAATATTGAATACTTGTTACAATGTAGAAAATCCCATATCATTTCTCTGCTGCACATCTCCCTGACTGCAAAACAGAAGTTACGCTTCGCAATTCAAGAGGCGAATGTTGGATTGTGAACTCCATTCCATATGCTAAAGGGAGAACAGTTCAAACCAACCCATATGCTAAACGGAGACCAGTTCACACCTTTTGTGGGGGTTGGGTGGCCTTTGTTCGTGATAATAACATCAAATTCGGTGACACATGCATTTTTGAGCTTGTTTCTGATTATGTGATGCAAGTTCATATATCTGGGGTTGGAAAGGAAGGTCTTGACCATCAAAATGGGCATGTGAAGCTTAATGGCATGTAGCAAGCTAGTGTTCCATTTATCTGCTAACGTTCTTGTTTGTGAGACAGAAATCAATTTTCAATGAGGATTTTTATTGTAAGAGTCACAAAAGACTTGTGTATTATATGCATGTTAGTAAATTCATGTTGTCTCTTCACATCCCAATTAGTTGTATCATCACTAATCAAGATCATATAATGTATTAATTATCTATTACACCACTGCATTTCAGTTCATGTCGTTGCAAAATGTTGGTGATACGATCCAATTCGAGTTAGATTTAGAATGTGGGGTGAAAATTATACTCGTCATCAAAATACTATTTATACAAAAAATTCTTGCATACTTTCAAATCAATTTTCACACTTGAAATTTCTCCATAGATACTAATCTTAGTAGGACTTTTGCAATTGCAAGGTAGTCGAATACTAATTTTAGTTGAAAAATTCCTACAAACTAAAACTATTCCAAACTGGAATTATAGGAGAAAACAAGGGCACCTAAAGACACTTTTCATTATCCTCTTCGACAACCTTGAAAATTTTGGCAATAATTTGTTGCCTTTCATTCATATTCAGCTTCCTAACATCAACTTCCTTGTGTTGCATTCTGTTTCCTTTCTGCGGTTGAAAAGTTTGCATGATACTTGTTTGGTGCCTTGTTTTGGAAGAAGAAAAAAAAGTGAGTTGAAACCAAGTTAGGAGGAAAACTTGAGCAGTACATAAATTATGAGTTGACACTAATTCTAACAAAAAGCCTTTACAACGCCAAAATTGCCTCACGATTTCCCCACACCTAAACTACCGTGTGACTTTAACTTCTCAATTATGTCCCACTTAATTAGTGGTATTCCTTTATTCTTTCCAGAGCCATAAAGGATCTTAGATGCACACCTTTTGGTACTTTGAATAGACTTATAGAATAAAGAGGTAAACTATTAAGAAATAAGAACTGACTTCACAAGCACCAGCCTACCATATATTGATAACATCAGCTTAGCCTTCCAAGTATGGATAGTTTTTTCTGTATGCACTATGTACTGTAGAATAGGGTTCCAACTTAATAAAGCATTTGGTCTAAAAAGTATCCTTCCACAAGACAACCTTTATTGAATTTTAGACTGACTAAAAAAATTAAATTTTTATAAGAATCAAAAACTTATTTAACTCATAGTAAAAGTTGATCACAACGTTTAGGTTGTTTCGAGTTCACCAGGTATTTTATTCGATATTTAAAATTTTCATTTAAATTGGACATATCATATTAGATAGCATACTCACTGAACCAATATGATTCAATTTAACATAAATTTTGAAAGAAAGTTGGGTTAACTATTGAGTGAAGAGTGTACTTATAGAGTGTATTTGATATGATAAAGAAAACAAGAGATTGAACATGACAATTTCAGTTGTACTGTTTTGATTTTAAAACTATTTTTTTGGATTTGGACAAATAAGAGGAAATAGATTGGACAAAAACTAAATGTGTTGTCTCTCACTAAAGCACAACACAATTTTTTTGTCTCAAATACAAGTTGTACAAAATATCAAAATAATCTTTTCTCCACTAAGCATCGTGCAAGACAAGAGTTGTTTAATACCTTAAAAGTTTATCTTGTTCTATTTTGTCTTGTGATGTTACTTGCTTTTTAACGGATCAACACACCTATAGAGGTAGGAGGGTAACCTTTTTCCCTATTATGCAGGGGAGCCTTTCCAAACGTCATTTAGCTAGACAACTGCTCTAGTTTTGCCGAGTTAATATGGAACGTGACCAAGTTGATAAGAAGCATGGTATAGTTGTGCTTTTTTAAATAGCATCGTTGATTGATATCGTAATAAAGTGGACCTAATTTGACGAGTTTGGAATGAGTGTAGCTCAAGTAAGATTAATAATTTTTTTAAAAAAAAAATGCTAAAAATAAAAAACATATTTAACTCTCTAATTTGAAGTTTCAACCCATTCAAATTCTTCTACACCTAGGTTGACCTATGACATAGACTAAAATGAATGTTTATACTCAACACAAAGTACATTAATAAAATGTTTGTACTGTTCTGAAACATCCTCTCCTCTCTACCTCTCATCTTCCTCGTGAACCGTTAAAGGGTTTAAAGCCATATACCCTTCTTTTCTTTTTCTTCCTCAAACAAAAAAGCTTGCAACTTTGAACCATTTCACACTCTGCTTCTGTTTGAAATGGAAGTAGATGGAAGCAGATCTTGGGAAGAAGATATTTACTGGAACCATTTTCAGTTCATCCATTTCACCCAATTTCTTAAAACTACAGATTTTCAACAACAACTTGTAAGTATTCCCTTCATTCTTTTTCTCTTTTTATTTCCTTCCATGTTAATAAAAATTAAACCTTTATATAGTGTTCATACTTGGGTGTTAAGTACAATACATGAACTTCAATGTTTGAACTTGCCCATCTTTTCAATTTTATATCTTTTTTAAAGAAAGTTTTGAGCTTTTGATTATTGGATATGATGTTGAAGTTTTTATCTCTTTGCCGTATTTTGAACATATAGTATAGATATTGATATGCTTGTTTTTAAATAATGGCTTAGGACCTTTGACATTAATTGTAGATCTGTTTTGAGACACTTTGTTTTGAGCTTGCATTGAAATAATTAAGTAGATTGTTTAATACTTGCTGTTTTTCAAGCAATTAATTATGTTTAGCCTTTAGGTTTATCATTCCTTTCCTGCCTGCTTCTGCGAACACTATCTATGTTAGCTGTTTTCAAGCAAATTATTATCTTTAGGCGGCTCTTCAGCTCAACGTATCTTTTAATCTCAGATGGAAATTTATATTTTAACTGCAGGCACTTCCTAAAACATTTTCAGACAATTTAAAAAAAAAGTTGCCAGAAAATGTGACCCTTAAAGGTCCTAGTGGAGCTGTGTGGGATATTGGGTTGACAACTAGAGATTATACTGTTTACTTCGTGGGGGGTTGGGAGCAATTCGTGAAAGATCACTCTTTGAAAGCGAATGATTTCCTTGTCTTTAAGTACAACGGTGAATCTCTCTTTGAGGTTTTAATCTTTGATGGAGTTTGTTTCTGTGAGAAGGCAGCTTCTTATTTTGTCAGAAAATGTGGACATGCTCAAACTGAAGAAGGGGGTAGCAAGGTAAAGAACACAAACACATCTGTTGAAGAAGTCAATACTGCTTCTAATGGTGGCTTTGACTGTGGTTCACCTGAGAGATTTCGGGTTCGGCGTCTTGACAGTATAAGAACACCATTAGCTGTACCTGTCAAAACTACTGATAAAATGACTTTAAATGCTTTTTTTGAATCTGCTTCCCCTAAGGAACTCCCCGTCTACTTTCCCAAACAACCAACCGGCCAAAGGACCAAGAAGCCAGCTAATGAAGTTACGCCTGGTCAGACTAAGAAGCGAGGAAGACCGCCAAAAGAAGGTAATTCTCGTGAGGGAGCACTTGATTTGAGGGCTTCTAACAAGGAACACTCAGGTTAAAATATTTTTTTCTTTTCCATTAAATTTTACTACATTATTCCAGCTTATTTAGTATCTATAACTTTCTGGTGTCATGGTTTTTGTGCTGCACATGATTTGCTATGAAGTTTGTAAAAGCTTAAGAAGATAACTCCATGTTCATTGCGCAAACTAGTTTTTCCCCCTTTTTATAATGGTCCCAAACGTGGTTTACCAGTATCTTATGATGTACACGAGGCCTATCTTAATTCGATACTAAACTGAACCCAATTGATACGGACATCTAGTGTGTATCTATTTGGACATGAATCTCATCTTGAATCCCGATTCACTATGATGAATTTTGATTAATTCTAATGAATCAGTACCTAAACTCAGAGTACCCAAGCAGTTTTTTTGTCTAATTTGTATAACCAACCACTTTTCTTTTGTCATTTGATTTATGATTCAATCAATAATCATTTTGAAGTTTATATATAATGTATCGGTTTATTATTTTGTTATGTCACTTGTTTTTACTTAAAAATGACATACTTTTTGATAGGGCCTTAACTTTAGCAGATGACATAGGCCTGAGTGACAAAGGGAATAAGCCCAAATTGTAGACAGTTTATGTGAGGAGAAACTGTAACAGAGAGAATGATGAGGTGGCAAGGAGGGAAAGTGAGAATTAGTGGATTACCGGAGGATTCAGTTATATGATGTGGGAGTTGTGGAGAGGAAGAGGGTATTGAGGAAGAATCATGGTTTTGTTTGGCCAGAGAATTGTGTCTTTTTCACTGTGTAGAGCATTGCTCTTTGGGTTTTAGGGATTTATCGTCAATAAACACTCACATTCCATTTGCAATTCCCAGTTTATTTTTAATTTCTCGCTTCTGGTTATTAGAACTCATCTGATCTTCCCTGGCAAACTGATACTTGTCAAGGAAAGAGTATTTTGAATTCAAATTTGTATATTTATGCCAGTGCTTATCCTTTTATTTAAAACTCATGATTGAATTGTTCAATTCCACACAGAGGCGGCACAGTCAAGGTTATCGTCAGCAAAGGATGAGAAAAAGTTAGCCCAGTCATTTACCTCAACTTTTCCATATTTTGTTAAAATAATCAAAACGTTCAATGTCGATGGTCCACGTATTCTGGTGAGTTGTTCCCCTTTGTGATTCTTAATTTACCTCCCAAAAATGTTTTATCTCTCCGCCCCTATCTTTAAGTAACTTGTGTAGTGTTTCATTTGCTTGAGAAACTGATCTTGTTGGATTGAAGCATTTCTCCTTTTATGTATTGAGGATGGTAAGCCTCGATTAAAGTATTTAAGATGCACACGTTACCAGTAAAATATGATTTCAATGAAAATTCCATCCTAATTAATGAGTCAATCTTGGTAGATTTGAGCTATGCTTGTACTTGCACTTCAATGCATGTTGGAATGATATTTCAATGCTTTGTGAAGATGCTTCATGACAAACTTCTCAACTACTGCTATGGCATTTACAAATTGATTTCTGTGCAATGACTCTCTTGTGTTTCTCCAAGAAATATCAATTGTAATTGTTAGTTTTTTTGCCTTAAAAGTTGATATTTCCTGTATCAAGTTTATTGGTTGTATTATTTTTGTGAAGTTTTCATCCCATTCACCGTGCTTGGCATTAACACTGAAGCTCTTGCTAATACTGATTTATAATTGATATAATTCAGAATATACCCCATCAATTTTCCATAGCACATCTTCCAAACGGCAAGATAAAGATTATTCTTCGTAATTTGAAGGGAGAACAATGGACTGCTAATTCTGTTCCTAGAAGTAGAGTGCATACAAGTCACACTCTATGTGGAGGATGGATGTCTTTTGTTCGTGCCAATAACATAAAGCTTGGAGATGTCTGTGTTTTCGAACTTATAAATGACTGTGAATTACGTGTTCGTGTTGCTGAGGTTGACGAAGATGGGCTAGTCTCTGAGGTTCAAAAGGAAGGTATTGATCATCAAAATGGGAGTTGTGAAACTTAATAGCATGTAGCTAGCTACTGTTCGATCTCCGATGAAAGACGAATCAATCTCCGATGCATCATCATAAATCATGTTATGCATGTATTATGATGGTAAGAGTTGCAAAAAGACTAGTGCATTTTATGCAAGTCAGTAAATTCATGCTGTATCTTGGTATATGTTTTAACCATTCACATCCCAATTAGCTGTATCATCACTAATCAAGGTCATAGAATGTATTTAACTATCTATATCTATTTGCTCCTGATTTTTAGTTCATATCATTGTGAATTTGTGATTGTCAATATAACATTCAGTAGGCTCGTTTACTGATTTTTGTCTCATTTACTGTCTTTCATTTCAAGGATATGCACACATCCTAGAAAATTACATGTCAAAAACAGTGGGTTTGTATTGCAAATAACAATAACAATTGTTAAACTCGTAAAAGATTGACTACGCTATTTTAATGCAGTATTTCTATAATTGCTTCTTTAACTAAAATACAGGATATTCGAAACTTTTTCAAAGTAAGTACTAGTTTTTTTTATAAAATAAAATATATCAAGTATTTTCATTAATAATAGTTAGTTGAATAGTTAGATAAATTGAGATAATGATATATATCTGGGAAAAGGTAAGTAATTGACAAATGAAATAATAATAATCCATAAGACAAACAACAAATACTCACTCCTTTCTAAATTACTAGCAATAAACATTTAAGGTTTATAATGCTTTCTACACGAATATTAAAAGAAAAACAATAAATTGACTGACTAATGGCCATAGTAATGATTTTAGGGTTATTCGAAGGTATTGACTATCAAAGAAAGAGGAATTGAGATGTAATTCTCATTTTATTGTTGTGTAAAAATCTGATTTACATAGAGAGCTGCTATTGATTTATATTCAAAGTTATAAAACTATTGAAGTATTGTAATTGATGTAAAACTAATAACTAGGCAAGAACCAACAGACTTCTCTACTATAAATGAGATAAATTAGCATCTTTATTAGGTAATATCCCCCCACAAGCTGGACTATGTATGTCACAAAGGCCGAGCTTGGAGATGAAGGAGCCAAAAGCGGGCGACATCAACGGTTTGGTCAGCACATCAGCAAGTTGAGTAGAAGAAGGAATAGGAAGGGGATGAATAAGCCCACTTTGGATTTTCTCACGGACCACGTGACAATCAATCTCAATGTGTTTAGTTCTCTCATGAAAGGTTGGGTTGTGAGCGAGATAAATAGCAGATTTATTGTCACAGTAAACAAAGGCAGGTTGTGAAAAAGTAACATGTAGATCATGAAACAAATATTGCAGCCATTGCAATTCACAAGAAAGGCTAGCAAGAGCGCGATATTCGGCTTCAGAACTTGACCAGGAAACTGTGGATTGCTTCTTGGACTTCCAAGAGATGAGAGAAGAACCAATAAAGAACAGTATCCAGAAACAGAGCGACGGGTAGCAGAGCAAGATGCCCAATCTGAGTCAGCAAACCCAGACAACTTCAAAGGAGAATTGGCAGAGAAGAAAAGTCCCTTTTGCTGGGAAACTCTTCAAATATTTCAAGACACGAGTAGCATCCTGGAAATGAATGTCTTGGGGGCGAGAAACAAATTGACTAAGTTGTTGGACAACAAATGCAATATATGGGCGAGTTGTAGTGAGATACAAAAGGCGGCCAGTTAAGCGTCTGAAAGCAGATTCATCATGATACAAGGGAGAATCTGAATCATGTAGTTTCAAGGAAGAGTCATAGGGAGTAGAACAAGGCTTCACAGCAAGATGGCCACTGTCAGAGAGCAAATCCAAAGTATACTTGCGTTGATTGAGCAAGATACCACTTGGAGATCAAGCTATCTCAAGACCAAGAAAGAAGCGAAGTTTGCCAAGATCTTTAATACTGAACTATTGATCCAAGAAAGATTTTACATGTTGAATTTTAGTGAGATCATCACCCGCGAGGACAATATCATCCACATAAACTAGAAGTGTTGTTATTTTTGTACCAGAAGTCTTTGTAAATAAAGAGTAGTCAGCAGAGGAATGTTGGTCACCAATTGAAACAAGAGCGGCTGAAAGTTTGGCATACCACTGTCGGCTTGCTTGTTTAAGGCCATAAAGAGATTTTTGAAGCTTACATACTTTGGTTGTCTCTGGGGAAAAGTTGGGAACCATAAGGCCATGCAGGAGTTTCATGTATACCTCTTCATGAAGGTCTCTGTGAAGAAAAGCATTATTGACGTCAAGTTGCTCAAGAAACCAACCTTTGATAGAAGCCAAGCTAAGAAGAGCTCTAACAGTGGTCAATTTTGCCACAAGAGAGAAAGTATCGAAATAGTCCACACCTTCCATTTGAGTGTAACCCTTGGCGACAAGACGAGCTTTATGACGCTCAATGGTCCCATCAACATTGAATTTTACCTTATAAACCCACTTGCACCCAATTGGAATTTTTGCCCGGTGGGAGGTCCACAATTGACCAAGTTTTAGTGGCAGCAAGAGCTGTTAATTCAGATTTCATAGCTTCTATCCAACATTCAGATTTACAAGCTTGGGTGTATGTTTGTGGCTCAGTGGTGGAAGATATAGTAAGACAATAGTTTTTATAAGGGATATCACATTTATCATAAGATAAAAAGGAAGAAATGGGGTAAGCAGAATTACCTGATTGGTGCAGAGAAGAGGTTAGAAGATTGCAGTGATAATCTTCAAGATAACTTGGTTTAGTTTTAGGTCTTGTAGAACGTCTCAATGCATCAGTGATAGGAGGAGGAGGAGGAGGAGGAGGAGGAAGAGTAGAAGTCAGAGGGGTAGGCTCAGATGAAGCATAAGCAGTAGAAGATGGTGTAGACAAATTATTAACCTGAGTTGGTTGATGAAGGATGGAATCATACTCGGCAAGGGGGGTGAGATCATAGGAATCAAAGGAAGTTTGGTCACTAGATGAAGTGGAAGAAGATGTGAGAGGGGAAGAAAAAGGAAACTGACTTTCATAGAAAATAACATTTCTTGACAAGAAAAAGGCATTGGAAAGGATATCATAGAGAAGATATACTTTGGTTCCTTCTCTATATCCAAGAAAGACAGATTTTTTAGCACGAGGATGGAACTTAGAACGTTTTTGTTGGATAGTGGAAGCAAAAGCTAAGCAACCAAAGACCCGTAGGTGGAGAAGAGTAGGTGGCTGTTTATGGAGTAATTCATATGGACTTTTATTGTGCAAGAGAGGAGAAGGAATGCGATTTATAATATGCATTGCATACTGCACAGAAAAATGCCAAAAAGAAATAGGAATTTTTGATTGAAAGGAAAGGGCTCAGGCAACATTAAGGATGTGTTGATGTTTCCGCTCAACAATGCCATTTTGTTGAGGGGTTTCAACACAAGATCGGTGATGAACAATGCCTTTAGCTTGATAAAAGTCAGACATCAAGAATTCAGGCCCATTATCACTTCTTAAACACTTGAGTTTACGATTGAATTGAGTTTCAATGAAAGAAATAAAATTGGTGAGATGTTGTCTAGCCTCACTTTTGGTTTTCATGAGAATGATCCATGTAAAACGACTAAAATCATCAACTAGTGTAAGGAAATATTTATGGCCAGAAATGGATGGAGTGGCATATGGCCCCCAAATATCAGCATGTAATAGATCAAAAATATTAGAAGTGTGAGTGAGACTATGGGGAAAAGATAATTTTCTTTGTTTTGCATAATGACATATATCACAAGGAGATCGAGATTCTTTAAAATTCACAAAGGGAAATTGTGATGAAATACATTTATGTATTGAATCCGATATATGTCCTAGTCTAGTGTGCCAAATGGAAGAGGTTTGTGCGGTGTCACCGAGTGCTTGAGAGACAGAGTTACATGAAAGACCATAACTAGAACCATAATCTTGAAGTTGAATTGATAAAGGTTTCAACACAAACAATCCTCCAAATCTCTCAGTTGCACCAATCATTGTCTGGGTTGAAATCTGCAAAATGAAACAACCATTAATGGTGAAGAAGACATCATAAATTGTGGTGTCTAAAAGCTGGGTGACAGAGATCAAATTAACATGGAAATTAGGGATGTAATAAACATCATGTAGAATAAGGGATGGAGAAAGTTGCACGGTGCCATAAATTGTGGCAATGGTTTTTTGGCCATTAGGTAAGGACATAAACACATGAGAAATTGTGTGATTAGAGACAAAGTTATGTAAGGAATGTGTGATATGGTCAGTGGCACCAGAATCTACAACCTAGTGGTCAGAGATCTTACCAAAAGTGGGAGAAGAGGATGAACTTAAAGCTGCAGGATTAGATATAACCGAGTTGACAGAAGGTTGATTGGGACTAGGATTTGAGGGTGTTGATGAAGCTTGTAATGTTGAATTTTGTAGAAGGTGTAAAATCTGGTTATACTGCTCTTGAATGGTGTTGATAGTAGCTGGAGTGGGATTGGCGTGGCTTTCTCTTTGTGGGGCATTAGAAGCAGTAGCAACAACATTTATTGACTTAGAGTTTTTATGTTGATAACCAGGTGGATAGCCATGTAAGGCAAAACATGTGTCAATAGTATGATTGCGTCTACCATAATTAGTGCAGGTTCGATTGTTAGAACCACGACCTCCATATAATGACTTCCACGACCTCTGCCGCGACCACCATGGTGAGCAGAAGCGAAACTCGAATAATTATTGCCAGAATTAGAAGTAGTTTGTTGAACCTGCATAATAGAAGATTGGTGATCGACATAATTATCAGTAATAGTAGAAATTAACATCTGTCGTTCTTGTTGAAGAACCAAGGAGAAGCATCGATCAATATCAGGTAAAAGATCGAGAAGCATGATTTGAGACCGAACACTTGCATACTGTTCATTCAAGCCTTTCAAGAATTTGATGACTTTGTCTTGTTCTTTGTGTCTCTTCAAATCAGATGCAGCACCACTGGTGCAGGGAATAACACATGAACAATCTTTGAGAGGTCGAAAATTCTCCAATTCTTCTCAAAGTGTTGTCAAATGAGTGAAATAAGAAGAGATATCTAAGGTACCTTGATGATAGCAAGCAATTTCTTCAAGAAGGTCAGCGATTCTAAAGATATCGCCGTGTGCGAACCGCCACTCCAAACACTTCCAGACCACCACGGCATGATCGCACCACATGATTGACTTGGCGATGGTTTCTGAAATAGAGCGTTGGATCCAGGAAAGTACCATATTGTTGCAACGGATCCACGGATCATAAAGAGGATCAGACACGGGTGGAAGATTAAGAGTACCATCAACAAATTTCAACTTGTTCTTGGAGATTAATGCTACCTTCATTGAGCGAGACCATGACTGATAGTTTTTGTGATCAAGAAGAGGGGTAACAAGTAATAATAGATGGATTCTCGTTAGGATGAAGGTAATAGGGATTGGTAGGGTTTGTGGCAAAACCAGCAAAAGGTTGAGTCTCCATTGATGAATAGCGAAGAAACACAATCGCCGAAAGAAAAGCAGAAGTGAGCTAATTTGATACCATATTGACTATTAGAAAAAGAGGAATTGAGATGTAATTCTCATTTTATTGTTGTATAAAAATCTGATTTACATAGAGAGCTGCTATTGATTTATATACAAAGTTATAAAACTATTGAAGTACTGTAACTATGATGTAAAACTAATAACTAGGGAAGAACTAAGAGACTTATCTACTATAAATGAGATAAATTAGCATTTTATTAGGTAATAAAAGGAATAAAAAAAATTGTGTTGAAAACGACATCTTTTATGGTAGGCACTAGGCACTACACTTCATGAGATAACTTCTACAGGACCTTTTTTACCACTGAAGTTAATTTGTCATTTTAAAGTTTGATACTTACAACTAAATTAGAAAATTAAAACTAAGCATAGAACACAGATATTTTAAACATTATAAAGGTCACACAACTCACATGACACACACGATAATTATTAATTAGTAGTGTATTTTTAAGTCACATACCAAATCAAATATCTCATGGTAACCATTGTTTGCAAGTGGTCACTGTTTGCTGAGCATCTGGAGGCAAATTTGAATTTAAATATTGTGCTCCTTCATTGATCTAAAGACAATACCCAGCAATAACCTTCGGTCACCTATTGTTTTGAACAAAACTACTTTTCAGTTTTTTTTTGGGGGAACTTTTCAGTTTCTTTGTTCATTTAACTTCATGACAAAGTTATTTTTTATTTTCGAAATAATCTAATAACTTTTCACACTTATTAAATGTGGAGAAATGAACCCGACCTCCCCCAAGCCCTGCATATTATAATAACCTTCCGGTTGTCAAAGATGATGTGTTTACAAAACAACTTTTTAATCAAGTTAAAAAAATGTTTTTATAATTAAAACAAAAAATAAATTAAATTAGCTTTTACTTTATATAAAGGTCTAAAAAAAATATTTTGGCTAAAAACATAAAATTCTCTAAGAAAAACATCCCATCTAAATTAGATGTTACTTTACATAAAAATCTTTAAAAAGGGATTATTTACGATCATAAGCTTATGTCAATAAGCTCTCCAGAATAATTTATATAAATAGCTCATAATTTACATTTAGTTCCTTGATCATTGAAAGAACTTCATACGTAATTCTTTCTTTACTAAAGAAACATGTAGGTACTATACACAGATAAAAAATTACACAATATAATGTCTTGAAAGTACGGAAGTTTTTTGAATGATATTTGCAAATATGCACATACAAGGAACTGTTGTGTCACAGTACCAACTTTATTGGATTTGCTCACATACTCTTGTAACATTATGAAATATTCTTTCCATTAAGTTCATGAGTAAAATTAGGTTTGTTCACAACATTTAGGTTGTTTCGAGTTTATCAGGTTTTTTTATTCAATATACCTAAATAAAACCTAACAAATTTGATAAAATGCTAATCGAACCAAATTATATGACAGCACTCTTTTTTTGGAGGACACAATTTTCTTTCTTCTTTAGTTGAATTGGAGAGTCGATTGAAATGGGAGTATTATTTATTAATCAATTTAATTTTCATAGATTCTACAAGCAGAGAGTTAATTGAGTAAAAAATATAAAGGACAGCCAAGTAATTAAAATTGAGTGGTTAGTGAAGTTTACTAAATAACATGGGTTCTAATCATGGATTGAACAATTACTTAAACATCTAGGGTGTCTTTCACACTTGAGTATACCATCACCCCATCCTCATCCCCATACTATTCACAGAGTGAATCGTCGGTACTAGTGTTATATGGATAGTCAGTAACACACAATTAGAAAAAGATAAAAGGAGAGTTACACAAACAACGGATAAAAACAACTAGGGTGTTTTAACATTACACGCAATTAAAATAATATAAAAGGAAAGTTACACACGCAACCGATAAACAACAAACTAGGGTGTTTTAACACTTGAGTTGAGTCATGCAAGTGCATGCTGGCATTACCCACTAAAAATCAAAGGGGAAACGTTTTTATCATATTATTGATAAACTGATTCCTCGAGTGTTCCTTGTATGAATCATAGATGACAATAAACGGCAATTTCAAATAACTGGAGCATTTTAATATTTGAGTGGAGTCAAGGAGGTAGTACTTTGCATTGTCCAATGTAAAATTAAGGAAAATAATCCTCTGACATTATTCAAAAATTAAATCCACGGGAGTAGTGTTACATGGGACCAATAAAAGGAACGCAACCGGTCATGATAAAAACAATTGAGGCAATTTAACACTCAAATAGAGGCAATCAACTAACACACTCTCATTACCCACTAGAAATTAGGGGGAAAACGATCATGTCGCATTATTCATTAATTGAATCATTAAATTCAATGTTTTATATGTGGTTGTAAAAACAAGAGTAAGTGAAATGATAAAATTGAGAGAGAATTTGAAAACGACAAAGTGAAAACAAGACTACAAATATAAAGATGTGAAATCCATTTTTCACATTTAGAGTAAAACCTCATTTTGATCCTTAAATATATGAAACGTTATCATTATAATTTTTTAATTTAGCAACATTACTTAAACATCTAGGGTGTCTTTCACACTAAAGTGTACCATCATCCCCATACTATTCACAAAGTGAATCCTCGGTACTAGTGTTATATGGATAGTCAATAACACACAATTAGAAAAAGATAAAAGGAGAGTTACACAAACAACGGATAAAAACAACTAGGGTGTTTTAACATTACACACAATTAAAATAATATAAAAGGAAAGTTACACACGCAATCGATAAAAACAAACTAGGGTGTTTTAACACTTGTTGTGTCTTGCAAGTGCACACTGGCATTGCCCACTAAAAATCAAAGGGAAATATTTCTATCATATTATTGATAATCTGATTCCTCGAATGTTCCTTGTACAAATCATGGATGACAGTAAACGACAATTTCAAACAGCTGGAGCATTTTAATATTTGAGTGGAGTCAAGAAGGTAGTACTCTAGCATTGTCCAGTGTGAAATTAAGGAAAATAATCCTCTCACATTATTCACAAATTAAATCCTCGAAAATAGTGTTACATGGAACCAGTAAAAGAAACGCAGCCAGTCATGATAAAAACAATTGAGGCAATTTAACACTCGAATAGAGCCAATCAACCAACACACTATCATTATCCACTAGCGGGCAAATCGATCCTTTCACGCAAAATAATCCTTTCACATTATTCACCTTTTCTTACATAATCTAGTTACTCAATGTCATATCCAAATTTTGAATGAATTTACTCCGGAGAGTACCACATAAAAATTTAGCTATTTGAAACTTGTAATTTTACCTTTTACAAATATTAACAAAAATAGTAACAAAATATAAATCGAGAAGTGCAAATAACATTTTCTCTAACATCTACTCTATCACTATGTGAAATACACAAGTAGTATGGATTTTACCACTTAATGCATAATCTATTTCCAAAATGTGATTCTTAATTTCTTATATTGATTTTAACTAGCAAAAGAGCAAATATTAGAAAGAACGTTGAAAAATTAACCTAATTTTAATATCAGGGTGGATGCACCGAATCTCGATAATCCATAGTAATTTTTTAAAAGTTATTCTCCATCGATTCTTTAAAGTTATGGTGGTTTGTCGTGATTTTGACACAACCTAGTGTTTCTCTCCTCCTTATTTAAACAATTCATCTTCCTCGTGAACTGTCTAAGGTTTAGAGCCTGTACCCTTTCTGTTCTTATTTTCTTGTCTGTAACAACTTCAACCTTTTCATTGATAATACAAAAAGCTTCCAACTTTGAACCATTTCTTTGTCTCTCTGTTTCAAAATGGGAAGTGTGAACCGATCATGGGAGGAAGACATTTACTGGACCCATTTTCAGTTCATCCATTTCACTCAATTTCTTCGCAACACTGATTTTCATCAACAACTTGTTAGTATTCCCTTCCTTCTTCTTTCCTTCCATCTTCTAAAGTGTTCATATTTGAGTATTCATTACATGCACTTCATTTCATGTGCATACTATTTTCAACTTTTTTTTTCTTCATTATTTTAACTTGCCTACTTTTTAAATTTTGTATCTTTATACAATTCCTTTAATTGCAGTTAGTTTTTTTTGAAGAAAGTTTTGATTTTTTGATATGTTGTTAAAGGTTTTCTTTTTTGCCATGATTATTATATTTATACACTTAGATATGCTTGCTTGTGTATATTAACTATGAAGCACAAACACCGGACACGACACGGACACACCGACACCACTAATAATTTAAGAAAATTATATAATTCAATGTAATTATATGTGTCGATGTCGTGTTGTCGTGTCGGCCACAACACATGTTCGATACCGGGACATGCCTAATCCGAGGAGTGTCTGGTGCTTCATGGTGTGTATATAATGGCTTGGGAACTGTTGTAGATCTGTTGTTTTTTCTTTTGAGACAATATGTTCATGGATTTACCAACAAGCATGGTTTTGTGGATTAAAGGAATGAATAAGGAGATTAAAAATGACTAATGTAAATTATGTACATGTGATGATTATTGATTGATGTTTATACATTTATTTGCAGGCACTTCCTAAAACATTTTCAGACAATTTAAAGAAGAAGTTGCCTGAAAATGTGACCCTTAAAGGTCCTAGTGGAATTGTGTGGAATATAGGGCTGACAACTAAAGATGACATTGTTTACTTCACAAACGGTTGGCAAGGATTTGTGAATGATCACTCTTTGAAAGAGAGTAATTTCCTTTTTTTCAAGTACAATGGCGAATCGTTGTTTGAAGTTTTAATATTTCATGGTGAGACCTTATGCGAGAAAGCGGGCTCCTATTTTGTAAGAAAATGTGGACAAGGTCATACTGAGCAAGAGGGCAACAAGGCAAAGGTTGCGAAGAATTCTGTTGAAGAAGTCAACACTGCTTCTAATGGCGGTGTTGAATGCGGTTCTGAGAAACTTCGGAAGCTTGACAGTATAAGAACACCATTAGCTGTACCTTTCGAAAATACAAATGAAAAGACTTCTAATGCTGGTGTTGAGTCTGCTACCCCTGAGCAGGTCCTGGCTGATGCAGTCACTATTGCGGTTCCCTCCCAAACAACCGGCAAAAAGACCAAGAAGCCTGTTAACGAAGTTACGCCTGGCCAGCCTAAGAAGCGGGGAAGACCGGCAAAATCAGCTACTTCTGGCGAGAGAGCAATTGTTGATTGGGTGGCTTGTAGCAAGGAAAATTCAGGTTAAAATATTTCTCTCTTTTTCATTAACTTTTAGTACATTAATTCTAAATTATTTAGTAACTATAACTTTCTGCTCTCACGTTTTTATACGTGCTGCACATGCTTTGCTATGAAGTTTATAAAAGCTTAAGAACACAACTCCATGTTCATTGTCCTAACTAGTTTGTTTTCCGGTTTTTATATTGGTCATAAGCATGGTTTTCAGTATCTTGTGATACATGTGAGTCGTACCCCGATTCGATTCTAAACTGAACCCAGTCGATACGAATCTCCAGTGTTAATCTATTTGAACATGTATTTCATATCATTGTAATGAATCACTGTACCTAAACTTTGAGTAGCGAACCACCTTTTTTTTTTTGTCAAATTTGCATAACCAACCACGTTTCTTTTGTCATTTGATTTATGACTTGAATCATTAATTCTTATGAGGTTCATATATGATGTATCAACTTAATTTTGAGGGAAAGTGAGAATCAGTGGGTTAGCTGGGGATTCGGTTAATATGAGGTGGGAGTTGTGGAGTGATAGAGGGTATCATGGCAGAGTCATTGTTTTGTTTTGCCAGAGAATTGTGTGTTTTCTTTGTGTAGAGCATTGCTCTTCGGGCAGTAGAGAATTCTGTGTTTTCCTTATGCATGCCTTTTTTACCATCATTAAAATACTAGCGTTCCATTTGCAATTATCGGTTTCTCTTTAATTTCTTGCTTCTGTTATGTCTGGTTTGAAACAAATTAGTCCACCTGCCTAATTAGTGGAAAGGAAACCCATTGTTCAGACCATTAAACTGAGAGGGAGAGTATAAGGAGTTCCTGCTCTCTTGTTGGTGGATAGTGGTGCAACCCACAACTTTATATCTAAGAAACTTATCACTGCAATGGGATGGGAAGTACAGGAGACAGTACCAGTGCAGATTGAATTAGCAAATGGGTATAAAACGAGATCAATGGGGGAATGCAAGCAGGCGATGGTAGAGATAGGTAAGCTGAAATTGGAGATTGATGCTCTTGTGTTTGATTTGGATGAAGTGGATATAGTGTTAGGTATGGCTTGGCTAAACTCAATTGGAGGCATGTGGGTCGATTGGCCTCAGCAGATAATGCATTTCCATTTTAACCAGGAACAGGTTAAAAGGAAAGAACAGGAGCGAGAGGGTGGAAGATGGCTTTGAAGAGCTTGCTAGGAGGGCCAAAACAGTGGGAGAAAGGCTGTTTAATGGTTACTGAAGGGTTTCCTTTGGTTCCTAAGTCTGATAGGGTTGCTGTTGCAGAAATCACAGGTAAATAAGTGCAGGAGTTGCAAAAAGGGCTTGATAAGTTTCTTGAATGTAGAGAATAATTTTGATATATTTCAAAGCTGTGAATAGGATACAAGAACTAATTTGTTTAAATAGACTCTTTGAACTCTTTCCCTCGAGGTTATGAAGTTAAGCTCTTTACAACTGAGCTGATTAATGAGCTGAATACATTTGGTTACAACTCCCCCTCAAGCTGGTGAATGAATATCTATCATTCCCTGCTTGCAAGTATGTTGGTCGAATCGTTTTGATGGCTGGCCCTTTGCCAACACATCTGCTAATTGATGCCAAAAAAGAATGTATGTTGTAGTTATCGAACCACTGTCCAACTTTTCTTTAATGAAGTGCCGATCAATTTCTATATGTTTTGTCCTGTCATGCTGAATAGGATTATGAGCAATGCTGATTGTTAATTTATATAACAACACAGCGTCATTGGTCCTTCACATTGTATCTTCAAATCATTCAGTACCATGTTCATCCATAGGATCTCACATATTCCTTGTGCCATAGGTCTAAATTTATTCTCAATGCTTTATCAAGCCACTAAACTATGCTTCTTACTCCTTCTAGCAATACAATTTTCGCATAGGAAAGCATAGTAGATGGAAATAGATCTTCTATCCCTCACTGAACTGCATAATCAACATCAATGTATGCCTCCATAGTTAGTGTTCCTCCTAATTTAGATAAGAGTCCTCTCCCTAGGGTGTCTTGGAGATATCGTAGAATATCGTCTACAACTTGCGAATGTCTCACCCTCGGACCGTTGATGAATTGACTCACCACACACACCAACTACACAAGCCAAATCTGGACTTATGTGTACCAAATAAATCAATTTCCCCCCTAGTAGCTTGCCAAATTTGGCAATTCCCTCCTCAAAGCTTGTCTTGTGATTGGGAATACTCGCAGAGAATTGTGTGTTTTCTCTGTGTAGAGCATTGCTCTTTGGGTGGTAGGGATGGATCCCTTCTGCATGTCCTTTTAACCATCAATAAATGCTCACAGTCCATTTGCAATTTTTGGTTTCTCTTTAATTTCATGCTTCGGTTATTTCTGGTTTGCCACACTTTTATCGCTAATGTATTTTATGATTCATAATAAGATTTGATTCGTGATTCGGAAAATAGGTCTTTCGATTCACAATTTGAATATTGATTTGATAACCCTGGTCCTAAGTTAGACTCAGGTATGAGTTGATGTCTGTAGTCTTTGACTGAGTATACTAAGATTTTACAAAGCCTATTTCCAATTTTTTGTTACCTACCAATCTGTTGATGGAAGGCCCTTATCCAGGTATGAAACAGATTGGACGCAGGACATATCAAGTCATAATAAGTATATTGAATAACACATTCTAGAAAGTGCCACACTTGTGTAGCTTTACCAATATGCTTGAGCAATGACTTATCTTACATTGAATGGGGAAAACTGTTTTTAGTTGGAAAAAAGAAAATGCAAACATGGTGCTTTCCATGATCTATCATGGCTCAAATCGTTATGCTTTATTTAGATTACTCACCATTTTTTTCTTCATTTCTCATAATTTCAGGGAGCAAAGAGAAAGATGCTGATGATCGTGAAGATTGTGAAATTGAAGGTGGAAGCTGACTTCAGAATAGAAGGTTATGTTCTCTTGTAAAAAAAGAGAGAAGATGAAGCTTATGTTCCTTCAGAATAGTTTGTGCTATCTGATTTTTCTGCAAATATGTAACTCAAGGCTCTCTGTGTCTTCATGGGTGGCTTATTTCTTAGTAGTAGATGCATGGACAAACTCCTAGAAATGGTGACAAACTCCTCAAATAGTGTATGTGATATATCTATCCTTTGAGAACAATATATTGCCTAGTTAATGGTTGATTATGTGTTGTTATTATCTTTATTAGTAATCCTATTATGTGAACTTTCTTTGAGTGTCATAAAATTTATTTTTTGTTAAAGTTGAGGCAAAGAGTTGTGCCACTAGAATAAGAAACATCACACAATGTTGCTATAGCAAAAAATATGCTCTTGGCTACTAAATGGAAAATTTAAAAAGGCTAGATATATCTTCTTAAATAAGAACACTACAATCAAACCAAATTTATTTCTAGCTATACAATGCTCCTTACAGTGTCTGCATTATAAAATCATGTATATTTTGTGCGGATAAAATGGAGCGACCAAATAGATTTATTCATACAGATTTCATTATCATACATGATAACAGATTGCACATTTTCTCTCAAAAAAAGAAAGAAAGATTGCACATTACAACTAACCAACAATTAAAATTGTACCGTTACCACTTCAATTTTTTTGAAGACAGGGACAGCTTGGTATTATCCCAAAAATACTCCTTTCAAATTTTAACAGATTTTTGCACTTACCGTTAAAGATGATTTATACGACATAAAAATCATCTGAAATAAATTTTACTTTGAAGGAAAATATGAGCAGCAACCTTTTTATAGTACTATTTTGAAAAATATTTATCGCAAAAGTCACTTTTTGGATAATACCGTAGTCTATAGGAAAGAGGAAAGTTAAAAACTATTCTTGGTGGAAAAATAAAAGAATTTATTATTGAAAGCTCGTTTGATTCAACTTAAATCAGTCATGTCTTTGCTATCGATTTACTTTCTTTTCTTTTTGAAAGCTCCTTCAAATTTAATCTCCTCTATTGAATTTATTTTGCTAATGGGGAGGGTGAAGGAGGGAGGCCGAGTTAGGTCTACATGGTGGAAGGACATTGTCGCTTTCGGAGAGGTGTTGGTTTAATGAGCTGGTTTGATGATAATTTAGTGAGTGTGGTGGGTGATGGGACAAAGAGCCTCTTTTGGATAGATCACTGGCTAAAGGGTTATGTGTTGTTGGCAAGTTTAAAAATCAGAAAACAAATCGGTGAAGGTAGTGGAGATGTGTTCATTAGGGTGGACAGAGGGCGATGATGGTTGGAAGCGGCGGCGTAAGTTGTTAGTGTGGGAGGAGGAACATATGTGGGAGTGTAGTTTGTTATTGTCTAGTATTTTCTTGCAGGAGGGTGTGGAAGATAAATGAAATTGGAGTCTTGATCCTGATAAAAGGGCACTCTGTTCGAGTGGCTTATTATTCGCCGTGTTCTGTGATGCAAGATGAGATATCGAAATACTATGACATGGTGTGGAAGAAAGAGAAACCTTTGAAAGTTTCATTAGTGCTTGGAGGTTATTACTAAATTGACTTCCTACGAAAGATAATCTGATACATCGTGAAATCATTCTACAAACATCATGTAAGTGTGCGAATGGATTTTATATGATATTGTATGCTAAACTTTTTTGATTTAATATATTTAGTATTAAACATTTAAGTTTCCAAGCTTAATTGCGCTAATCATTAACTAAAATGCATAAAAAAGGAAAAATAAAGTGACGTGTGTTTGCAATTTACGGAAGAACTTTAATCCTTAACGAACATCGGTTGTGATTCTTTGTTGCAATTTCGTTCAAATTTTTTGACTTATAGCACAATTTTATTTGGGCACTCTCATGCCCTAGATTCAAGACTCGTGATTTGACCTTGAATTTACCTTCATACCTTTGCATTTCGATGTTTCATTTTCATATTTTACTATTCAAAAATCTTCTCCAGTTTCGTTATCCTCAATCAAGCCTCAAATAACCCATCTTTCTTATATATTTGAAATTTTCTTTTAATTTCTTAAATTTGGATATATATTAACTTTGAAAATATCATATAATTTCTTGTACACATTATGCATATAAATATTTGTTTTTTCTTTACTAAATTATACTCTTAAGCTCGCCCCTAAACTAAATTTATGGTTCTGTATATTTGTTTTTTTCTTTACAAACTTGAAATATACTACTGTACACATTTCTAAAGAGGGCTACTATTGTCCAAAATGAAATACATGTAGAGTTACACTCTTCGTTGTACTTGTACACAGTTAAGTGTGTGTTTGGTTTGGCGGTGATGAGAATTGATTTTGATAGAATTGAGTTTGAGAGAATTGATTTTGATTAAAAGTGAGCTGGATGTGAATTGATTTATGTTTAGATACACTTACTTAGAAGTGATTCTTATGAGTTGATGTTGTTTGGATAGTATGAATCAAAATTGTGGGTAATAAGGTAAATTTACATGTCAGCAGAAATTAACTATTTGGAATCGATTTTCCTTTGCCGCATAAGCTCCCATTCCTGGCTTTGACGTAACTCGCGTTTGGGGCTAAAATCACGTTTTCTGGATTTGATTTTGCAAGTTATCCAAACATCCATTTCATGGTTCAAACCGCGTTTGGGACTGAAAAAGCACGTTTGGAGCTTGCAAACGTGCAACCAAACAGATACTAAGTTTGTTGAAAAACCGTTCGGTCACGAAATTAAGTTTGGTGAAAAAATTCTTTGGTCCCCGACCCCGTTAAAAGTAAATTAATATGGTCATATAGGTACATTAAAATATATATAATGCCATTTACTTTTTTTAAAAATGGTGATTAATTCTTTCTTTTTTTAGTTCCCATAAATTCTCTCTACTATAGTTAATTTTAGCTCAAATAAAGAAAAACTACATTTTCATTCCTTTAATTTTTTCTCCCAAATAAAATAAAGAAAAACTTATGGTTTCAAATTTATCTTTTGGCTGCAAAAAAATGTTATCTTTTGATCTATTGATATCGTTTTCAGTTACAAATAAAATACATTTTTTTTAAATTCCAAATATTTGTATAAAAAGTGGAAATAAAAATGAAAGTTAAATTTTAATCCGAGATTATACGTTTCTTTCAATATAAAAATGTACTTAAAATAAAAAAGTTAATAAATATTTTAATTTAGTAAAAAGAACTCCTAATAAAAAATAGGGAATACAAAAAGTATATTACTCTCTTTGTCGCAAAATAACTGACTCGTTTATAAAAAAAAATTCTTCCTAAATGAATAACTCGTTTCAATTTTTATGCAACATTGATTGCTCACTTCATCCCAAAATAAATGATTTATTTGTTAAAAAAGATTGTGCAAAATGACTAACTCATTATAATTATATAGATCACTTCAATTCAATATCTTTTACGTTGGACATAGTTTTTTTCCCATTCATTTAAGAGTAACAATTTTTGTACAATTACTTTAGGATAACATTTTCTTTTCTCTTATTTTGAGACAAAAACAAGCCAAAAAGAGGGAAAAAAAAGAGACCATGAATATAATAAGAGTTGAGAGAGTTGTCCAAAAAATTCTTCAAAAATGATTGTATGAATACGTTAAATAAAATATTATTTCTTCGCCTAAAACAAATATATAATTTTTTTATCTTTTATTTATATATTTTTTAATCGGTATGAATTTTTTTTTGAGAGAATCGGTATGAATTTGTCAACTAGATTAATCATTTTGCAACAAAAAAAGTGCTTTTCTACCTCGTTGTACTTCTACTAACATATTCAACTTGAATGGAGTATCTTCTTCTAGTCCAATATCTTTCACCTTTTCATTTATGGTAAAGAAGTATCCACCACACTACATGGAGGCATACTTTGGTAATAAAATACCGGAAATGATAACAAAATAATTTAAGATAAAATTTTTATTTATTTTATTTACTTAATTTTTTGGTAGAGATAAAAAATTTATTTTAGAACATGTGCATCCAACATATTGAAACAATAAAAAATAATATTTTTTACGTAAATTCCTCAATTATTTTTAATTTTAAATCTTTAACAAATGCTAACACTTATTAGCATGACCCATAAAAGATATGTGGATTTGCTAACTAGGTCATTCATTTTACAACAAACACAACAATAAATCAATTTTAAATAGATCATTAAATTTTAGACGAAAACAGTAACAAAATAAATTTGAATTAATTTGACAAAAAAAGTTAAATTTTTTCTAATTGGGGCACTCATTTTACAACAAAAACAAAGAATAAATGAAATGCAAAAAATAGAGAAAATACAAGAAAGTCAAAAAATAAATGATTCTGATTCGGCCACTAACTCGTGAAGTGAAAACTCTTGAAAATATAAAACTCATTTGTACTTTTATTATGCTCTCTCTCTATTTTCAGCCACAAAAATTGCTTCTTACACTGCTTTTTTCTGATTCTAGGGTTTTGTGTGTGTGTTTTCACTGCCCTTTCATCTTCAATTTCACTGTAAACTCTTAAAGCTTTCACCTTTAACCCTTTTCCCATTTTATAAACCCTAATTCATATCTGATTCTGCTTCAAATGGGAATACCAAACGGTGGTGGGTGTAGCAGATCTTGGGAAGAAGACATTTATTGGACCCATTTTCAATTCATTCATTTCACTCAATTTCTTCGCTCCAATGATTTTGATCAACAATTGGTAACTTTTCTCTTCTTTCATTTTGTAAATAAAAATTAAACAATTTTTTTGTTATTTTTTTTTTAACAAAAGACGAAACCCTTTTGATGCATGCATTTCATTTCATGTTCATACATTTTTTTTAAATATTTTAACCTACCCACATATTTTTTTTTTTTTTATATTTTTTTTTTTTAACAA
>Ga0228710_1002660_pt1 | contig 28308 bp, 16 predicted proteins | sample MedpolnodulmetaG_FD_177995 | JGI IMG/M metagenome (GOLD analysis project Ga0228710, IMG submission 177995) | Root nodule microbial communities from Medicago polymorpha collected in Santa Monica, California, United States - pink nodules | ecosystem: Host-associated > Plants > Roots > Nodule... | reverse complement strand
ATTCAAAAAAAAATCATTATTTTTCAGAATATATAATATTCAAAAAAATTCAGAAAATTATTTAAATATTTTAAACTTTATTTTCAGAATTTTTATATTGTTTTTTTAATTTATTTTCATATTTTTAAATTTTAAAAACAATTTTTAGAATTTTAAAAATATTTTTTAAAATTTAATATTAGGTGGCACGCCACGTCAACGACACGTGGCAAATGTTGCACATTCAGCAACTGCCACGTGGCCAAAACCATGCCAAATCAGCTGAATAGTGGGCTCAGGGACCTTTTTCAAACAAATTATTTTTAAAGGGATGTATTTCAAATTTTTTTTTGTACAGGGACAAAAATCAAAACTGACCTAAATTACAGGGACGATTATCATATTTAAACCTTAATAAAATGACCATATCCAATCCACCATCTGCTATTATTGTTTATTACAAATGAAGTATCTATAATACATACCCATTTAGAAGAATAAATGTGATAATCGATGAGACCATCTTTCTCATTATTCTTAACTCCTAGAAAGATAGCCCAATGATTTGGAGGGTTGATGAATTCCCAGCCAAGTTTCGTCGTCTATATTATATATAAAAGAAGGGTTTTTCTATCATGTGTAAATTTGCACATGTTAAAAAATTTAAAATAGTAATTTTGCATTGGAACTTGAACATTTTGTATTAAATATATAACTTTTTGTTAAATAATCGTTGGTTTTAATAAAAACTTGCTACTTTTAGTTGTCTTAACATGTGCAATATTGCACATGTTAGACAAACCCATAAAAGAAAACAACTTATCCCGGTTTTTTTGGGCGCTGTCTTTTTCACTTTCAGAAAATACCTTCAATTTTCAATACAAACAACACATAACAAATATATAAGAATAAATTTATATATTAAAAAAATATAACAAACACGATATGAATATTATATTGTTTTTTTTCCTTTATCATTTAAAAAATGTAACAAACTAGATGAGTATATTTATATTTACTTTTTCATTATCCCAACTATACCCTTAAACAACTTTTTCTATAATAAAATTGTTGTTGGTGTCATTAAAAATAAATTAGATTATATTTTTTTTGTTATATTGTATTATTGTTGGTGTCGTTGAAATAGATAATCATGGTTAGTTCGATTTTTTATAACTTGAAAACAACAAACATTTATATATTTTTAACTTTAATCAAAATCAAAATTTAATAAAAAACACCGTTCATAATTTTCAAATGTTAGCGCAATAAAAAGAGTGGAAAGACGGGCAAATATATAAAGAAAATAACATATTTTGCCTCTTTTGGACATACTTTTTCTTCTTCCAAAATTATCTTCAACTTTCAATATAAATAGCACATATAACAAATAGATAAGAATAAATTCAAATATTGCAACAAAACAAATTGTATACATCTGATTTTTTTCCCTTATCATTTAAAAAAGATAATGGATGAGAGTGAATTCAAATATTAAAAAAAATGTAACAAACACAATCTTTTTTTTTTGGTTACCACACAAATATATCGTGTAACAAACACTATATGAGTATATGTCCAGTTTTTTCCTTAAAAAAAGTGTAACAAACAAGATCAAGTATATTTATACTATACTAGCGGAAAGACGGGCACTATCGTGCCCATCTGTCCGCTCTTTCTACTGCGCTAACGCACGTGATTATTTTATTATGTTTGTTTGTATAATTTTGATTAAAATTTTTAAATCTTAAAATATTAATGGAAATTATTGACATATTGATTTATAAACAAAATATTATCAAGGCATATAACAATTATTTATGAACTCAACATATTTTAATTTTCCTGCATATAAAATAAAGATAAAATAATGATCTTTTATTGTTTATTCTAATAGTAATTAGTAACATCATAACATAAATGTATAAATGACATGTTATGTAAAAGAAACATTGTTTTGATGACGATAAAAGAATATCTCTAAAAACAACATTTTTTGTAAAGTCTCCACCTTCTCCTTCTATTTTTCCTTCTTTAATGAAAACTTTTGTTGAATTTTGAGAAACTCCTCTTGATAAAGCTACATATAATTGACCATGGCTGATTCCGACATTGGGAATGGTCTGCCCTTTAACATTAATTTTTGCTCACATTTGTTACTAATTTTTTTAAAGGATTTAAAGTCCAATATTTAACATTATATTTTGCTCACATTTGTTACTAATCTTTTTTAGAGGATTTAAAGTCTAATCTTTACCATTATTTTTTGATCACGTTTGTTACAATTGATCAAAGGCTAAGGAAAAGTAACTTATATAAATAAAATAATATAGAAATATTGTTTTTTGTGGAAGGGATATGAAAATACTTGGCAATCTTTGTCGATTGTATTGAGGGGAACAACACAGATGTACAACATAAAAACAGTTGATAAAAAAGTAACATGAGTTTTTCTATTGTGCTAGTTTTTTGTGAGGTTGATCTTTGGTTAGCGGAGGTAAAAGAGAGTTAACGGAGACGATTAGTGACATGGATTGCTAATCCACATGTTATTTTATAATTGGTTATTTGTATTTAAAATTAACAGTATTTTTGGAAAGAAAAGTCCAACCCACAAGTGTGCTGAAAGGGGTAGTTTTCTTTATATATAGTATAAAATAGTATAGATATAAAAAAAATAGGCTTAAAATACACGAGTTTGGGTTGAATTTTTCACTACCTATTTTACCCTTCATTTAAACTATTTTATTTACTATTTTATCCATTAATAATATTATTTTAAATTTTAATTAAAAGAATTAAATCCCATTAAAATAGGAAATATACCACTACAATAGGAACAACATTACCAATATTATATATAAAGGGGATAAAGAATTTCTTTAATAATATTATTTTAAATTTAAATAAAAAATTAAATCCCATTACAATAGAAAATATCCCACTACAACAAGAACAACATTACTAATGTTATATATGAAGGGGATATAAATTTTGGGCTGAATTTTTTTATAATTCCAGTTATACCCTTAAACAAATTTTTCTATAGTAATGTTATATTGTTGGTGGTACTAAAAAAGACTAGAATTTACATTATATTTGTTAAATTTTTGTTGTTATTGAAAAAGATAAACTTGATTTTTTGGGTTTGTTACAATTTGAATGTCACAAATATTTGTACTTATAATTTTAATCAAAATCAAATTTTCATTTAAAATATTGTTCATAATTTACACGTGTTACCTCAAGAAAAAGAGCGGAAAGATGGGCACGTGAGTTCCCGTCTTTTCGTTAGTATCTATAAAATTTTCATCTTTCATTGAATTAATGCCAAGATCCTCTTGAATATTGATCTGTCCGATGAGAACGTTGAGTGGCAACGACAGCTGAGAATGATCCGATGTGATGGTAACGGCTTCCGACACGGCGGCGAAGAGTCTTCGCAGTGGAACGAAAGTTGCCTGCAGACACGTTAGCGAAGGTGAGAAAAACAGAAGAAGAGAGAGGTTGAAATGTGTTAGTTTTTTCTTCTGTTAAAAACTAAGTTCAATGTTCAGGGTCTGATAGAGTTCATAGTCTGGAACAGAGTTTAGAGTCTTATACAGCGGATAATGTAGAGAGAGAGAGAGAGAGAGAGAGAGAGAGAACAATTATACAGGTTCCTTCCACAATCCGGAAGTAGTCATGTCTCCGTTGCACTTCAAAGGATAATTCACTAAAATCAATATCTGATTACAATTGCTCAAGTACAAAAGTAAGAGACTTCAAACTATTCAAGCACAAAAGCAAGAGGTTTCCTATGCTCAAGCACACACGCAAGAGACTTCCTATGCTCAAGCACAAAAATAAGAGACTTCTAATCAAACAGAATTACATAGAAAATTGTTTGAGGTTGAACACTTGATATACAATCAATGATGTTCACAAATATAAACCAGATACAGACTCTTAAGACTCTAGAATTTCTAAGATATGAAAGTTGTTAATAAATTATAAGTGAACTTGATGTGAAAACAATTTCAATAGAGTTTTGGCACTTGTAAAATTGTTGTGAGTCTCTTGCAATCTTCAAGTCTTCACTCCTTTATATAGAGGTGTGAAAGAGACATTGTTGATTGCCAGCACATCAAAAGAGTCGTTGTTGAAGCTTGTAAATCACCAATGATCTGTTGCTTGATTTTATTATTATCCTATGAGGGGACAATTTCAAATTCATTCATTGAATAGAGAATAACCAGCATAGGCACAACTGTTATCTTGTACTACTGCAGACATGAAGAGTGGAGTAGTGGTTGTACAATTGTACTATGTCCTTTTCATGCGCTCTTCAGTGGATAAGCATCCAATGCCTTCTCATTCCTCTGAAATAGTTGTTGCTCCAGGCTTACATTCCTTCTAGAATCATGTGTATTCAGAATAACAACTTTTAACTAACTCCAGCTTCCAGTCTTCAGACTCTAATGAACTCCAGGCTCTGAGGTTCTTTAAACTCTCTAATGACGTCAGCTTCTGGCAGTCAAGCTTATGATGGTCTTCAGACTCTCTTTATCTTCAGACTCTGTCTTGCAACATAAGCTTCTTTTGTAAATTCCATTGCTCTCATTTGTTCTTTCAGAACCAGTACTTGAGTTTAAGACTTATAAATTTTTGTCTATGGTCCTGCACACTTGAACAAATATTCGCATATTCAATTGACATTTTAATACCTTGTTATCATCAAAACTTAAGGTGGTAATGTTTGCGCGAGGGCGAGCTCCTGTGTGGCATGGTGTACGCGTGCTAGTATAAGTCCGGTCACGTGTTGATTTGCGGTTGATCTTCTGACCGGTCCAAAACAAGAAGAGTGCATAACACATGCATGATCTGAAATTCAAACCCCAACCACCAAAAAAAAAAGATTATGGACGAAAATATATCCACCCCTTATACATAAGTAGATTAACATATTGGATCCAACTCATTAATTACGATTAATTACTTACGATTTGGGCATTTGGCCAACCAAAAGAAATGGAAAATACTGCATATTACAAAGGATAAGGGCAAGAATGAACCACGACAACATTGATCTCATATTCACCCCCTTGTTTCAAGATTTCATGGAAACGTGCCACACACTTGTTCACTTCTTGCGTTTGTTGTCTACTTCCTTCGTAAGACATAGTGTACAGCTCAAAAAATTTAACTACTTCTAAAAAGGACACTGATACACCAAAACCAGTAATGTTTAATTCAACCGTTTCTCTCTATTTCAACACCAAAGCAACATCGGCATTTATATGACCATTAATGCCTCCCTTAATCTATATCTATCTATGTATCTTTATAATCTAAGCTTGAACTATCTATAAGCTAGAGTTGTGATTATGTGGCACATCAAAAAACTTTCACACCTTTTAATTTTTAGGTAAGTTGAGTTTAAAAAAAATAAATACTTCTCATTCGTTCTTATTCCTTTCTTTGGTCAAGTCATTCATTCTCATTCTATTGGTGTCATTTTAGCTACACTTTATAAATCACAATATTTTGTCTATTCTTGATTTTTGACACTTCATGTCAGTTGTAAAAACAATCTGTCAACTTCATGTCATATAAGTATTGCTAACATTTAAAAATTATTCTGATATATTCTTATTATATCCGCTTTTAACTTATAATTAAAAATAGGCTAAATACTTCTTTAAGTCCTTTAAGTTTTACGTTTGTTTCACATAGGTCTTTTAAGTTTTTAAGGTTTCAGATAGGTCCTTTAAGTTTCGAGTTTGTTTCGGATAGGTCCTTTAAGTTTATAAGGTTTCAGATAGGTCCTTTAAGTTTCGAGTTTGTTTCAGATAAGTCCTTTCTATCAACCTTCGTTAAGCCAAAGTTAAAGACCTATCTGAAACAAACTCGAAACTTAAAGGACCTATTTGAAACTTTATAAACTTAAATGACCTATCCAAAACAAACTTGAAACTTAAAGGATCTATCTGAAACCTTAAAAACTTAAAGGAGTTATCTGAAACAAGCATGAAGCTTAAAAGACCCAGGGAAGTATTTGGCCTTAAAAATATTATATTCATAGTTTATCCGTCAAATTTTGATCAACCAAATTTTAATATAATGAACCTAATCTTTTTTAACCGTAATGGTTATAACAAATATCCATTAAATATCCATTCATGTTTTATTTCAATAGTGGAACTATGAAAACTGAACTTACGTATAACGATATCAAAGCTAATCATTCATGTCTGAAATCAAGTGATCTTTATATAGTGCCAATTCTGGAAGAAAAAAAATTAAACAAAAAGGCTATATTAGAAGTTGGTAACCTTTGTCAAAAAAAAGAAGTAGTTGGTAACCAATATTATAGAAAAAAAGTTGCTAACCAAGCAGGATGGAAGTTCAATGACGATTAATAAGTCACAAATAACGTGAATTAATAGTACTGCTTTTTTCTTCTTTCACTTGAATGCAGCATTTTTATTATGAAAATGGAGAGTTACGTTCTCTCTTTATTTTTTGGTTTAATTGCACTTTTGATCCCATAGTTAATCTTTAGAGTTCGTTTTGATCCTTTAATTAATAAAAGTTTTGTTTTGGTCCCTTAAATGTGATTCCGTTAATCAATTTAGTCAATTCTCGTTAATTTTAAAAAGAAACCGTTGAATCATGTAAGTATGTAGTATCTTAAAGTGAACCATCAAGGCTTGATTTTTTTTTCCTTTTCTTCTTCTTCTTCCGCTCTCTTCTCCATCATCTTCATAGACTTTCATCATCAAAACATACCAAAAAAACCAGAAAAAAAAAAAATTGAATTTCAGTTTTTTCTGTCAACTGTCTAAGCTTTCCAATTGGTGTCTAACACTTTTCCCCAAACTCCTTCAGAATAGCCACCTCTTCCTCTGTGTTCTGCTTTACCAGCACAACACATAAAAAGGGATCCAAATTTGCAAACAAGAGAGTGGCGAGAAAGCACAAGAGCTTGTCATAATTCGTCATAATTTTTTACAGTCCATTGCAAAATCAACCTTCATTTTCCAGAAATTTGAAATACGATAGGTTACAAAATAGTACTTTCTTTTTTCACTTTATATGTCAATTGAAATCCAGAAAATAAAATTGAACTGATAACAATATTTAATAACAATGATGCATCAATAATTTAATTAATAAATAAATTCTATAATAATATTTTATTTTAAAATATTATATAAATATATACATATATTAATAATGTTAAAATATATTTTTACATTGATAATATTTTATTCTAATGTAAGGATATTTATTACATTTACAAAATATATCACTTTCTTTCCTCTCACATTCCATTCACTTTCACTTCTATCAAACAATAAAAAAATCATCACACTTTCCTCTCACTTTCTATTAACTTTCATTCCTTCAACAATCTTTCCTTTTACTATCTTTCCTCACACTTTCTTTTCCAATCCAAACACACCCTAAGTATGTAATTGAATTTTTATTAAAAAAAATAAATATGAAAGTAAAGGAACCTGATGCAAATTAAGTGAATCGAATCTACCTGAGTGGCATTGAATTTAATTTAATTTAGTTCTTATCGCACCACAGTCCAATCATCCTCATTCCCCCCCATATTTGTCCTCTCCTCTGGCGATAAGGAACGCCGGTGTGATTGTTCGTGGCGGTGCCGCGAAAAATCACCTCTTTTGGTATCTCTGTCGCTCCCTCTCATCTCTAGAACATATTATAATCCATTGTCCTATTTTTGGCAACCTATGACAGCTTGTTAAGTCTTGGCTGGGTGTGTATTTAGTGGATCCTCAACAGGTTACAGATCATTTTGCTCAAATTTTTTTATCTTCAGGTGGTTATGTTCTGCGTCAGTCCTTCTTACATTTGATTTGGCTTTGTTGCATTTGAGTTCTTTGGAATGAAAGGAATCAGAGACTCGTTGCTAACAAGGCCAACATGACCGCGTAGCTGCTGGAAAAGGTTAAGATCACATCTCTTCAGTGGTTGAAAGCTAAAAATGTTTGCTTTCCTTTTGGCTTTCATATGTGGTGGCAGCAACCTCTTATGTGTTTAGGGATTGTCTGATGTATTTTTCTTATTTATTTTTTGGTTCTCAGACTCTTTGATGTAACCTTGTTTTGCTTCTTCAGGCACATCTTGTGCTAGGGAGCAAAACTTCTTTGTTTATTTATATATCTCATTTTGGCGTGTTAAATTTTTTTTTTAGTTCTTATCGCTCGCTATTATGTAGAAATAAGAGTGGTATTAGTGATATGATGAATCTACGTTGGAGGCGAGTGTTTAAGAAGGGTGGAGAAAAAATATTGGAGTTGATGGTGAAATCTTAAGCACAAGATATCACATATCAGGAAGAAACGGGCAGTGGTGGCACTAGTGCAAATCAGGGATACAAAACCTGTTTTTTAAATATTTAAAACCTGTTTTTGAACCGGGGTTATATCAGCAGGTGTTGTAAGTTTGACATACAATACCTGCTTTTTAACGGGTATAAAAACCGCTTACCGTACCTGTTTTGTGAAAAAACAGGTGTTATATAAGTACTTATCACACCTGATTTTACAAAAAAAAAGTTGTGAAATATGACTTTTTATTTTAAAAAAAATTATATTATGGCAGATTAAACTACCATAATAGCCATTTTTTTCAATTTTTTTTTATGAAATGATGGTTATTAAATAGATAATATAAAATATTCTTTCAAAAAAAAAAGATAATATAAAATATCAAATTAATGATACAATCAATTCAACACAATTTTACAATCAAATACAACTATTCAATACAATTTTACAAAAAAAATACAACCCATCTAAACATAAACATAAATCAAAATTGACTCGATGATACCCTCTTATGAATAAACTCATTATTGTTGAATTGCCATAAATTGAGAAAAATAAACATCTATAGCCAAAGATACCTCTTAAAGGGATGGAAAAATCTCATTGAGCTGCATTGTAAACCATAGAATTCATTGATCCTAACATCAGATCCATAGATATTGAACTTCTCCCACCATTTCAAGTTGTTGTCATCACAAGTTGCATCGTCATCTTGAGATAGTGTGAGATCCAACGTTTGTTACTAATATTTTTTTAGACGATTTAAAGTCCAATCTTTAACAATATTTGTTTCTCATGTTTGTTACTAATATTTTTTTCTAGAGGATTTAAAGTCTAATCTTTAACATTATTTTTTGCTCATGTTTGTTACTAATTTTTTTTTAGAGGATTTAAACTTCAATCTTTACCATTATTTTTTGCTCACATTTGTTACAATTGATCAAAGGCCAAGGAAGAGTAACTTATATTAATAAAATAAAATAATATGGAAATATTGTTTTTTGTGTAAAGGATATGAAAATACTTGACAATCTTTATCGGTTGTATTGAGAGGAACAACACGGATGTACAACTTTTTTTTTTAGGAAAACGCAAATGTACAACATAAAAGCGACTAATAAAAAAGTAACATGAGTTTTTGTTTTGTGCTAGTTTTTTGTGAGTTTGATATGTAGTTACGGAGGTAAAAGAGGGTTAATGGGGACGATTAGTGACATGGATTAGTAATCCACGTGTAATTTTATAATTGACTAACAGTAAGAACAGTTCATAAGGAACTGTGTGTAAGTTTTCTCCTTAAATTAAATTTATTGTTATATATTTGTTACATGTGTTATTTGTATTTAAAATTAAGGGTATTTTTGAAAAGAAAAGTTCAACCCAAAAGTGTGCTGAAACGAATAGTTTTCTTTATATATAGTATATAATATTTGTTACATGTGTTGTTTGTATTTAAAATTAAAATTTAAAATTAAGGGTATTTTTGGAAAGAAAAGTTCAACCCAAAAGTGTGCTGAAAGGATTAGTTTTCTTTGTATGTATGTATATATATATATATAGTATAGATTTTACTTTTAGCTATAAACATAGATAAGTGACAGTAAATAATTCACAACAGAACAACTGCAATGCCCTTATAAACATCCAAAATTATTACAATTTTTTGTCACTATATAACATCATAAAAATAAAACAAAAATTAAAATTCTTCACCAAGCTACTGACCCACCGGGTAATATTCATTACTTTAATTAAAACTAAGATAGAAATAGGAAGTTGAGATGTGAATGTGACACACAAATTAACTTGTAGGTAACTTGCAGTTATTATGACAAGGATTGTTTGTTATTGTTACTCACACCTTCATTACCTGCCAAGATCATATATTTGTCTTTCCTAGTCAAATTGGTGCAACCAAATCCCAAACTCTTTCCAATTTCATTTTGCACAAAATTGGCAACTTCAACAGCAGATTTTCCACCTTTTTGACATGTTTGTGATGTTGGTATCCTCTCAAGTATTTTAACAAAGTAAACAGGATTTGGATTCATGTAATGAAAAACAGGATCCAAACATTTATATCCACTAGCTGTTGTTCCATAAAACATACTAACCTTAACATCAACAGCAACAGGAACAATATCATCAGTTAGCTCAGCAAACAAAGGACTAAACCTTAGCAAGTATGGTTCTCTACAAGTTGTTCCTTCTGGACATACCACAAGGTTTCCTTCACAAAGCATTTTCTCCATTGAATCCCTATCTCTTGCTCGATCGCGCGTTAAACGCGTTGTTCTAATGGGGGAAATAATCTCATTGACTCTACTAAGGCTATATGTGACTGCTGAGAGTGGTTTGTTTATAGTGTGTGATATATAAAGTGGATCAAGCAAAGTTCTATGGTTACAAACATAAAGCATATTCTTTTGATTTTTTTCGTTTTCCGTCGAGGTTTTAGGTCTTGAAATTGTGCTTCTTGTCCCTGAAAATGCTAATATTGGAGCTGATGCATTAAAAGGCAATGAAACTCCAAATGTTATTCTGAAAATTGAAAGAAATAGTCCAAGTGGTAACCACATGAACATGACTAGTGAAGATGTTACAGTTGGCATGAAAGCCAATCTTCCATCATGGAAAATCAATGGCTTAGGAAACAACTTTTTTGGTAATACACGCCAATTTCTCCTCTCATCAGAACTTAACATAAAGCAAACCTTCTGCAAAAAAAGAGAAACAAAATAAAATAAAAAAAGTTATAAGTTTTAGAGAGAAAAAAACCATGAAGTGTGTGTTTGAATTTAAAGTGAGTTTGACATAATCACAACGTGCCATTGTGATTTTGGGACAAACATTCCCTACAATCAGGAACAGTAATATACTAGTATTAATGCGTAAAAATCGGATAAAAAATAAATTTAAAATTATTGATTAATGATTCAAAACTGTAGTATTAAACCGTGAAATTGGACAATAATGTATATTTAGCACTAGAAAATAACATTAAAATTATTTATCAAAATCAAATAGTTGAGATTTATTTTTAGTCGCTAATTGACACAAGGAGATCCATAATAATTTTGACAAAATCTATACTTTAAAGCTTCAGAAAAACGAGGGTGTCATCATGATTTTGTCAAACAATGATTCTAAACAAGCATGCCATGTTTTTAAAGTGTGAACATGTGTGTGTGTCCAAAAAAGAAACCAAACCTTGTAATGAGGGAAAAGTTTCTGGTCAATATACTCAATATGGCTACCAATAATACCAATACTATTCTCTTTGCTTGTTGCTTTAACATCATAGGAAGTGGTTGTTTTATGATTCTCAAACAAACCCAAAAAGTAACCATTGTATGACTTTATGTCTCTTGCTACAATAGCTTCAACACCTAAATAGTCTTTCAAGAAACCTTCAACCATTATTCTTGGTAACTTACTAGATGCAACTTTTCTCTCACAACACATCACAGCTTCAAATCCTTCCCAACCAACATCTTCTAAGTAGAACTTTGGAAGAACAGCCATTCCTACTCTTAAAGTGTCTTTTCTTATGCCAAAAAAGGTTAAGAAAACCATAATCTTCAAACCTAGTTGATACTCACCAACTAACCATACCAAAGGGTATGAAAGAAACAAAATGATAGATCTTAGTATTCCACCAGCTTCAAATGAAACTAGCATGAAGTAAGGGAAGAGTGAAGTGGATCTTAGAAGAGTGCCTTCAAAATCAAAAACTAGTGTTTTATTTGAAAGTTTGGAAGTTTTGTTTGCAAGTGAAAGGTTTTTCATCTTGCTGCAAGTATGGTTGGTTCTGTAAAACAAAGGAAAGAATTGTAGTTATACTTGTTTTAGAACAACTTTATACAAGAATGGAAAAATCCTTTCAGGGATAGGTTGGTGTTATTTCTCAGTCAAATAAGGGACTTCACATCTCAAATAGTATTTATCTTTTGTCATAAGGTTTTGAGTGTAGCTAGGCTAGCCTTAGGCTTCTTATTAATATTCTTTTATTGTTGAGAAAGGCTATATATAGGCTTGACATAGTCTAGAATGTATAGAGATCAATTTACATTTAAGTGTAATTAATCTATGTTAGTTAACAAATACAAATGTAATCTATTTATATATATAACTTAAGATCGAGGTTGAAATCTAAACGCTTGGATGAGATAGGGTGTCTTTATATTTTACTCGAGGTTTTGAGTTTAGAAACTTATCATTAGAATGCAATAACGTTAAAATCTCGACGGATTTTTGTAGTTCATTATGATACTATTTAGTTTGATAAATGAACATCTACAGTTACGTACGGAGAATACCAATTTACATAAAAATATTGTTATAAATTTGGACATCTTATTGTCTAGACTCTAGATAAACGAAACATTCACGAGTTCCAACTTTGCAATACAACACATTTACAATATGGACCTTTTGATTATGATTCGATGGTTCAAATCTACCTGCATCTTAATTGCATTGTTATGGTCCTTGAATATATAACCAATGGTTGAAATCTGCAGTTTAATCGTGTGATCGTAAATAATCCATTTGCTTAAACCCCTAACCACTTGTTACCTCACAATTATGGGCACCAAATAGTTTAAATGTGATGTTTCAAATATCAAAGTAACATAAAGCCAAGAAATAAATGAAAGATGATTACGTGGCAGAGTGGTCATTGTCCATTCAATAGTTTAGACTTTAGAGCAGCGCATAGCCATCAACTTTGGGGTTACATTTCATTTTTGGTAGATGAAAAAAGGACACTGGTACACTACTGACACCATTAACCATTCCCACCAAAGCAAGGGAAACATATTTTTAGTGTTATCTACAATACGTACATCAACTAAATTTCTACTTTAATGTGTTAAATGGAAATTATTTCCATCCACGTCTTTCATCAACGATTATAAAACAAGGACATTTTCTGTTTTTTTACCAGTTTTTCACGCATTCTCCTACCATTAAAAGATAAAGAAAGTAACTCTCACTAGTTTTTTCCATCCAAAGTGCTTGATATATTATACGGATATATTGCATTTGAAATGAAACATTCCCAAGTTTGGAATCATGCAATTTTTAAAATTATGAATATTTATAAGATTGAGAAAGTTTCTATTCCGACCATGCATTGCAAACCGAAGGATATGAAAATTTTAAAAATTATAAGTAATTATGGTGATGAATTTGAAAACAAACATTTTGAAATATTTTGTGAAACAAATAAAATTTGAATAAATTATTAAATTGGTTTCTATCTTTGTACCAAATTCTTAAATTGGTCCCTAACTCTATTAATAACTCAAAATGGTTCATATCTTTGTCAAACGTTTTTCAGGTTGGTCCTTAACTCTATTAGTTGTTTTGTATTTTGAGTGTTAATGGTTCAATGTCTTTTGGATATTATTTAGTGGTTAATGACATAATGTCTTTTAGATCTTATTTGACATTAATGGCTTAAAATATAAAACAACTAATAGAGTCGGGGACCAATCTAAAAAACGTTTGACAGAGACTATTTTGATTAATTAATAGATTCAGAGACCAATTTAAAAATTTGAAACAAAGACACTGACCAATTTAGTGATTTACTTAATAAAATTTTCAATGATTTTTCTTTTATTAGAACTACTCAATAAATTAAAGTTGTAGGAAAAAAAATAGACCTCTTCAAGAGATGACATGCACCATGATACATAAAACTAAAATTGAACAACACTTTTGGACATAAGCTGGGAATTATATACATCATGTTATGTTATGTTTAAAATACAATCTATATTAGGCCAATTATGAAGAAGAATCAATTCAATATGAATTGTTAAAAGGAAGAAAGTTCAATAGTTCTTAATTCCATCAATTTGAATGTTCATGTTATATTTTAAACACTAAAATTTATCTAAAGAAATTTTGATGTCAATGCTCAAAAGTGTATTATGTAAGAATATTGTGACCCCTGAAAGGCATATAAAATGTATATTTTTGAAACCTTAATGATTGAAGAATCAATACATGTAAGATTTGATGATAAATAGTCTAAAAATGAAATGATAGATTAGACCTTGTTTAAACTTTTGCAAGTTATTAAATTATAGTAAATCCTACATCATATGCACCTGGTGTCCTTGGAGAGTCATATATTACTCTAGATGACACTTCGGTCTCTAGTGATCCAAAAGACACTCCAGTCTCCAGGTGATGTTTCACCTCCTTTAGATGATTTTAAAATATATTTTTTTTACCTTAATGATGTGTTTGGATGTCAGAAGAAAGTGAAAGGAAAGAAAGTGAGAAGAAACATTGTTAAAGGAATGAAAGTGCATAGAAGATGAGTATTGAGTGGACAACAAGATGATTTTTTAGTTGTTTGGTTGTATGGAAAGTGGAAATGGAAAGAAAGAAGCATATTTAAAAAATAACATAAATACCCTTATATAAAAACAAGTATATATATGTATAGTTCCTTAAATCTATGCTATATATAAAGAAAATACTTGAGTTTGTGCAGACTTTTTTCCTTTCCAATTTTATCATTCATTTAAAGTATTTTATTGACTATTTTATCGTTTTTATAACAATATTTGAATTATTAATTAAAAAATAGATAAAGCAAATATGAGATGTTGGGTTGGATTTTTCATTATTTCAATTATACCCTTAAACAAATTTTTCTATAATAATGTTATATTGTTGGTGTCATTGAAAATGCTAAGAGTTTATATTATATTTGCAATATATATATATGGTGGTAGTATTCTAGGAATATTTAATATGTGTATGTGTTATGAATGAAATCCTTGAATGCTTATATTTGTTTATTTTTGATTATGATTGATGTGAAGCTAACCCCCAGTGGTATGTGGTGGACCCCCTACCTATTTGTATGAATGGGTAGACGGCGTGCAAGATTGATCTTTTAGCTTGCTTGGTGTGTTGTTTGAGGATAGCGGGAGCTTCCTCTGTTTATTTGTTTAAAGTTTTAGTATAGGCTCTGATGTAGAATTGTCGGTCTATGTTTTATTTTGGATTGATTATGTAGATTGAGATTTTATCTATATGTCGGGATTTGAAGATTTTATATGGTGACGTATGTATAAATTTATGACATGTATATTTTGGAGATGTATGTTTATATCTGATGCGACTGTTGAGAAATTTTATATATGCATGTTGTTTGGAAACCTTTTGCAGACGTAACGTCTATTTCTTGAATATTTGTATTATTCGCGTGTTTTAAGGCATTAATAGAAGAAGGGCGTTACACACGTCATGCTTATAAAAAAATTAATGTAATTCAGACACCCTTTCTCTCTCATATTTTTAAAGTTTTTTTAAATAGATAAACAATTTTTATCAAACTCGACCATCCACGATCATCTATTTCTCAGAAACAAAACGAAAAACGCTTCCTCCTTGTTTCATGGACCCAAAAAATTAACCACATCAACCCTCCTTCCCGACTAATTTTATCTTACTCCCCTTAATTTTTGATCCTTGTCTCTCTAATCTTCTTCACCCTTTTTTATTCTCTCTCTTCCTCAATTGATGACCTTATAAGAGGTAAACCCTTTTATAATCGTGAGTTTAAATTTATGATTTCAATCTTATTTATTTTTATTTGTTTATTAATATAATGAGAGTTATCATCTATTATTAGCTCGCGGATATTGAATTTGTGTTGATAGTGAAAAATTTATTAATACAGTTTAATAGTGTTTATTTAGAATTATTCAACAATCTTAAACCTTGATGTTATTTTATTGCTTTCGGTGTTTATGTCGATGTCTTTATGTCGTTTTTATGATTGTTTTCTATTCTTAGTTTTGTTTTCCACATCGTATGAAACCTTGCTTATGATATTGTTTATTTGGATTATTCAACAATCTTAGATGGAGTACAAAGATTATCTTTGATTCTACTTGTGTCAAGTGCAACAGCTAAAATAACTTTCTCTGTTTTAAAATACCATGGAAGATCAATGTTTAAGGGTATGTTTGTTCCGGGGAAAGATAGAGGATAGAAGGTAAAGAGAATAGAAAGTTTCTTGGAATCTAGGCTTCCGTCGTTTGGTTCCATGTTAGAGTGAAAATAATGCATGGTTTTTGTGGGATCCATGACCATAATCCTTTCTGCCATAAATGAAAGGAAAGCACTAATTGTGCTAAAATGTCTAAAGCACCCATGCTTTAGGTGTTGTAATTTGTAGTTCAGTACCATTTTTTTAATTGTTTTACTTTTAATATAATATTGTATTTATATTTTGTTATTACATTAAATATATACAATATAAATATAAATTAAAATGTATATTTGGGTTCAAAAAATAAATAAATATATTTAATATTGTATTGTAAACATATTTTTATCTTTACTTATAAATAAATTATATTTTACACAAGGGTCGTTAAGTTATTTACTAGTCAATCAAGGTTTTCTTTTCTCTCACTATCTCTCAAACCAAGCAACTAAAAAATCATCACACTTTTTACTCACTTTCATTCTTTTAATAATCTTTTGTTTTTACTTTCTTTCCTTTCACCTTCTCTTCTTGTCCAAACAAAACCTAAATGATTGTTTAATTATTTATAAAAAAAATAATTGTTTGTATTAAGATTAAAAATGAGAAAATCATTCAATATTTTCAAACAATGATAAATCATAAAGAATAACTTAGATGTATGTTTCTACTTAGAAAAATGAAATTTAATATATATTTAATGTTACAAGAGTTAAATATGTTTTTAACCCCTACATTATCACACGTTTTTAAGTTTAATCCTTACAAAATTTTAATTTATATTTTGAATTTTTTTACTAAATACGAATACTTTTTAATCTTCCAAAATAGTTCTTATAAAATGCAAATAAAGACTGCAAATAAAGATTAAAAATGAATATATTATTACAAATTTTATGATGTTGATACTCGAATTGAAAATGCACGCCTCGGGGAGGCACATGCGTTTGGCATCGATTTGATATTATCACGATTCTGGAATAGCATTTGGCGTCGATCTGGATTTGATTGCAAGGTGCTGGGTAAAACAACGTGTGGTAGGTTAATGTCTAAATAGTACAGACAATAGTAAAGGACACTGCCTAAACTATAGATAGTGTTAAATGCAGTTAATACATCTTTAAAAAAAATTGCATTTAATACACTTTTAATCATTAGACTGTCTTTATTGTACCTTTTTACTCCCTTCGTCCCTTAATGTAGGTATCTATTGCCTTTTTCATATTTTTAAGAAAAAATTGTTGGTGTAATTAATGTGTCTGTTTTTTGTGTTAATATTACGAAACTGTTTTTTGTTTGTATGTGTATTAAATTTGACTTTTTATATTTCAAGACAAAATAGTAGTATTAATTAAGGGTATGTTTAGGAAAAAAATAATAAATGCATCTAATAATTTAAAAAGGAATTTACATTTAGAAACAAAAATAAAATCAAATGGATGTTTAGGTATAGGGTCGGAGGAGGGAGTACATAGGTTCTTGTACTCAAAAGCTTACGGTGAATTCGACCCTCACAGTCACAAAGCACATGCAATGTGGTTTATTCCACAATAAAAATGTAACTTTTATCTACCCAGAAAATGCAACTTATAATTCTTTAAAAAACTATATGAACATGTTAGTCTTTATAACAAATTTTGTACACAAATGATTGATTGTTTTGGGAGTTGTTGATCCCTGACATGGCTGATGTTGCACTTCATAATTATCGAATCAATGAAAATCATATACATGATACTATACAAATACAATAAGACACCAATAAGTAAAAACTTTAAAATTCAAGATATAATACGGTCATGATATTTTAATAAAAAATTAAATTTAAATTACAAGATAAAACTCAAAATACAATTTATGAGCTAAAACTCAAAAGCAATAAAGTAGGCGCAAAACCTAGACAAAATAGACATAGAACAACGATAAGACAAAACAATAAAATTGTCTTCACACGACAATCAATAATAGCACCGTTTTCAAACAAACAAAAAAGACACAAAACAGACGATGAGAGATACTACTTCATTTGAATGATGATCCTTTTATAGGTAGAGACTTGAAGAGTAAGAAAGAAACAAGCAATTTAAAAAACTAGCAGTTACTCTTTTTTTTCTTCTTTTGTGCTTTGCCTAGGTGACCAAGTTGCTTCCAAAAACTAGTTGTTATGATTGTGTTTTTCTTCTCAACTTGTCATATTTGAATCTAATCTTCTTTCACACCTTTGGCATTGATTTTGTTATCATTCTTTTTTGTATTCTCTGACTTTCCCAATCTAAAGTCCATTATGATTTTGCTTCTGATCTTCAGGATCTTAATCTTATGTATTTATGACTCATACTAATTTTGTGATTTTCCTAAACAAAATGATCCAATCATATATGCTAAAATCATCCAAAACTATAATTTTTGCGGCGATGGAATCTGAATCTGAAATCATTCAAAACTATAATTCTCTGTTTTTAAAAGAGAATGATTGGTTTCAGTGATCAACTAGATGATTTATATAGACTGGTTATGATTGCTTCAGCTTATGATGCTTCGAATTCTTCTTTTTCAAATAAAATTTGACCTGAATCTTTCAATTTTAAAAACAGTTATTTGAGGTCCTGCCCGACAAAAACAGCATTATCATTCAAAACTATAATTTTTGCGGCGATGGAATCTGAAAAATAATATTATAAACTATGAATGAATAAGATAATTGCATTGTTCCCCCCGCATCTCGATTCAAATCAAATTGATTATAGATATGAGTAGGTTCATCAGTGAATGAAATCTTGTTCTTAGCTCCCAACACACTTTGCATTGAACGACTCCATGTGAGCTAATTCGAACCATTCAACTTAGGTTGATGATGCTGATTGGAATTGAAACTTGGCGTGGAGGCATGATAGCAGCAAAAATCAATTAGAATATGAGAAAACAGAAAAAAATGAATGAAGATTGATGAAGATCAAAGTGAAATGATGAACAATGATCGTGTTGAAAACCAAAGAATCGTGTTGAATACTCACGAGTGCAGCAAACAACGGTTACAAATCGTAAATTTCTCTCTCTCTCTTGAGAAGCGGAAAAGTTTGATACCAAATTTTGAGGGGTCTTGCTAACCAATACCCTAAAGATAATGGTTAAAGAATCCTTTAATAGAAATTTTGTCTTGAAAATATAAATTTTTACTTTTGTCTTAGTAATAATTACAACACTTTTTTATTCAAACTTACTAATTTTAGCAATTTAACCAATGCCCCAAATAGACTCATTAGCATTCTCCTATTTTAAGATACACCACAGAATGAAAGAAGAATTTCCCATTAGTTTCATATGAGTGTTTAGTACATATTTATAGTGATAAAAGTCCTCATGATAGTTACAGTGATGTATCCACTATAAAACAATGTAAACTAACTAACTAGATAACTTGCTAGGGAGGTTATCTCAGTAAACTAAGTTATGTAACCTTCATTATGGAATAGAAAATGATTTGAAAATTTATTACTTGCCATTTCATATGTGACCCAAGACCAAATAGCGATTATTACTTTATTTTTTCTAAACGGAAAAGATTAATATAAAAAAAAGATATACAAAAAATGTTGGTATAAGATATTACTTGCCATTTCATATTTGAACAATCAATTTTGGATAAGATATACAAAAAAAATGTTGGTATAGACATGAAAACCAAAACAATATATAAAAAGAGAGAGTAAAAAGACAATGAAAATATGAGTGAGAGAGAGTGGAAGAGAGTTGTCACAAAATAAATGTATAAATATAGCGTTAAATATATTTTTGGTCTCTATAAATATATTAACTTTTCATTTTAGTCCCTCTAAAATTTTCGTTCGACTTTAATTTCTATAAAATTTTCAATCAATTTGTTCCATGTTTTTAAGTCCATTCATGTGTAGCATTTTTATTTTTTAGCAAAATTGTGTAGAATATATATTTTAAAAATCTCTCAAAAAAATGGAACTTTTCAACAAAACATGAATTAAATATGAATTTTTAACCGAGAAAAAAAAATTAATATTTGATTCATGTTTTGTTAAAAATTCTAATTTTTTTAGAGAGATTCTTATAGTATTATAAACTGTTTTACAAAATTTTATTCAAAAATATGAATTCTACATATGAGTGTACTTAAAAAGAAGGACCAAAAGAAAAGATAAAAAACTTTTGAAGGACTAAAAATCCATAAATTTTTTTAGACGGATTAAAATAAGAAGTTTGTATATTTATAAGAAGAAAATAAAGTATATCTAACTATCATTTATCTTCGTATAATGTGATCACTATTATTCCCGGTTGAAAGGAAAAATAAACTACTGTGTACCCATCATGTAATGCACGTGGCAAGGCAGGACATTGGCGGTAGCTTAATAATTTTGCTTGGTCACCAAGATTCACATGTACTACCAAACAAAAAGCATCCCTGTGGATAAAAAGCAGTCCACATATTTCCTAAAAAAAGTCAAACTAAAGATACGCATAGTATTAATTTATTATGGTATGACCTCTTTAAGTGCTTGTTAACCAAGGCAATCAAATGCAAAAATGCCAATATATATCAACCACATAACAGACACCACAAAATGGTCACACTATTGTATTGTTGAAGAGTAGTGAAGAGGACACATAAAATGGCAATGGGAGTTGATCTTGCAGAAGCATATGTTTTGAGAAAATTGTTTAAAGAAAAATTGAAGGAAGGGGAAGAAGCAAAGGGACCCAAGAATAGTGCGATTGGATCGAAGGCCGAAAGATCAGGTGGATGTTTCTTTTGGTTTTCTAAGAATCTAAGAAGAACTACACAAATTGCAGATATCAATGAGACGAAGCGTAATAAAAAAGGTCTTGGATCCAATTTACAAAAAGCATCGATCGGATGTTGCTAGAGATAGCTTTGGCTAAGCTATAAAGAAATTCTATTGTATTGTATTGTTGTATGTTTTTGATGTTATTTGTGATCATCTTCACCACATGAATGAACTCGTAAACAATTATTTGCATAGAGTGTTTGTTTACTTTTCATTCGATCTGTTGTATTGTTTATCCTTTATGTTGGATATTTGTATGTTGGCTTCACTTTTGCCTAAAACAAATATTCAAATGTGATGTTGGACACGATTTTCCAACATCCCGGCAAGGTTCAGTGTGACATGTACCTGTGCCTTGATTTACGCACGCGTTTTATATTTAAGGAATCTACGCCTTATTTCTTGTTGGTCAAATTGTGTGTTTTTATATACAGAATCAGATCTTTTATTATTTTCCTGAATGAGTGTTATCTACTTAGGAAACTATGGATATGTACGAAGATGTTCCTAATAATGTGCCTACATATTAGGACTTCCCTTATCTGGTTCTGATTGATGTGAAGCGGATCACCGCTTGCTTGTGAATTGTTCTGAAGTCCAACAAGACTTTTTGACCTGTATTGCTTCGGTATATATAGAAGACTACAAGACCTAATTTACGATTCAAGCCGTCATTTGAAGAATAGATCATTTAGCGTTTTGAGTCTGTTATTTGTGAGTCTTTCGTTATCATCTTGATGCATGCTTAGGACTGTGTTTGAGTTGTAATTTGTTCACTACTCTGAAACTTTTAAGCAAAGAGTTAGGTAGTTTGTGTACTACACCAAAGCTGTGAAGCACGGTTGTAGGTAGCTTGTTTGAAGGTAACTTTACTTGATTTGTTTGTGTCTGTAATCTGATAACCACAGAGGTTGTGGTTGATTGTAGGGAGTGAGATGGGATCTCAGATCTAGGAGTTCCTAGGTTGAAGTCAATACGGGTAGGTTCTAGGTCTATAGTGTAAACAAGGAGTTTACTGAGAGCTATAGAATAAGGACTACATTTCCTTCCTGGCTTGGTAGCCCCCGGAGGAGGTGACGTTGCACCGAACTGGGTTAACAAACTCACTGTGTCATTTACTTTCTTGTCAGTTTTCTTGCTTTATTTTGTTTATGTCGGTTAACTTAATGTTCTAAGCATTTCATACGACATCTCTATTTTGTGACTGGTGTTGAAACATTGCATAGAACATCTTAAGACTAACGTGCCAGAATTTCACTTTCCTTATGTTGCATTAGAAATTTGAGGTTGAAATTGTGTCTGAATGGCTTCTATCAATTGGTAATTGATTGTTTTGTACAAGTGTAACTCTTGGAGCTTACCCTTGTAACTCTTGTTTAGCCTAAATTTGCTTTGCTGTCATTTTGATGGTTTAGTACATGTTTTTTTGTTCATCATTTATTCTAATTGTTTTTCATGCTCAAATTTAACAGAACATGAAGTTTTCTGCACCATTTTGCTTCTAATTATTGGTTTTATTAGCTAACCAAAGTTTACGTACATTAAGCTTTGTTAATGTACCTAGTGGCGGAGGTACTGCGGTCTATAGAGGCCATGGTCCTCCATATTTTCAATAAAAACATTTATAAATTAAAACTAAACTATATTAAAATGTTTCATTAAGTATAATTGGGTCATGGTTCCTCCAATTAATCTAACTAAATTGTTCATTTTTTTCTGCCAAAAAAATGTTTATTTTTTTAACTATGTTACTAGATTAATTGACAACTAATATCATTAATTTTATACTTCATATTATTTTAAAGTATCTCAAATTTCATAAAATATATCAATATAGTCATTTCCACAACACATTTTAAATAAAATCCACAGTGATATATCTCATTTATTTTTTGTGTTAACCCTTCAGTTCTCATGGTAAAAGGGTCATGGTAATCTAGTGTCCGATCAAGAGGTAAGTAAAAATTGGACAAGATTTGTTCCACACAAGAATCAAACTTAGGTTCTTCTGAACAATTTATCCTTTGGTGGAACTTGTTAACCACTTGAGTTCAAAATAGTCAAGTGGTTAAATATATTTTTAGTTTTTACAATATTATAGCTTAAGTTTAATCCCTATTAAATTTTACGTGTAAGTTTAATCCTCCATAATATTGCACTTTATAAGAATAGTCAAACTTTTTTTTTAGTCCTTAAAATAGTCCATATAAATGCAAAAAAGGACTAAAATTGAACAAATTTTTTGAAGGGACTAAACTTAAAAATGTATGATTTTTGTCCAAAAAAAAATGTATGATTTTGTAGGGACTAAAAACATATTTAACCCTAGAACATATACAATACTATTTTTTTTATATGTTAAATACATTTACCGATTAATGTCACTCATACTAAATATAGTTATAAATTTCTTTAACAAACAAGAAAATATTAGTTTAGGATTTCTTATATACCTTTTATATTTAAACAATTATTCTTTCTTGACCAAAAAAGAGAAAAAACAATTATTCTTTTAATCAAATTATGTTCCTTATATTCGGTCCCCTGATTTTAAATTTCTAGCTTCGCTGAATATAACCCAAATTTATTGGTTTTGGCCTAAATTTATATTATAATGAAGTTTTCTGAAATTTATAGGTCTTACCTAAATTTTATCCTTAGCTAACCAAATTTAGAAGAAAATGATGTTTTATGCACCATTTTGCTGCTAATTATTGGTCTTAGCCTACATTTCTCTCTTTTTAAGGCGTTTCTTTACTTATTTGTGGAGCGGTGATTGTTAAGAAATTGCAACCATGATTGGAGTTTGGCTTTTGGCGTTGATGATTCTCTCTATCTTGTTTTCAGGTAATTTCTACCTTGTGATGGTTCTCTCTAATTGTTTTCATGTTTTTTGTTTTGCAGGTAATCTTTACCTTGTTTTGGTCTCTAACGAGGATCTTGAATAGGGATGGTAATGGGTACCTATTGGGTAAGGTACCATAGTGTCCATCCCCATACCCACATTTTAAGAAAATCCCCATGCCCAAGCCCATACCGTCGTAGACAATAAGTTTGGTGCCCTTCCTCATACCCTATGAGTATCTAAGTGCCCGTACCTACATCCATTATCCGCAATTTCACAAGAAAAAGATAATAAATAACAAAAAATATCACAACATAATTAAAATATGATATGAAATCTGTTAAATCAACATATAAAATATTACACCTCATATTATTAAGCCAAATAAAAAACATCTAAAATATAAAAAATAAGTGCATAATACAATAAATATCAAAGAGTTAGGATTAATTAACTAAATTTAATATAAATAAAATTATTGGTATAGTCTATATAATGTGCGGGCATGGGGTGGGGTGGGCACTAGAGTGCCCGTACCCGCAACCATACCCGTTCAAATTTGCAGGCAATTACCCGTGCCCAGGCCCATACCCAACAATGCGGGTATTTATCCGCCCATCATGAGTATTTTTTGCGAATGCCCATTTGATTTGGGTCCAATTGCCATCCCTAATCTTGAAAGTCCAAGATCATAAAATTATTATATAATTTTGTAATCTTGTATTGAGATGTTAGTTACTAGCATAATTTTAAATATTCTCAAAAAATGATAAAATTATTTCAAGTTTTAACATTTTTCAATTAGGTTATGTTAGATATTTGAGTGACGGCCACGGCATGCGCTGACTAGCAATGAATGTAGAAGGATAAAGATAAAGGTCCCTATAGTGACAACGACAACATGGAAATTGCTAGTCACTCAAACTATGTTTTTCCTTTTATTTTATTTTAACAAAATCACCTATAGTATGTTAGATATTTAAAAAGAGGAATGTTTATAGACACCATAAATTTATATACCCAGCATTTAATAAACATTAAAAAACTATTTAATAAATAAAACAAATTAGGTAAGATATTCTTTTATCCATAAAAAAGGAAATAATAAAATGGTAAACTTTCATAACTTGGGAAACAAGTACTTTTATTTTTTTCTTTTAAAAAATATTTTTTTATTACCATTATATTGGTATGAAGTTTTCGCCGTTATTTAACGGTAATTAATCTTCTCTAGGAAACTTGTAGGGCTCACAAGGTGGATTTTCTCCTTTCAACCATATTTTTTTAATATGCATGAGTCATAAATTGAATCGTTGACCACATGCTTAAAGAGTCAAAATCCCTTACTATTTGAAGCCAATATTTTAATCTTAGTTGAAAAATTTGAAAAAAAAAAAAAAAAAAACTCAGTAGCAAGAGTTATTTACATTTAGTGTGTGGAAATTGTGTTACGTGGACTTCCATGACTTAAAGGTAGACCCATTGATTACGAGGAAGCACCCAAACTTTGAAACAATGGAAAAAGTGCAATTGATGGGTCAAAGTCATACTAGACGGTCTAAGACGGGTTTCTTTGCTTGTTCCTCAAGCCTATACCAAGTATTATAAGTATACATATTAATTGAATCTTTCTTCTCACATCCAACACAATTTTGATTATCATTGATAAATTTCAAACTAGACATGGCATCTGCAGGATTTGGACTAGCTGAAACATACGTGATGCAGAAGATGTACAATGAAAAAATGAAGAAAATAGCACAGGAAGAGAAAGAAGATGTTTCTCCTGGTATGGTCACAACGGGTTCTATTCACAAAACATCAATTGGTTGTTTCTCCTTTTTTCCCAAACATCAGCATAGGAACATTTCTCGAATATCAGATTCCAACGACTCATGAGTTAAAATTGTCAATTCCTTATGTTGTTACAAAACTATAATTCTTCATTCTTTTAATTTTAAATCCCCAATAGATGCTGATTTATTCATCTTGTTGGTTAAAAAATTATATTTTGTGCAAGTGAACGTGTAATGAACTGTTCTATGAAGTATCAAATTGTAATTTTGTTTATTCAATGAATTAATATTATCATTTTGGTCGTCTAAGCTCTTTCTCAACTTAGTCTATTTGTCCCACTCTTGTGCTTAGTTTACATTGGGTTTTCAAGGGAACTCACACTTGTTGAGTGAGTGATTAAGTCTGGCATCGTCTTTCAATGAATAAAATATTGGATATATAAGAGAGTTGATGACTTCTATATATATGTTCATTTATATATTTACTTTATTTTAACTATAAGACTATCATTTGATTCGGTTGTAGAATTTTCAGATTAAAAATATATTATTTGATATCCTTGATTTTGATAGGATATTGATAACTTGTAAAAAGTTAATTTAAAATTTAAATTCATTTTGAATTAATATTAATTAAATAAAAAATGGACAGAATGGTATAAAATGATTGAATTAATGATGAGTAATTCTTATTCTCTTTGATTATGTATTTTGTCAATATCAGTAACTAAAATACTTTAAATTAAGGTTGAATGATGAACCTCTATATTATTGTTTGAACTATGAAATCTACGATGTCTTCTTTTAAAACAATTTGAATTATGTTGTTGAGTATATTTTGGGCTTAAGGATTTTCAATGCCGGATCAACTTTGAACTATGTAATCTATTACATAATACTTATCAAATATTATCGTTTTAACCCGATTATCACTATTTCGAAATTTAAACGTTGTTTTGTTGTCCCGTTAGCATTACTCAAATGGCAGAGATGTTGCAGAATGCGGTTGTCGGAATTCAAATTTTAAACTGATGAATTTTTACCCACTATATTATTTAAAAATAAAAAAAAATTGAATTAAGTATATCCAATAATTTCAAAACATTGTATTAGTTTTCAAACATTCCGAGTAAAAATCTACCTAACTATATATCGAATTGTTACCAATATCACGGATAAGTTCACTTTTTTTTTTTTTTTGGTCAAGGAAAAGTTCACTTTTTTAGTCAACACAATACGATAAAAAGATTGGCAATGTAATGATAAAAAGAAATGGTATTTCACGGAAGCTTCACAATTTTGCTTGGTCACCAAGATTCATATGTACTACTAGCTATCAAACAAAAAACATCACTATTGTTAATTTATTGTGTATGAAAATCAAATGCAAACATGTCTATAGATACAAATGAACAAATCAACCACATAACTGACCCTAAAAAAAAGAAAAAAACAGTCACACTATTGTATTGTTGAAGAGTGAAGAGGACGTATAAGATGGCAGTGGGAGATGAATTTATAACAAGATTTGGGAATGAACTCAAGAATGCTGCTACAATTACTGTTCCAGATGGTCGTGTATGGAAATGGAACTGAAGAAACGTGATGAGAATGTTTTGTTTTGCAACAAATGGCAAGAGTTTGTAGACTATTATTCTATAGGATATGGTTGCTTCCTTTCTTTCAAATATGAAGGGAATTCAAAGTTTAGTGCTATTATATTTGATGCAACTTCTGTTGAAATTTGCTATCCTTTCAAAACTCCAAGTACTAATGGAGAACCAAACACAGATTATGCTAGTTCTAGAAAAAGGTCCAAGGTTGAAACATGTGAGAGTCGTGGGAAAAAGGTCAAAAACATGTCTAAATATGCTTCTAAAAGAGTAGAGGATGCTGCCAAAGAACTCAACCCAAACAACCCTTATTTTCGTTCCAAAATCGTTAAGGGAAAATATGTGGTGAGATTTTTGCTTTAAAGTAAATGTTGAGTTATTTATGTTTCCACTTAAATTGATCTCTCATCCATTGTGCAGTATGTTAATTTTGATTTTGCCACAAAGTATTTGAAGCCAAATATTCCTATAAAGCTCCAAAATTCTCATGGAGAGCAGTGGGAAGTGTTTGGCATATTTCATGATGTTAGATCATCAGCAATGCAAATAGTGAGGGGATTTTCTATATTTCAAAGGGACAACAACCTGTCACATGGAGATTATTGTGTGTTTGAGCTGATCAAGAGGAAGCCGGTTGTGCTAAAAGTCACAATGTTTCGTGCAGTTGACTATTGCGATTAACAACACTCTTGCGCATCCTCTCTAATGTGATGATGAATGAGGCATGCATGCCGTTGCATGCTATATGCTGTTTTGGTAATTGATAATTTATATGGATTCTACCAACTAGTATAAACACTTGTGTATTTTGTGTTTGATTGCTTTGATGAGATGTTTTTGCTTTTTGGATTATCAAGCAGTGTAGAAGATTAGAAACCTATCAGCAG
>Ga0228710_1002659_pt1 | contig 28309 bp, 6 predicted proteins | sample MedpolnodulmetaG_FD_177995 | JGI IMG/M metagenome (GOLD analysis project Ga0228710, IMG submission 177995) | Root nodule microbial communities from Medicago polymorpha collected in Santa Monica, California, United States - pink nodules | ecosystem: Host-associated > Plants > Roots > Nodule... | reverse complement strand
GTGGCAAAATCCCACCTTATGTATGGGCCTCCAATTGTAATTCGTTTTATTTTCGGCGGTGGTTACTTGATGTAACTACCTTGTTCTTGTAAATACTTTGGTGGATTCCCCTTTGCACACCTTGTGCGGGGTGAATCACTGTTGTCAATATATCTCATTTTAGTTTGTTAAAAAAAAACTTCTATCAGGTGGGAAAACATGAAGAATGCAAGAAAGGCTATTCCATTTTATCTGTGAGTTTATTATTGTCTTTCCTTAGCTGCATAGATGTTTTTAGAAGTTTATTTTACTAAAATTATTTAGTTAAATGAATAACAATAACTTGAAATGTTTTTTGTTCAGGAATTTCGTAGAAATGATTATATTAAAAATGAGAAGATTTCGAAGAATTACGCTGTTTATAATAGAAAAAGGGTAGTCAATATGTCTCAAACAAACTGCGGTGGAAAGATGTAAACCTATATAAACTAGTATTTATGAGTAACATCGGCCACAAAACTTACAAATGCCAACTTTTATGTTCGACATCTCTAATAGGATCTTATGCTAACAAATTAATGATAAAAATGAACTCATTGAAGTTAAAAAGGAACATGAGAGGAGGTTAGTGATATATATTTTATCTAAATTATTGTCAGATGAAATAAATAATTAAGTATGGCGTGATGTGTGTGAATGAATGCAGTTTCTTTTTTGCCTAATTCAATGATACAAATGAGTTAATTCATAAGAGCAGGGATAAAGATCATTTATATATATATATATATATATTAAGCTTTTTTATAAACTCTTATAGAGTATGATTTGTATAACATTTTTCATCTGTCTATAAAACATGTACCTTCTCTGAATTGTACTTTGCATATATCATTAGTAATTATGGGAAAATCATGGACGTTATTATTACAATGTTCATGTTATATTTAAGAATCTTCTACATTTTTTTAAAAATGATTTATAAAAGTGGATGATTTTACCCTATTATTTTTTTTATACATGTATTTTTTTTAGACTTAATTGCATTTTTTATCATCCTATTTTATTAAAATCATGAAAATAGTTCCCATTTTTCAAAATATACACTATTTACAACAAGATCATACTTTTAGCATTTGATTGGTTGGAGGTTAGCAAGTATCATGAATATGAAGCAATTTGAATTAGAACTCTATATGTGATTACTTTTAATCACTTATATTTTCTTAATCATTATTATCAGATTTGTGTGTTGTACTTCAGATGTTAGAAATTTATTAATATATGAAGACACTATATACCAATTATAATGTAAGGCTATTCATCTATATCTATATACTTACTAATATAAAAATCCATGTCCGTTGATTTTACCATTTTGCCCCTAGAAGGGGCAATTTGGTAATCTACTAATTGGTTGAGTGGGTTTTTTTTTTTTTGAACAATGGCCTATGAATTTCCATTTTTGCTCCTAACCAATTTTTTTTGATTATTTTCTAATTTTTAATAACTTTTAATTATTTTCCAATTTTTATATTTTTAACTATTTTTCAATTTTTTCTCCCAAATTCAGTTGCTTCTACATTGTCGTTGTTTAAGGTATCGTTTGACCCGACTTTTTTCAAACTACTCTACATTTTTAAGGAGAAGTTAGACCAAACACAATATCAATTAAGTACTTACTAAAAAATGTACTTTTTTTAGTGCATAAAATTGAATGGAATGAGCTTTGGCCAAAAGTTGTTGAATGCTACTTCAAAAAACTACTTCTCGACAATTTATTTCACAAGTATCTCTCTTCAATTCACGTTGGCAACCTTTTCTTTTATTTTTTAATATTATATTTCAATACATTTTTTTCTTCCATTTAATTTTTTTTAACCGTTCCATTTAATTTTTTTTAAGGAGGTCCCATTTAATTTTATTACCTTTTTTTCAAAGAAATTTTATTATCTTTTTATCGTTTATATATTTAATTTCAATATCGTTTAATCATCACAACCTCACAAATATTTTTATTCACGCTGTCATTTAATGATACCAAATATTTGTATTTTCTTTCTTCAACCTCACAAATACACACACACATTAGCGTTTAGAGTAATACTTTATGTGTGTCTGTGTTTTTGTTACGCTACTGCGTATAATTTTTGTTGGCGTTACATAATGCGTATGATTATTTTTATAAAATTTTGATTTTAATTAAAAGTAAAATTGTACATGTCTTTTCTTCACAAATAATTTTTACCTCTTCTATGTATTGTTGTTCCTTGATTTTTCTCTCTATAGAAAGGATCTCTTCAACGTTCTTCTGTTCCTTTCTTTCCTCTCCCTCAATTTAGGTTCAATAGAAAGAAAACATAATAAGATTTTGTCAAAGAAAAGAAGGATTATGATTGCTTTGGGAGAGAAATTCCAATTAGTTAGAGTAATTTCGTAGAAGACTAACAAATAATCAAAAGCTGATTTGGTTAAGAGTGAAATTATAGTTTAGTTCTACTATTGTTCAAATCCAACTTAAATTAACCCTTTTTAAAAAATTCAATCAATTGATAAGAAACGGGTCACGAAAATGGAAAATAGAAAGAAAAAAATTCAATTGGGCTATGTATGATTTAGGTGGCCATAGAAATCTTCTAACAAAAACAGTAAGCATCGCCATCGCCAGCTAAAGGGTTCTGTACAAGTTGCATTGAGAAGGTGTGCAGAGGAAAGACGAAGAGCTGTGTTTTTTATTTTAATTGACTGCATAACTATTGATGAAGTAACATGATTAGTTTAGATCCAATGGTTATCATTAAGTCCTCTCATCTCTCGTAATAACCACTCCTCTCATTTGAAATGTCCTCTATATATATATTGCACCTTTATATTGTAATAAACTATGCATATTTTTTTCTTATTCAAAAAAACTAAACATATATGTTTCCATAACACCAACAATGTAAGAAATATAATATCATACAATATAAATTCTTATATTTTTGAAAGACACCAAAAATATGGTATTCTTATACAAAAATATGGCATTAATTAAATTCCAACATTTATAATAGTAATTTTTTATTAAGAAATCATCGGGCTTCTTCGTGAGATTGTCAAGACAATGCCAATTGGGACTAGAAAGAAACTGTGTACGAACATTGTGTTGAAAGATAAAAGGTATTGTTATCTAATTTGTCAGCATCAGATGATAGGATTTTGTATAAGTTTGATAATGACCTGAAAGATGTCTTTCCTTATGCAGTGAGAATATAGTTGATGTAACACTATGGGAAAAATATTCTGTAACTTTATCATTTACCATCTATTTACCTTGAGTTCTTTGCTTCCATGTTGTAGTCAATGGCAACCCAAATATATGTAACAATTGGTCAGGTTCAAGGCTGCTCATCAACCTACATTATCCGGTTGTTGAGAAGTTTAAGACTTAGTAAGTTTGCATTATGATTTCACAATACAGTGTTAGAGTAAATTATTATTTCACAATCTGATTTGATTGTTTTTTGACCATGTTTCTTGAACTGTTGTCGTGACCTTAACACTTCTCAAGCTCAGAGTCAAAGCATCAGTCAGAACTTAAGTCAGAGTTCGGCTTCTTCTCAATGTACTTCGTACAACGATTTTTTCAATATGTCTCAGGTTAGGCCAATTGTTGAATTTATAAACTTAGTCAAGGTCTGATTTTTTTATGCACAAACATGCTTTGAATTTTTTTACGCACAAATTAAAAATACATATTGCATTATTCCTTATTTCATGTGAATAATTTGTGTAAGGATACATATTGCATCACTATTTGGAAAGCAACTAAATTCAATCCTAACCAGTTTGGATGATATTATGAGAGTTGCACCAAATGTTCGAAGGCATCAATGTCAAATGGTGCTAGCTATAGATGCACATGCGGGAGTGATGCTTAATTTTCATTTGTTTCAACAATGTTAATTGGTCAACGGGGTTCATATAATGCACATGAATGCATTTACCTAGCCTTTTTAGGAAGATAATAGGAAGATAAATTAGAAGTCATGATACATTTTCTTTAGCTTAAAATCAGTTATGCTACCTTTATTTTATAAATTATATGTAACTATATTTGCATACGTCTTATCCATGTTAATATGCATTAGACTAATATTGTTGTTATTTTCCTGTTTAGCATTTCCCAAACGAGGTGTCAAGAACAATTCTAAAAGGAAAGCGCAAAACAATCACTCTCATTGATGACTAGACACAGAGAAAATATAAGTGTCGCCTCATTACCGCCGAAAGATAAATCTATGAAAAATACTTGGGTGGGCAGTGGTTTGATTTCTGCAAAGAACGTTTGATGGAAGAAGGTGGTAAGCTCATCTTTGATCTCGAAAAGTCACCGAAGAACTTGCATGTTCGAGTTGTTCCAAAGTAGATCTTTGTTGCTGAACTATTTGAACTTCTACTATTTTGACGCATCGCTTTGGACTGTAATCGTAAACTATCTTGACTTTGGGATGCCATTTGTTCTTTTCATTTTGTTTGATGTAAATATTGGCAAAAATCCCTTTTTGGTTAGTCTATGACACTTGCAGTCTTTTTTATAAACCTAACTATTATGTAACGTTAATCTGCACATTGTTGGTTCCTTCATTGGTTCCAATTAGTATCATGTTATTTATAATGTTGTTTTCCTAATCTCTTGAACAAAATAGAACATGTTCTTTTCCTACGACAAATCTTTATAATGCTTTGGTAAATGTTTTAGAAATGTACTTATATATATAACATCTAATTAACACTGCAATTTGTTTTGTACCTAGCACTTCCCAAATGAGATATCAAGGACATTTCTAAAAGGAACAGGGGAAAAATTACACTCATCGACAAACGAACTCAAAAAAGGTATAAGTGTCGCTTGATAACGGCAAAGAGAGCAAGTTACGAAAAATACTTAGGCGGTCAATGGTTCAACTTTTGCTGAAAACATATGTTAGAGGTAGGTGATAAGCTAATTTTTGATCTAGAGAAGCCACCTAAAAATATGCACGTTCAAGTCGTTCCCAAATAAAGATTTGGTGTTCATGATCCGCACTTTCAACAGATCACCTTAACTCTAATCCTAGACAAGATTATCTTCACTCACCGATGCTACTTCTTTGCTTGATTTCATCTGATGTAAATATGGATATCAATCCTTTTTTGGTAACTCTACAACAATAGCACTCTTTTTTATAATTTTGGATAATATGTAATCATAATTCACACATCATTGGTTCCTTTTTGGTTCCAATTGTTTTCATCCTAAATATTATGTCAATTCCTAATCCCATAAATTGATTATATGATCTCTAAACCAGCTCATACATATTTTATGATGAATCACAATGTTCCGTCGTTTTAACATCTTTTCTTTCGAAGAATTTTTTTATCGAATACGTTATTGAACCCGTGCGAAGCACGGGTTTGTAACTAGTTAGATAGAAAAATCCAATCATTTGCGGTCTGCACTACTATCCCGCTTTTTGACATTTTTATTTTATTCACTTTGTGTTTTTTTAACCTGATATCTAACCTGAGGATCGATTAGTTTTTGAGACCAATTTCACTTTCCACTATCAAAACGTTCATTTAAAATTAGAGTAAAGTTCTGTATAGACTAGTTTATGAAAACTCGTAGTGTGGGAAAATTTTAGCTTGAGATTTTAAGAGAAACTCACAATAGTGTCTCAAACCTACACCATGAAATCAACCTAAGTGGGTTCTTTAATGTTTCATTTTTTGGATTTTTGGTAGTCAACTAGTTGAAATCTTGACTTCACAGCCTATTTGAAGTGATAGGCTCACGGCAGACCTTTTCTTTCATGTATTCAATAAAATGATCATATAAGATCAATTCATTAGTTTTTAAAAACATTGACAATGTAAGGAATTTCATTCACATAATCACTTAATCATATTTGACTATATTATTACATCATGCAATTAATTCTTTAAACATGATAACACCATAATATATACTACTTAGAACCAAAATGATCAAATTTTAACAAAAATCAGTTTTTATTTTAGGTCATGTGGAGTGATTATTCATTTAATTTAACTACAAATTGAATTTAATTAGTTAATGTTGCATAGGATAATTTATGTGATGAGTAGTGTTAGTATCAGAGGTGACAAGCTCTTAAAAGTGACCAAACATTCTCATTGAATATGTGGGTGTTAATCTTTTGAAAGTTGAAGCAATAGATTGAGATAGAGTCATGAACATACCAGTCATGAATAAGATTTTGCATAGACATTATTTAGGAGGAACTTTCCTCATCTTTAACATGACTTGGGACACATAAAATAAAACCTAAACATTGTGTTGTTTGGAAGGGCACTAATGAAAGAGAAAAATATGTGGTTCAAAAGCACACTTTTGAAAACATGTGTGACTTTTTAGAAAGAGGAGATATACGTTTTTTTTATTACAAAGAGAGCTATATTTTTTTTTCATCAATAAAGTTGAAATTTGTGACCTTGCTTAAAGGATTTAATTCCATCCGAATCAAAGTAATGTTGGTGTAAGCCTGTGTTTGGCTCTACGATACAATTTCCACATCAAGGCAAAAGCACGACAGAAACCACGTTTACAGTGAAGCTATATATAGTAGCTTTTCCAAATCACGGCAATTTTTTCCTTGGGACGCGAGAAAGCTGCTTCCACCGCACATCCAAACAAGCTATAAGAGGTTGAACCTTGAATAAATAAATGAAAGTAATTTTGGTGTAGGAGGTTGAACCTTGAATAAAATAAATGAATTATGTAAGTCGTTAATGTTTTTAATCTCAAAATAGGATAATATTTTGCTTTTGATCTCTAGAAAAGATCATAAGTTTTTATAAAAGGTAATGTTTGGTGAACACTTCATTCATTTATTTTATATATTTGATTCATTTATTCTACATTTTTTATGGGACTTAAATTCACACTCTACACTTTATTTTGATCCTTGGAGAGTGTGAATATGAACCTCATCCTAAATGTAGAATCGATGAATGAATATCCATCAAACATTTTCCATTTGTAAATGAATCACAATTAATTCCCATTCAATGCTCTTTTAGCCTCTTTTTTGATGGATTTTTCTCTTTTCCAAAAATTTTCATTTTAAAGATTATATAAATTATATGAAAAAAATAAAAAGGAATAAACTTTTTTTGTGTGTTTGACTCAAGATATTGCCTCGCTATTGTCATCCAAAATAAAACGATATACCCATGTGAGTGTGGCTCTCTTGTTCTCCACATAATATTCTAATACCAAACCCTTTCATGACTTTGTAAGTCCAAGTCAATCTTCTTATCCTCATATCCTTGCACAAATCCACCTCATTCTAAACAACAAAAGAACTTGTGTTGCAATTAATAATAGAACTTCTGTTCTTAAATAATGATTTTTTATAACAAACAAGATCAAATATATGATCAAATATTTATATTATATGAGATGCTTATCACTTAGATCACGCTAATTTAATGATTTCTTTTATAAATTGATAATATGGACAGGATTCTTTATCAAAAAAAAATATATGGAGAGGATTCTAACTGATTTTAATAATCCTTTTTTTTAGGGGATTTTAATAATCTTATTATCTTTTATGTTAGAAATTTGTGACAAAGGCTCAAGTGTTCTTTATTTTAGATATGAAGAATAGATTTGATAGACAAACATGCATGATTAACGGAGACATAATGTTGTTCTTGTTCTTCTTCTTCTTCTTCTTTGATTTTTTGACAAAGGAGACATAATGTTCAACTAGTTTGAAATGCCTATGCAATTGATCAATACTATATTATACTATACCTTCTTTTTAAAAAAAAAAATACAATATTATACCTAAGAAAGGTTAACACTTATATGAAAATTATATGACAATAAAAGTGGTCAATATTTAATCAAGCAACAATTATATGACAATGAACTTTAAAAATGAGAAGAGAAAGACTTAAAGAACTCGTCAATCCAAATGAGATCCTAAAAACTAAAAAAATAATAGTTTAGTGTACAAGTTACACTAAAAAAATAGAGGTTTATTCATTTGCAAATTTAGCCAAAAATAAACGAGTTTGTGGCAATTAAAATCCATCTATAATCTCTCTTTGAGAGTTACTTTCATCTCCCTAATTGATTTCTTAAAGACTACACTCATCCGTCTTTTTGGAACAATGAAAAACATCATTTTTGTCAGAATTTATCCATTTGGAGAAACAAAAGAAATATTTTTTTTTTAATTTATTAATACGAAATACATGTGGAGTAAAAAAAGAAACCCTAATAAAAAACATGCGAAAAAACTACAATGGACCAGTAAAGAGAAAAACTTTTTCCACTCTCAATATAAGTTTAAACTCAAGAAACGTTGAGTTTAAGTATATAAGAAATGTGAATAATCATCAATAGTCTTGAGATTCATACTTAAATTCAACGTCTCTATATTTCAAATACCCTAAGTCTCAAGACTTGGATTTGAACTTAAGACATATGGTTAAACTGAAACATATCATTTATCATATCATTCAAGTGCTTCTTATTACACCATATATTTTCAACTACAGTAAAATTAATAAAAGAATAATAAACATTATATAAGTACCATAAAATGACAAAAAAATTATATACATATTATAATATACTAATCCAAAATGAAACAATTTTTACACTGCCATTTTTGCTTATATTTCATTTCATAAGGAGTAATTTATTAATAGTTTCTTAAATAGGTATTTTCCACTTGAACCAAGGTAATGTTGGTGTAAGAGATTCAACCTTACATAAAATAAATGAATTATGTAGGTTGTTAATGTTTTTAATGTCAAAATAGGATAATTTTTGCTTTTGGTGTCTAAACAATCCATGCTCTTTTAATGAACTTTGTCTCTCTTTTTTGAAAATTATTATTTAAAAGATTAGAAAAAAAATATACGAAAAAATGAAAAAGAATAAACATTTTTTGTGTTTGACTGAAGAATAATAAAACGATATATGCATGAGTGAGTGGCACTCTTACTCTCCGCATATATTGAAACACCAACCCTTCATGACTTGTGAGTCCAAGTCAATCTTCTCATCCAAATCCACCTCATTCTAAATAACAAAAGCTTGTGTTGCAATTAACAATATATAAAACTTCTGTTCTTAAATAGTGAATTTTTATAATAAAACAAGATCAAATATATGATCACGTATTCATATTATATGAGCTGCTTATCACTCAGATCACATTAATTTAATGATTTCTTTTATAAATTGATAATATGGAGAGGATTCTTTGTCAAAAAAATATGGAGAGGATTTTAAATGATTTTAATAATCCTATTCTCTTTTTCCTTCAAAAAAAAATAATCCTATTCTCTTTTATGTTAAAAATTTGTGACAAAGCTCAAGTGTTCTTTATTTTAGAGATGAAGAATAGGTTTGGTCGTTATATGACCATTAACAGTGATGACATACGTGATTAATGGAGACAAATTGTTCTTTTTTTCTTGTTTGACAAAGGAGACATAGTATTCTACTAGTTGTGAAATGCTTATGCAATTCAACATATACCTTTTTTTTAAAAGAAAAACATATTATTCCTTAGAAAGGTTAACAATAACACTTAATGGTTCAGTATAATTTGCACCAATGAAAAGATTGGTCCAACTTGGACCAAAATAATACTAGCCATTGATTAATTAATATATTATAATTGGATGGAAATGATCCAAATTAATTATTGTGTACGTGTTGTATAGGGAAGTTAGAGTAAAACTCACTCTCCTAGCTGCTAGTATGCAATGCAATGTCCGGTGGAGAATTTGAATTTTATCAAAAAAAAATGTTAACAACATATATTTTTCAACACATTCTTTTTTATTGTTTAAAATTTATATGAAACCCACCAAAATTATATGGGACTCATATGATTTGATGGGACCGATATGAATTGTAATACAAGCCAGAGGTAGTAATTTAATAGTTTCCTTCATATAATTTTTTTTATTTAATAGTTTCCTTAATTTTGTATTTACATATTAGATATATATGGCAGTCATAGATAATGGTGCATTAAAAAGATAGGAATGTATCATATACCAAGCTGTCGTGCCTTTATGAAACAAAGTTGGGTAGATGTGGACCTTAGCTTCACCCTCCCAAAATTAAAATATATTAATTAAGGAGGTGACTCAATAACATATGGATATAGATGTGTTCAAATTTAGATCTTATCTTTTATCCTAGTTGTCTCATACAACCCATGCATTTCCCACCATATATAACATTATCGGATAGTGACAAAAATTTATAAGTAGACTAAACAAAAAGGGATATAATTGGTCAATGTTATCCAATAATTCTTATATATATAAGCTTCAACATATTTTCATAAATACAACATAACGTGTTTTCAAGGTTTGTTTCATTTCTTTCTTAGTACAAAAAAGTATTTCTTGAAATGAATGTGAAGGGAATAATGGGTGATGATAGTGCAAGAAACATGAAGTGGATGGTTAAGGAAACTAATAGTGATTCAACAACATCTATTGGAACATTCTCAGAAGATTCAAATAATTCTATGTGTTCTTGTTCATCAGATTTAACTGAGGATGCTGATTCTTCTTCTTCATCATCACATTCAAATGGATCATTATGTGACTTTTCTGAGCTCATGAACAATCTTCCTATAAAGTATGCAATTTCATCCTACATATTTATAAGTTTTATTCAAAAAAATGTCACTACTAAATATAGCCATCTATCTATTTATGTATGTGTCTACCTAAGTTGACAAATACGTATGCCTAGTTTAGATTAGTTTTTGGTTTACATATTCTTGTTGATCAAAATAAATTTATGATTCTTTGATTATTTTTTTCATGACCGAAGAATCAAACTCAATTATGATTCTTCGATTATGAAAAGAACTAATTAGTAATTATAGATATCTATAAAGAAATCATACGATAGTTTCTAAAATTATTGAGATGCAAAAGCTAAAAGAATCATAGTTATTACAAGTTTCATTTTATTTTACTTTTTATAGTTGAAAATTGCAACCAAAGACTCAAATATAGATAGCCATTTTTGTCAAAAGAAAATTGCTATATAGGTTTGACATGACACGGACAGATACACTTGTATTTAAATATTTTATTTTTTAAAATTATTATAAGTGTCGATGTGTTAGTATTGCAAATGTGTTTGTTTCGGTTCTTCATAGATCTGAATATATATGTAGAGTCGTGGATAGATAGATTGATGTTCTTCAATTTTTAATTTTTAGATGTGGTGAATTGGTATGAGTTTTTTATTAATTAGTTTATGATTTTTGCAGGAGAGGGTTGTCAATGTTTTATCAAGGGAAAGCTCAATCTTTCACTTCTTTAGCTGAGGTAGAAAACATAGAAGATCTTCCAAAGAAAAGCATATCTTACAACAAAAGAATGAAGTCATGTAGAAGTTATGGAGGAGGTTTGGATAATCAAAGAATATGGTATAGTCCAAAGGCTACAATATCAAAAAAAGCTTCAAGAGGACCCTTAAGTTCATCTTTATTAGGCAAAAGAGGGAGTTTCTTAGAACATTCTAGACCTTCAATTGTTGTACACAAGAACTTCTGAAAATCAATTAATTAGAGATAGTTTGTTTCTATAGAACCGACACTTCTAATCGAAGGCATGTTTTGCATCTGGCGTGTGTCTTGAAACTGACACGATACCGATACAAGTGACTACTTTAAATTATGTCATTTTTAAAAAATTGTATCAGTATTGATGTGTTAGGTTTGTATTTGTGTTTCATAGGTTTCATGTACAAAATCAGAATTTTTTTCAATCTCACAACTTCAGTTTATTTTGAGTCAAATCCATACTAGTACTCTTTTTGCATAAACAATTTAATTAAATGTTTATAGTATAAGCGTTTATCATGTAAGTACTTATACATAAGTTACTTTTATAATAATAGATAAGTCGCAAATGATTTTCATATAAACTAAAAGTTGAAAACAACTTATAGACGTAACATAAGTTGTTTTCATAAGCTCTTCCAAAGTGCTTATGTCGATAGTTAAGCTCAAATAATTCGATCCAAAAATAGGCTCGCACAAGTACTTATGCTAGTAAATAAGTTCAAATAAATCAATATATAAATGAACTAAATTCAGTATTTGCGATTTCTATTTTTAATTTGTGACATTATCCCTTGTCTGCCACACTTGTTAAGTTACCACTGACTCAAAGATTGTTAATTAGGTATGAATTTGTTCGATGTGTGAGTGTCAGCAGAACTAACCTGAATATGCAAAAGGATTTGAACCATTTTTTGATTCCTTGAAGTTTCAAATTCAAATTATATCAATTAATAGAACTGAATCATGTTATGTGGAACCAAAATTTGACAGATAAAATAAGCTCTTGTTGTTTTTTGTAGATACATCATCACTTGACTTCAATTAAGCACATTAGTATTTTTGTCTACAAAGAGAAAATTTGAGTCCAACTTGCAGTCATCATACTTTTACTTCTAGCTTTAACAAAATTTAAAATATAATCAGCTTAAAGTATAAATAAAAAATATATAAAGAATTCTAATAATTTATATATAAAAATATATATTTAGTGCAAGCGTAAAAGTATTTCACAATTACATTAGCCGCAATTTGTGTTGTAGTGATCGCAAATAGTCGCAATCACAGAAAACTCAGTCGGTAGCCACAATCACATACATAAGTCAACAACGAAGAAAAGTACTAAAATTGTTATTCATGATCTTGCTGAAGTAATAACCAGGCATTAATCAAGAGTATTTGGATCCTCTCATGCTATACAATACTATGCAACAGAAAAAGACAATAGTAAGGGACAAAGGGAATGAAGAGATGATGGGCATATGATGGAGATAAGGGATGAATTGGGAAAAAGACAGATTAAAGAGGGCTCTACTGCAATAATGGACATATAAATCTGAAATCATCGTATATGCATTGTGATATGTCAGAATGGACGGTATTTAATAATTCCATCTGATCCTTTATATATAAGAAAGAAAATTCAGGTTGATTGAATAACTGATGTGTTTAATCTATATTAGACTATATGCATTAATTATTCGATGAACTTAAAAAAGGGATTTTTCTTTTCTTCTTCTTATATTTAGAACCGGATCGGATGGAGTATAATCGCTCTAACAACATTAATCTTGACAATCTCACTCAGAATGTTTGCTATAATGGTGGCTCATCACTGTGATTTGCAAGCTTACCATAATACTAAATATGCTCTAAAATCATGAGTGAAAATATGGTGATGGTTATTGAAAAAGAACAAACATACAAACATCAAATGAAATTCACCAGCTCAAAGACTCGACATAAATCCTAAACCTTTTAACAACAATTTTCCTTTTATACTTAAATTGAGAGTGTGCAATGATTTGTACATTTTCATTTTTGCCTAGTCCATTAAGTTAAGCAGAATATACATGACTCTTATAACAAAGAAATGAATTTGAGAACCTTGTCAGTTTCCAGTAACAATGCTATAAAAAATTACAACTTTCCTTCTTACACCTCATGCAAATACAATAAACAAAAAGCATGAGATAATTTGCCGGAACAAAATTCATTTTGGAAGTTTTTAAAAAAATAATAATAATAATAATCCTATGAAAAAAAAAATTCATTTGAACTCCTTCAGATGGGTTATAATTTGTAAACAGGTTCAATTCCAAGGAGATAAAAGCACTTTCTCATCACAATTGCAGTTGCTTCACAAAGCAAAAGTCTACTAGTTTCCTCAGGTGATCCTACAACCTGCCAAAGGGAAAGAAGTGGAATCAAAAGGCTTGAATCTAAAAATCATACTTTGACGGCATCTTAAATAGGACTTTAGATTTTGTAATGACATTGAAAGTAAAATTTAAGAATATTTAGTGGATTTAGAGATTTAATAACCCATCAGCAAGTACTTGACAAAACAATGACCAATAAGATGTATAGTATTTATCTTTAACATGTTGCACAGTAAATAATACAACAAGTATTCTACTTGGCAGCTTTATGCAAACCTCATCACTGGGAAATAGGAATAGAAAAGCCGAATAAATTTGAATATATAGCATAAGACGACTGCTTCAGAAGTATACCTGACAATTAGAATAGAACTTTTTCGTAAAGATTTCTGCCAAGGTATAGAGGTAATCACACAACACACTAGGCAATAAATTGCTGCATGCCTCCTCAAAAACCTGAAAAATTAAACAATACACAAAGCCCGTATATGAGCAAGAGTATCTTTTTGGAGTATAAAATACTATGCAAAAATGCCTGTCCACTTTACTAATGATATATCAAGTCTCCTGTTTAAAGAAAATGGAACGCATAGATATTATAAGTAGTATGCAGAGTCTAAAGCTCAAAAACAACATAAACTATTCTTGTATCCTACCTCAGGAAATTGTAGTATATGAAGCCCCAATAAACGCTCAGATTCATGATCCAAAACAATAACCCCATTCTGTCGCAACAAAGATGACAGGGACATAAAATACACAGTAAGAAATATGCCAACTTGATTTCATCTGAACATAACTAAATATGTATACACATGATATACTGAGCCATATCACAATTGTAATAGATGAATGCTGAATTGACTCGTATCGAATCAACCACGTTGGATCTAAACTAGGCACAAGTACTGTTTCTTATATTGTAAAATTAAGCATATAATACAAAAACAAATAAATCAAGTTATAATAGATATGGTAGGTCATCAAATCAGGAAGAAAAATAAACTTACCTTCTTTACTTCTTCAATGTCTTTACCCGATTTCCTGATAATAGAACAAATCCTAGCATGTGCGTAGAGCAAATAAACTGCTGTATTCCCCTGTTACACAATAAACTTAGGAAGGTGAGACATAAATAACTTCAGATCTTTTAGTTTTGTTGGGGATGAAGAAAGGGTTCATCAATTGCTACAGGAGCTTCAAACCAAATCTTCTAAGCTGTTAGGAAAGAAATTTTCATAAGGTTTTCATGAGCAATTTAGCTGAGTAAGGAACGACTCTCTCTCAGCAGGGGGTTTCCTTAGACTCGTACATTTTTCTTTTCTGATATCTTGTAAGAAGATTTGCTCTATCCATCATTCACTTAATTCCCTTTGCTAAAACTACTTCAGTATTTGTAATTGGGGAATTATTCCTCTCTTGACAGAAATACAAAACCAATTTCATTGTTCATTCCAATTGGTTTTTAATTCCAATCAATTGCACTTTAGAAAATTGAATGCAAGTGATAACCACTGAAAACAAAATCAAAGGAGCGGATTTCCACAAATAAATGGTTTGCTATCCATATGATGGTATTTGTTAGAATTAAGTGAATCTGTAGTTATTCCTTTAAATGTACAACTTCCTAGATTGATTGTTACTAATTTTCCTAGAGTATACAACTTCCTAGGTTAGTGCTCACTCATTAAGAATTAAATGTATTTATTGTAACACAATTTTAAATACATGTGCGGTCTTAGATAGACACACAGAAATTACAGAATCTTGTAGTATTTAATCAAAATTTAGAATAGTGATATTTTCAGTCCATTGTTATCAAAAGTTATCCTATACTTCAAAGGGTCCAAATATAGTGGGACAGGGCCCAAAGAAAATGGCTACTAAATCTACCGGCTTCTTTACTGTAAGTTCACAAGCCAACTCTCAATTTGTATGTAGTGAATGCCACCTTACCTTATCACTAAGCATCTGATCAAAATCGAACTTGTAATTCGTTAATCTGTTGATCTTTAAGTCAGCATACCTGTAAACACAAATCAAAAGAACAAACATAGGGGACTATAAGCCTAGGAGTCATTTAGAAATTGCAAGTGACATGATTGTGAAGACTTCCATTACAGGATGTTGATTTTGCTTTAAAGCAGGAAAATGAAAAGGGCTTAAAGTTAAAGAAGCTTACTTAACAGCCCCGTAACCAATTGCCTCTGATGTTTTCTCAATCTCCTCCTCAGACCAATCATTAGTTGTATCTAGAAGAATATAGAATATGGAATGTTACCTTTCCGATGTCTAGACACTAAAACCTCACCAAAGGAAAATAAAATAGGCACAGTCATTCATAGATCTTGATCAAGCAGAAACAACTTGTACATTACCACGTTCAAGAAGGGCAGTTTTACAGCGCCTTTTAGCTTCATCAAGCAAATCAACCAAACGAACAACCTCACTGCTCCGACTCCTAAATCGTTTTCCGTCATTCCCAAGAACAAGACCAAAACCTATATGGGTACATTTTGGATACGCGTTCTCATTCCGTGGAAGCCAACCTGCACGCCTAAAGGCCTGAAAGAAAATCAAAGGAGAACTCAGCCATTTTAACTCATTGAAATATTAGCAGTAGCACTAGTCGGTGATTATTCTCTTTCAAAAAAAGCAAAGAAAATGAAACGACTGATCCAATAAAAGCACTTAAACAGATAACTATTATTTAAGGGTGATGTCAGCAAAACCCATAGAAGTTGATAACAACTTATCAAGGACAACTCATTACAGGGTAAAGCAAGTAAAAAGGATAGTGACAACAACAATATAATGTGGTAACCATAATATACCATGAAAATCATGACTTGAGATATACCTTATATAGCATATCAAAGTGTTGCTGTTGCCCAATATCAGTAACATACACAATCCACTCGAGTTTTTCTTTATTTAGACGATACCTACACGGTTCAAATAGCTCAGATAAACAAAACAGTTTATTTTCCTAAGTCAATATATTTCATGTTCTATTCTTAGATTGTGTCAAAAATGTTCTATTCTTAGATAATAATAGAAAAATAGAAATAGGCATACCAAAAATTTACAGGGAAGAATATTTAGACATTCAAGATAAAAAAAAAATTGGCATATAATAATTAATAACAAAGTTTGATCACTCAAAAATATGTACAAAAAACCTGTAAGAAGAAAACTAACCAAAGCGATGCGAGATCGGTTGAAAAATAGTTGTAGCCACCATCTCTTTTCACAGCAATAATTGGTATATTTACACCCTCAACATATATCACACGAGCACCATCACTATCTTCCACCAATCCTAATTTATCCAGCTTCTCAATAACCCCGGGGATATATGGATTATAGAAGCTCTCTCCCTGTGGTCAAACATATCATTCAGTACGCTGTAAAAAAATTGTCAAAATCACTGATTGAAGTAAGAAACATCTGTAATTACTGCAACATAAATTTAGTGATGCACTAATCGCACATCATGACATTAATGATAGTCAGTAAAAAGCAATGTCCCTTCATCCATAATAATGATAATTTTCATTGCAAATGCTGTATAGCATTAGTGGAATTGTGTTTCAAACGAAATCCTTATTTTTATCTCATTTGAGAATGTAACTCCAACAAAAAACAGTTTTTGGTCATGTTATGGGGGGGGAGAGAGAGAGATAACGCGAGTTCCTGAGACTAATTTACGGAAACCAATCAAACTTTCGGTCATAATATGGTAGGTCTGGTTAAATGGGAGTATCTAAGCCACGTGATAGATTTAAAAAGCAAAGCAACTGTCAGAATTTATAGTAAACCAATCAAACGCATGGAACTAAAACAGTTCAGAAATTCCTCCAGGAAGGTACAAAACATAGACATCATGGATAAAATCCACAGATAATGAAAAACACAAAACTAGAACCCTTACCATTTCCTCCAGTTGAACTCCAAGACGTTGATAGACCTTGTCAAACTCAGCCCTACTAATATCACAAATTTGTTGCCATGCCTTGCGATACCTGGTATCCCCACTCTGAGATAAAAATTAATGCATACTACAAGTCAAAATTAAGTTTCCCGATATCTCATGAGTAGGGGCTAAACTTGGGCAATACCTGGAGCAGAACCACTGCCTGTTGTGCCCTCAGCTTAAATTCGGGATCATCATCAAACCTCACTTTAGATGCCTTATAGAATGCCTAAAAAATGTACCAACTCATGTCAGTTTCAATATCGCTTATACTAAATCACTTTTCCAGAGGAAATATATTTAAGAGACAAAAACCAAAAGGTGAAAAAATAAGTGACAAATGACAATTAATGAGAATGTTCCCCTCAGAGACCTGTAAACATTGTCATTTCAATGCTGGAGGTTCATTTATAAGAATTGACAAGGATCAACATTTTTTATCAAACATAAGCGAAATCATTTTTTCCGATGTCAGTCCTTAACTTCTTTGTACTTAAGAAGGGGGAAAACGTGACAATACAAGTATACAATACAAACAAAGCATAAAACGACTATATTGAACACTGCCTGCATAGAAAACCAATCGTTTATATGCCATTGATCATGTGATAGCAGCTTATATTTCCAAGCAAGGGTTAAGGGTATCATAGCACATCACTTCTGGATAGCTTGGAACTGTTTTTACTTCCCTTTTTGAAATGTATTCAGTAAGAATTAGAACTAGAGTGAGCATGAGCATGTGGTACGATGAACTCAAAATTATGTCGTTTCTATCCGAACCAAAAAAATGCCAATAAAATAATATATGATTAAACACCTGAATAAGATTAACTAGAAGTAAGTTCAATGTATGTTCTCACCTGAAGATCTCCGATGGCTGTTTCACTAACATCTTCTTGGTTTGGAAATTTTTCAAAAAGGTATTCGATCAGCATCCCAAACTGCAAAACAAATGCATGGACTTTGAGCTCTATGGTGCCAATACCAAAAATGAGAACTTTCCTAGTAAAATGTTTTAGAGTTCCAGCAGATATCTCATTAGACTATCCCAGCGAAAAATCAATGGCCATTACTAATTTAGTGACTAACTGAATTAATTGATTATTTTGATAACTAAAATATTATATTTAAGGGGGAGAGAGCACTGTCTTAGGACATCAACTGTTTAACACAGAGCACACACTATAACTACATTTAATTAGGAGGAATGTAATGCATGTTCTTTATCAAGAAAACAGTTAGAAACTCAACTTACATCAGCCTCTATCCCTACGTAATTAGATCCCATGCAACCAATGTAAATGCAATAATGAATCACCCAAAGCCAAGAGATATATGAAGAAGCCTAGCTTTTACAGTGTATAGCAAAGATCCAGCCCCGATAATTGGCATAAATAATTTATCTCCAGATTAAACATACACTATATTCAAACAAGTAGCACAAAAATAGCAGAGTTTCAGAAATTAAATCTACCTGTGTTCCCCAGTCACCAACATGATTTCGACGGGTAACAAGTTCCACACGTGAAAATTCAAGCATGCGGGCTAATGTGTCTCCAATTATGGTAGATCTAAGGTGACCAACATGCATTTCCTTTGCTATATTAGGAGAGGAAAAATCAACCATAGCCCTCCTGATTGGAAGTCGAGGTGCCCAGGTATCAATACCATCATTTAGCATCCTTTGTACGCTCTGCAGTAGGATTTTTTTTTTTTTTTTTTTTTAATAATAAAAAGAGGGCTTGAATAAGCTCAATAATCAAAACGCAAGTAAAAATCATAAAATTCGTGTATATCAGACTTTCTAAAGTAGAATTATACGATAGAAAATGCAATCACCTGAGCTATCCAATGCTTTGACAAGACAACATTAACAAATCCCGGACCAGCTAAAGAGCATGAATCTATCATTTCAGATGGAGGAAGATTGTTAATGATGGCCTACAGAAATTAAAAATTAAAAAAACACAGGTTAGGATTTGACAACAACAAATCAAAACCTAATTTCAACAAAAAATGAATAAAGAGTTTAACGACTATATACACTCTAAACAAGTTTTACATCTAATCATATTTTACAATCTTACAACATCATCAGGTTACATATTAGAATTTACTTATATCGTAGTAAGATGAAAAACTATGAATAGAATTTGTTTTACACTGTCAGTACATAGTCATTAAACTCATTGGTAATCAGTTAAAATGCAATTACATATGGGTTGCAGGAAAAACAAAATAATGTGTCCAATAATACCTGTCCAATAGCAGGGGGACCTTTGAATCCAGTTTCCTTCCCTTTGAGCTTCGACCATATACCCATTGCATTATTACTGCACCAATTAAATAACTCTTTACCTTCCACACATGCCCAGTAGCAAATGTACAATGCAAATACTTTGGCTTATAGAAATACAAAACCTTAGAACTTATTTAACTTACAACAAACATATTTGTGACCAAAAAATTGAACTTACCATTGATAATCACCGAATTTTACACTGCCAGTTTTGGCGGTGCAAACATCAACTAAGGGCACAACATCTTCCTCATCTGGCACAATTGTCTTTAGAGAAACATCAAACAGCTGTGCTAACTGTCTTTTCACACTAGCAGGATTATCAATGTCCTATAACCAAATTCAAAACACGTAAACTGACATCACTAAACAAAATTAGAATCCATTTATTACAGCTTATTATGTAAAATAATCATAACTTTTGGAAGTTGTCATCTGTTTGTTATAGATTTTCAAAACAATGAGACTCCAATAAGACTCTAAAAATTGCTTCAATTGGCAAGCTGTTTTGGGTAGCTTCTCTTGAAAATCACTTTCGAAAACTGGTTTTTTTTTTAAAAAGTTGATTTTCATTTTGCTAAGCAACACAACAACTTCTATCTTTTATAAAAATCTCTGGTGTGTTTGCTTCCACGTTTGAAGGAACCAAAACTGATTTTGACATGTTTAGTTGCTCTCGAATAAAATTGATTGTGCCGCTAGAATTGATTTTTACACTCGAATTTATCATTCAACTCACTCTTACATGAATATATCTAACCATAAACCGTTTCACTTTCAACTCACTTTTAGCCACAATCAATTTTACAAAAACTATACACTCAAAATCAATGTTTGCATACATATATGCAAAATCAATTTTACCTTAAAGTTAGAATCAATTCTAACTGCTCTAAACATCAAACCAAATATAGACTAGCCAAAATCAATTTTACATAATCACGTCACTCAATCAATTATGTCACCACAGAACCAAATTAAAATCAATCTCTAAATTGCCAAGCATCAAAATCACTTTTTTGTTAATCCGTAACAAACAGACTTTTAATTGAATTAAGTAAACAAACTGCTTCAAATGGAAAGTTGATTTGAGCAGCTTCTCTTGAAAAATCATATTTGATGACTGGTGTTTTCAAACAAACAAACACAATGGCTTTTGCTAATGTAAATAATAAAAAAAATTCTAAGAGCCTGTTTGTTACAACTTTTTTCATGAAAAAATCACTTTTCTTAAACAAAATAATCACTTTTAAAAGTTTTCATCCATTTGTTACAGATTCTCAAAAAAAATCATAATCTGAAAAAATATCTAAAAACTGCCTCAAATGAGATGACGTTTTTAGTAGCTTCTCAAAAAATCATTTTTTTCATTATTGATTTTCTTTAAAAAGTGATCTTCATTCCGGTAAACAAACACAAAGCTGCTTCTCCTTTTTTTCAAAAGCTCTAAAAATTGAGTATCAAAATCACTTTTTTTTATAATGCGTAACAATCGAGCTCTAAATTATTAAGCAACGAAACCACATATTTTTCATAATCCATAACAAACGGAATCTTAATCGAATCAATTAAGTGATTCTAACTTGAATTTAGAGTTTGAAACTTTTAGCTTCTACAATTGATTTTTACACTTAAATTAATTATTCAACTCAGTTTTACATGAATGCGCATCCAAACATAAATAACTTTATATTTTTCTGGCTTAATTGCATGTTTGATCCCTTATGTTTATTTTAGTTTTCAATTTGGTCCCTTATGTTTTGAAAGTTTCAAGTTGGTCCCTTACGTTTTAAATGTTTCAATTTGGTCCAAAACGTTACTCATATTAAAATAAGTTAGTCCATTCCGCGACATGATTTTGAGTTTAATAAAACAAAAAAATTAAAATAATGTTTTAAAACTGATTTTCTAAATAAGTTAAGTTCCATCACCCATATTGTCAACCCGAATCTTTAACCGTTATGTGACTGAAGGGACTAACTTATTCTTATAGGAGTAACGTTTTGGACCAACTTGAAACTTTTAAAACGTAAGGGACCAACTTGAAACGTTTAAAACATAAGGGACCAACTTGAAAACTAAAATAAACATAAGGGATCAAACATGCAATTAAGCCTATTTTTCTTTTTAATAAGCTAAACTAACCCATCCAAATTGGCACCGGGAGAATCGAACATGAGACCTTGAGGATGAGCAAACTCCAAGGTCCCAAGTCAACATTACCAAGCCAATCCAAATGGGTTATAAATAACTTTATCTTCAACTCACTTTTAGCCAGAATGAATTCACTCAAAATATATTCTTGTCACCGCAAAACCAAACACAAACTAAAAAAACTATCTCTAAAAATCACTTAAGTATCAGAATCACTTTTCTATAATCCGTAACAAACAGTCTCTTAATCACATTAATTGAATTAATGAAATAATTAGTACTAGTAAATTAATGAACAGATTGAATAATAAAACTTACAGTTGATAAGGTAGGAGTACATGATTGAGTTTTAGAACTCGGTGATGATTGAGAATTGATTTTTATACTAGAATTTATTATTCAAATCACTTTCAACAAGAATCAATTTTACAAAATCAAGTCACTCAAAATCAACCAAATACAGTAAAAAACTAATTTCTAAATTGTTAAGCATCAATATCACTTTTATCTAATCAGTAACAAACGGGCGGTTAATCAATTCAACTCACCTAACCTTAATTAGAATCCATAAATCACTTTACATTCAACTAACTTTTAGCCAAAATCAACCAAATACACTAAAAAACTAATTTATAAATTATTAAGCATCAAAATCACTTTTTTTTAATCAGTAACAATCAGACGCTTAATCACTTTTACATCCAACTACCTTTTAGCAAAAATCAAATTTACATAAGCAATTCACTCAAAATCAACCAAACACACTAAAATATAGTATCTAAATTATTACTGAGCATCAAAATCACTTTTTTTTATAATCCCAATATTAATCAAATTAATGAAGTAATTAAGTATCAAAATCACTTTTTTATAATCTATAACCTATGAAGCACGGACACTCCTCGGATTAGGCAAACGTGTCCAACACCGACACAACACAGACACATATAATTACACTGAATTATGTGATTTTTTTCAAATTATTAGCAGTGTGTTTGTGTCAGTGTCCGTATCCGCACTTCATAACAACCAGGCAGTTAATCAAATTAATCAAGTAATTAGAAGTAAACTAGTGAATGATTGAATTGAATAATGAAGACTTACAATAGATAAGGTAGGAGGAGATGATTGAGTTTTAGAACTCAATGAAGGTGATGAAGATTGTTGAGTTTTGGTAACAGATAAAGCAGTGAATCTTCGAGTTGCAACTTTCAGTAAATCTGTCTACAAAATAATTAACATTATTATTATTATTGAAAATTGAAAATTAAAACGAAGAAGCAATGAGATAATGAGATAGAAAGAGGAAGAAGAAGAAGAAGAAGAAGAAACTGACCAGAACGTGAAGGTTGAAGAGAAGGTGGAGAATGAAAATGAGATAATCGATTCAGGTTTAAGCACCCTAACCCTAACATTTTTCTTCTTCTTCTTCTTCTTTCTTTTTCAGTTTTTCTGGTTGGGAAGTAGAACGAGTAAGAAGAAGCATTGTTGCTGAAGATAGCTCTAGTGGGCCACCACCGTAAAAAAACATTAAACTGTGATTCTAAAAAAATTACAGTGTAGTAAGTAACATTCAGTTTTCACGATAACATTACGTGCACCTTACCGCATACAATCTCCTCCCACCGTCCTTATCCATTTCCACCTCCCCAATCTCAAATCACCCACAGTATCAAATCATCAAATCCCAAATTCCAAAACTACCCTCACCTTTTTCTATATAAACCCCCATACCCACTATTCACACTCATTCATCACTATCACTCTCTCGCTTCATCTATCTTCAACACTTCAACAATGAAATCCACCGGAAAAAGCCACAAAACCACCACCGGAAAATCCCCCTCCGCATCAGAATCTCGCAAAGATCGCAAATCATCCTCTGGAATGAGCGGTTCACCGAAGAAAGGAGGTCACGGAGGTAAGTTCACATGGATCGGATCTGATCATCTTCAGATCGGTGCGGAACATGGAGCTGCTTTGGATTCTAAGGATCCGAATTTCGAAGATGGAGAAGAAACCATCGCCGCCGACAACGACACCGTCACCGCCGCTGTTACCGTTTGATTGCGGTTGTTGTGTTTTGTTACTAGTTATGTAAATAGAGTAATTTGAATTGAATAATGTGAATTGTGAAAGTGAGATTATGAAGAAATGTGTTGGAGTTTGCTTAATCTAGATTTATGTGATTTTCTTTATAGTTTTATAAATTAATCGGTGATATAAAAGTAGTTTAAAGTTTTCATGATTTTGTTCGGTTTGTGTTTAGATTTTGAGAAGAAGTTTGCATGAAAATTTGTTGAAATTTTTAGTTGTTTACACTGTTAGTGTAGAAAGTTTTAGGATCATAGTCATAGTTTAAAGTCAATCGATTTTCAGTGATCCGACGGTTACGATTTGTTGACAGTGTAAAAAACTTTTACACTGACAGTGTATATAATTGAAAACTGACTTGTATTTAACGAATGAAGAATGTGAAAAAGAGAGAACGCTTACAACAAATGCGTATTTAGCGTGTTTGATTATAATTTTGATTGAATTAATTTTGTAAATTTAATTTTAAAAAGAGAAAACCATTTTTATTTTGATATATACTAAAACTGAATTGAACAATTGAATGTAAAATTATCTTTACAAGAGTTGCATAATTCAAACTCCATGATGTAGAGAGAAGAGTTTGAAGATGGAGAGACCGTGTGTGTAGAGTAAGTGTTTATAACCCATTAAAACTTCTGAGCTTGATCAAAATCCAATGCTTTATATACATGCACAATCATAGTCCACTTATTATGAAATGAAATCTTATTTTAGAAACTATTTAGGCAATGAACCTCGTTACATTGTAAGTTTTCTCATGTGAATAATCCACACCATTAAAGGCACATTGTACATTGTTTGGCAGTGGCTACAACTTGTGTCCCTGTCCCCTTTATCGCTTAATGATCAATTCTTCAGTTTAGTCATATGGCGGCCATGCCGCGGTTATCTCATTCGTTCTTCAAAATAATTTGGCTTGAATGTGTCAGAGTAATTTGGAAGGAGAGGAACAGTTAGGTTTTCAACAATAAGTCGGCTGATTCTTTTATCATTCTCGACTGGGTCAAACTTAGTTCTTTTCTGTGGTTAAAGGCACATTTGTTCACTTTTGCTTTTAACTATCATGTGGCAAAACCCTCTGTCATGCATGGGTATTTTTGTGTAATTATTTCATTATTATTTCGTCCATAGGGTGGTGCTCCCTTGATATTGCACCAATGACTTTGTAACTTCTTTAGGTGTTTCATTTGTTGCATACCTTGTGCGCGGTGTTACACTCTCGGTTTAATATCATATTTTATTTTAGCTTGTTAAAAAAAAATCCACACCTTTAAAATATATTTGATATTTGAATTTCCTAAGTTTTGTTTTTTCTGGTCCATATTTGACTGGACTATCATGTCAAGGGAGAGAATCAGTCTCATGAATTTAGGAACAATAGCAAATGTCATCCTTTGAGATAAAATAACCAAAGATCTTAAACAAAAACTAGGAGAACATTAGTGGCGTCAAAGGGATTGATAAAGAGACAAAGTTAAAAAGAGTGACAATCAATGGAATAGAGCAAATAATGGCTAGAAGGTAGAAAAAATACATAAAACAAAACTCAAACAATATAAAAAACTAAAGTTTGTCCTATAACCGAAATAAATCATAAGAAAACAAAATAATATGAAAAAGTTCCTTTAAAAAAAAATATGAAAAAGTTGAAAGAAAACTATATAGTTTATTTCCTTTTTATGATTATAGGACAAAGTTAATGTTTGTGCTTTGTTAGGTTCAAGCTGAGAAGATGGCCTCCAATTAGCGTTAGGGACGGATGCACACAAGTGTGCTTGTATCAAATTTACTCGTAAGATTAACGATGTGAATTTTATTTCAAAGTATTTAGAAAAAAGATGTTGGAGATTAATAGGTAGTTACATTTGGATTTAATCTCATATTTATGAGAACTTTATTCCCATTATTTATTTTGGAAATTTTTTTCTATTCCTAAAAAAAATTTATACTCGAGAATAAAATTTATAGCATGTTTGAAGTGACGTTTATATTGCCTTTCTCGCGTTCCAATGACAAATTAACGTGAATTTAGCATCTAGTAAACTCACATTTTTGGACTCTTTTTTTAAGGAAGGACTATGTAGGCACTAAAACAAACAGCCACTTAGTAAACTTGTATCAAATATGAACATGTATATTTCTTCTTTTCTTTTAGGGGATGAACATGTATATTTCTATTATTTTATTTCTATAAATATACAAATATAACTTGAAACAAACGCACATCAAGGCATGCAAGGGTTGGGTGCCCTCCCTCTTGTTCATTAACTTTGCAAGCTTACATAATCTTTATTGATATGTATAATGGTATTAAGATCCAACTGTGCTTTGCGATCGTAAACTTAGTTTTAAGTCTAGCAACTAACATTTACAAATGAAATTATTCTAGAACATTTATCTAAAAAATCTATGTCAAGCACTTAATAAATCAAAAGCTCAATTGCGAGAGTATGAGTTTCAACAAGCATTAAGACCAAGAATAACTCATCAATATAATAAAAACAAGACAAGATTATATATAACCGCTAGATCAAAATTCTCCGGTCCTATTTATAAGAAATATTTGACTTTTTTGATCCATTGCATAAATAATATATTTGATCTATATTTTAGACAAAATACATTAATTAGTCAATGTATCTAAAAAATTAATTTTTTCTTATAAACAGGACAGGAGTAATACATAAGAGTATGATTAATTTACGTATAATCACAACAAAAGAAAAATTAGCCACACACAGTAAACTTACAATACATAATGAGAAGAGAATATATTGATTGTTGAAGTTGATTCCTCAAAGCTCCATGGGAAAATCACATATTTTCTTTCGATTGTGGTTAATAAGCATCGTATTGAATTGAATAATGTGAATTGTGAAAGTGAGATTATGAAGAAACGTGTTGGAGTTTGCTTAATCTAGATTTAGATTTATCATGTTTATGTGATTTTCTATATAGTTTTGTAAATTAATCGGTGATATAAAAGTAGTTTAAAGTTTTCATGACTATTCAAATTTGTTTGGTTTGTGTTTGGATTTTAAGAAGAATTTTGCATGAAAATTTGTTGAGATTTAGTTGTATACACTGGCAATGTAATAAGTTTTACAATCATAGTTAAAGTCAAATGATTTCCAGTGATCCGATGGTTATGATATGTTGACTGTGTAAAAAACTGCTAGATTAAAATTAATACACAAGAGTATGATTAATTTACAGATAATCCCAACAAAAGAAAAGTTAGCTACACCCATTAACCTTACAATGTATAATGAGAGGAGAGTATATTCATTGTTGAAGATGATTTCTCAAAGCTCCATTTGGAAAATCACATAATTTATGTTGTAAAATACATTGAAAATTGACACTTTATCAACGTTGTTAGTGTAAAGTTGGTTTACACTGACATCTAATCAAGACTTTTATTAGCGGCTTCACATTTAACACTCTTTAAATAAAATGTGGCTACATAATTTTTTGTTGTATTGACGAATTGTGAATTGTTGTTGGTGTAAAACAATTTTATATCGACGCTGCATATCTTTTAATCTTATAAATTATATGAAAAAAGTTAAATAAAAATAAGTTTTATTTTGCATATGTTTATAATTTGGAAAATTCTATGGTGAAGTCATGAAAATAACTTTTCTGATGAAATTAACACTATAACATCAAAAGTGTAGTGAGTAACACCTCACTGTTTGTACAGTGACATCAAAAGTTCAGTCCCCATAGTATCATCAATTCATCAGATTAACAAGACTACACTTAATCTAATTTTATCATACCTTGTTTTAAGAGTAACACCCCCACAGAGTGTAACACTTAAGACTATCACATAATATCATCAAATCTGTTTGCATGTTAAAGATGCCAACGATTAAGTAGTACCTGTAAGTCCAAGATGTTGCAAGCATTACTAGATGAATTACTATTGATCATTAATCAATAATCAACAATTTAAAAATGAATCAAACATTAAAATCAAAATTAACTTTTTCAAAAAAGTCAG
>Ga0228710_1002658_pt1 | contig 28309 bp, 23 predicted proteins | sample MedpolnodulmetaG_FD_177995 | JGI IMG/M metagenome (GOLD analysis project Ga0228710, IMG submission 177995) | Root nodule microbial communities from Medicago polymorpha collected in Santa Monica, California, United States - pink nodules | ecosystem: Host-associated > Plants > Roots > Nodule... | reverse complement strand
CTCTCTCTCTCTCTCTCTCTCTCTCTCTCTCTCTCTCTCTCTCTCTCTCTCTCTCTCTCTCTCTCTCTCTCTCTCTCTCTCTCTCTCTCTCTGATACACATCTACTCCTATTCTTTTTCCCCCTTTTCACTTTTCATAAAGTTCTTTTACGTCAACTTTGTTAACATGATATGACAGTACCGATGAATCAGCGGTTGTCATCATTGTTGCCCTTTAATTATTTAATTTTATATGGTTGTAAATTTATTATTATTATTATTATTATTACAAGCACTCGTGTGCCTGTCTTTCAGTTATTTTTATTGCGCTAACACATATAAATTATGAATGATATGTTATATGAAGATTTATTTTGATTAAAATTATAAATACAAACATTTGTGAAGGATAAACAAAAAAGTCAATCAACCCACAATCTCCCCAAAGTATCTTATTCTCTTTATATGTAGTATAGATTAAAGGATAAAATAGTTTAGATGAAGGGAAAAATATAATGAAAAAATCACCTAAAACTACGTATTTTAAGCCTATTTGTAGAGTAAACTGCACTTTTTGCCCCATAAGTTTCTAATTACGTGTAAATTTATTATTATTAAGCTAGACTGCACTTTTCGTCCCATAAGTTTCAAAATGTTGCGATTTTGGACCCCTATTAAAAAAATGAAAATTTGTCCCTCTATCTTTTAGGAAATAGCTATTTTGGCTTTATAACTTTATGGAAATATGCTCTTTTAACCCTCTATCTTTAGGGAAATAAGTTATTTTGACCCTTTATCTTTACAAATAGTTGCAATTTTGGCTATGATGTACAGATTAGGCAAGTGTACCAAATTGTTTACCAAATAATAAAGTTACAAGTAGAGTATCGTATCCATAGGGATTTTTCGTTTCGTCCGAACAATTCACGTTACTTCTTTTTGTAAGTTGACGATAAAATAAAAGATAAGGGTTGGAGAGTTGCAATTTTTATTTGTTTGCAACAGAGCAAGTTTACCTGTTTTGGTTGCAGAAAAGCAAGCAGCGGTTAGGATTCTTCGAATCCCCCTATTTATATTATTGGATATTAAATAACAGTAATGTCGCGTTTATTTGTCTTAGGTAGACTATACAAGTGATGAGGTTTGGGATGTGACTAACATATAAGGTTGGAAGTTGCACCTGCTGATCACACGGTGATCCTTACGTGTGGGGACTATAAATCTCAGTTAACTCGGTCTATCCCTCCTAAGTCTGGTTGCACCTGCTGATTACACGGTAATCCTTACGTGTGGGGTCTTACCATCTCTAAGGTATTTGAAAGCATTAACTTAAATTGGCGTTCCAGGTTTTCCCAAGGCAGTGAAGTCCAATGTTCCAGTAGTTCGACTCATCTATGAATCTTGGGACACTCATAGCACACTCTCTCATAGCATATCTCGTCTACCTTACCAAGGGTTTTAAGAGAATGGTTATATCTAGGTTTATTCCCCGGAGTCGCTTGTTTCCTTAATTACTAACCAGTTACATCCTAGGTTTAGCAGAGTTATTAGTCAGTCTTAGTAATGTCACCTCCTAAGTACTTACTACTATAGTCAACTTGCTTTCGGCATCTTTCGCTAGTTACCAACTAATTACTTCCTAGACAGATAGTTATTAGTATAATGCTATAAATATCAAGATATAAGTGTAACAACCCGTTTTTCGCTAGAATTATTTTAATTAATTATTATGTGTGTTTATATGCGCTTGCATGTGGTTAATTGTCTCTGTGTGTATTTTATTCATGATTAGTGGTTTTTTTGGCGTAGAAGGGTATTTTAGTCATTTTGAGACTCATGGGTATTTTGGTCATTGGGTGAGTAAGGGTAAATTAGTCATTTCATTAAGAGGATTATTTTTGGTGTTTTAAGTGGGAATGATTATTTTTTACTAAGTTACTATTGAGTTGGGGTAATTATTTAGAGACGGTAATCATTTGTTATTTGACTGCTTAAGTAAGTAGTAACTTTGGGGAATTAGTTGGCAAGAATATTGAGGCCAGTAAGACAATTAAAGACCTAGTCCAATTATATGGTGACTATATTGAAGGTGAGAAAAACCACAAGAAGGGGGAGTTGAATTGTGTTTTTCAAAAAACTTTTCTTTCTTACGTTCTGAAGAACTATTCTCAGATTCAGAGTCTGAAGTAGTTCAGAGTCTGAGTGAGTTCAGAGTCTTAGTGCAGCGGATAAAGTATATGGTAGTAGGGTATGGGGACGAGGAAGGTAAAGCATGTCCCCATCCGCTCCATTGACATGCCTAATTGTATATTCTGAATAATAATGGGAGTAATTATAATATACTAATTATAATTTGATATAAGAATCTTGCACGATATACATATTTATTGTTTATAAATTCATATAAAAATAAAATTAAATGCTAAAAAAATTACAAATATTTTTCAATGATACATAAAAATCACAGGGCTTATTAACGTTCCCGTTATCATTTTATTATTTATAATATTTCACATATATTTAGTCTACCCCTTATAATATCTAATAACAACTATTTCAATGTTTTTATTATTATCTTCATCTTTATCATTAAATTTATTGTAAATGCGTTTTGATGCAAATATGAAAATACACACAATTGTTAACTTCAAGATCCTCTATTCTTCTTTGTTTGATTGGAAAGCTGTTTTTTCTTTTTTCTAACAAGAAAAACTAACAATTTTTTTACAATGAAAGTAAAAGTAACATAAATTTTAGAAATTGCTTGACTAGACACTTTCACCCGGATTTGAACTCAGTACTTTGTAGTTGTGTGTGTGAATTTTAAATGGTATTGAGATTGCTTTCAACCTGGTCTAATCGTGTTCAAATAGGCAAAAGGTGGATTCGTTGTGGTGGAGAGGCATTTCCGGAACTTGTGGTATTGTGGGGCATAGTCGAAATTGGTTCTCGGAGGGGGTTAGAAAAAAGACTGGGAACGGAAACGGGAAACCTTTTTGGAATGAACATTGGTGTGGGGAAAAAGCTCCATGTCTTTCTTTCCCTTGCCTTTTGGGAATTTTGGATTAAAAAAATTGTTTAGTGGTGGATATGGCAGTTGGGAGGACGGTAGGTGGTGTTGGAAGATTAAATGGAGGAGACCATTCTTCATGGAAGCGATCTCTTCGGCGCAAATGTTGGTGATTGAAGATGCTTGGACTTGCCAAGTTGATTCCAAAGGTATTTTTTTGGGGAGTTCCATGTATCTTCATTTTTTGTAAAGTTTATCTTCCCACCTTTTTTGGTTGTGACAAAATGTGAAAGTTTAGCTAAACCGTAGGATAGTTATGCTCTATCACAAGTGTTGGTATTCTCTTGACAATTGCTTTTAATCCGCCTTCCAACAAGAGAGAACTTCCTCAAGACGAGGGTGATCGATACTAGAAGCAAGGTGGGTTGTGTGTGGTGTGACAGGGTGGTGGAATCGAAGGATCATTTGTTTACCACATGTGAATTTCCAAGTAGTATTTATATGAAATCTTTAATTGGGTTGGGTCGGAAGTTGTGCTTCCGGGTAACATTACAACTTTGTTAGAAATCTTTGCATTATTGGCTCCGAAAGGAAAAGGGATAAAGTGAGTTTTGTTTATTTGACATAGAACAATTTAGTTAATTTGGAAGACAAGGAACTATAAGATTTTGAATGGTAAAATTTCCAACGCGCCAAAGGTGGTTGATGGTATAAAACAGGTATATTGGAGTTTGTTTTTGGAAATGAATTCGGGGCCACCTTATTTTGCAATTTCCGCCTGGCTGGTGTTCTGGGCCGCAAGGCGGCTTCTACAGGAGGAAAGTTGTGTTTTTCAGCCTCGCACGCACGTGGTGGTAGGAGTATGTTTGGATAAATGATGAGCTTTCCATATTACACTACGAGTCTGATTGGATAAATAACAAAATCAATCACTTATAAGATAAATGCTTATCATATAAGCTAACTTTTATAGTCAAAAAGCAAATATACACAAACTATTTCCTAGAAAGCTTATCGAGATTAGCTAAAAACGGCTTATAAACATATCATAAGCTGTTTTCACAAGGATTTCTAAACCGTCTATCAAGCGCTTATATCTAGAGGTAAGTCCAGATAAAACGTTAAACAAATTAATACACTCTAGGTGTATTAATGTACCACTATGCAAGCAATTCATAGGAATAAATTGTTCATAACCAAATTCAATTCATGCATACAAGTCCATCATGATTGTCTCAAAAAACTAGTTCATCTGGTAGATAAGGAAAATACATGAATTTAGATAACAATTTCCGAACAAAAGCTATCTCACATTCCTTTACTTAGGAATAGCAGCAGCCATAGCTAAGGCATACTCAACAAGTTTATCAGTTTCTGGTAGAACTCCCTTCACAGCAGGATCAGCAGCAAAAGCTTCAGCCCATTTCACCAAACCAGGAGTCTTAGCTTCATCAAAAGCTTTCTCTCCAGTAAATTTTTCTTTAACCCTCAACCAACTCAAATAGCATCCAAAAGCAATATCAACAAATCCAATTTTCTCTCCTCCAAAAAAGTCATTTCCTCCACTGCTCTTGTTCAACACATCTTCCAACCTTACAAGCACTTCTGCTAGCTCCTCAAAATGTTTCTTCTTTGACTCAATGTCTTGAGCAAATAAACCATTTCGCAGGGAATTATACAGCTACTCTCCCAATGGCAAAAAGAGAGAAATAATATCATTCAATATACTTGTAAAATGCGAACATGAATTTTAACAATAATTTTTTTATCAACTTATTATTTCCTTTTACTCTTATAAGATACAAAAAAATGTGTTTCAGATCTTCTTAGGACTAGAAGCATTAGGACTAAAAGCACATTATATATTTTTGTAAACTTATGACTAATAAATAAATAAAATTTTGTAGACTTAAAAAAAATTCTCTTTTGGTAACAAAAAAAAAAAAAGAATATTTTTCAATGACTAAACATGTTGATGTATCTCTAAGGTTGGATTCGAACATATGATATTAGTTAAGTTAGAAGAGACATGTGTCATTTCATTTAAATGTTTTTGGATAGCCGATTTAGAATTTATTCTTTAGGATATATTCAACTATTCAAAACCAGAATACAAATATTTGGTTTAAATATGTATTTGGACTTTCAATTATACCGTTTTCTGGTTTTAGTCTCTTTTTATTTTTTTGTTGCTTTTCATAGTTGCAAATGTAACACATTTTTTTTTTTTATCCGTGTTCTTATGTTCTGGTTCGTGCAAACTTTAATTATATTAGAAGATCCTTGTACCGTCTAGAATAATTGATTTTATTCCTTTCAATATGAGTGAAGGACCAATTTCAATATAAACAAATTTTAAAGGAATTAAAACAAAACAACAATAATAAAATAATTAAAAGCAAAATGAGATATATTAAAAAATCAAAAATCAATATATTTGGACAAAATACATATTTAAGGTTAGTAAGATGAATGAGGAAAATAAATTAATACCTTGTCATCGATGTAGGCAGCCCAAAATCTAGCATTGGCTCGGTCATAAGCACTTGAAGGAAGAATTGAGGGAGTACCATTATTTTTCCAAACTTCATCAATATATTCAACTATTATTGCAGATTCACAAATGACTTTATCTCCATGAATGAGAACTGGGATTTTTTTGTATACAGGGTTGGACTGAAGAAGCAAGTCACTTTTGGAATTCAAGTTTTCTGCAATGTTCTCATAATCCAAACCTTTGATGGAAAGGGCAATTTGTGCCCTCACTGCAAATGGACTGAACCAACCACCCAAAAGCTTTAAGTCATTTGTAGCCATCGCTTAGAATTGGAAATGTTTCACTAGAGAGGCTATCTATGGAGTCCTTGTAAGTTACATGAAAGAAAATCTAGTTGAGAGATAATAGATTTGCGGTAGGTATGCAAAAAAGTACATAAACTATAGACAACTATGCACGTGTCATGTAATAATGTAAGGTGGACCCAGAGGGTCTGTGTTGTCGATTTCATATTCAAACCAGTAATTTTTTAATTTATTTATTTAAAACAAAGACAACGTATCGAACTTTAAATAATCCATTTTTTATTTTAAAAAATAAATTCTAACAATTAAGTTACTTGATAAAAAAAAAGAAGCAATAATGTATCAAATATCTACCCTATCAATCTCTCAGAAAAGAAAACCTCTCAAAAAAAATATTCACCATATCATAATAGGGTTAAAATAAAAAAATTCATAAATAATTATATTATTTTTTTTTTTAATGATTTGATCCTTATACGTCAATATAAGAATTGTTTATATTGATCATTAAATAATAACTATTTTTGAAGCAAAACAAATTATTGATTATGATTTGTTGATGATATATTTTAGATTAAACCTTATTATTATAAAATACAAAGTGCATCATTAATTAAAACATTTCAATATTTTAATTACAAAACTACTTTGAACCGAAGTTACTTGGTTAGAATCTGATAAAACATAAAAGTCTCTCAATCCTTAACTCTTAACCTCGCCTTTCAATAACTTTAGCAAATCAATATTCACCGTAGGGTACATACTGGTGGATTGGTTTGTACGCGTAATGACAATTTTTTAGTAAGTGTACTAGTTTGTTGATAAGTAGTAAAATTTGCAAAGTTTGTCTCAGCAGAGATTGTGTAATTTCAACAATACTACGATTATCATTAGGATGTGTAAAAAGGAGATGACGAGGGTGTTGCACTTGTCAATTTGTTTGGTTGAATTTTGAGAGAGAGAGAGAGAGAGAGAGAGAGAGAGAGAGAGAGAGAGATACGATTTGTAGATTTGCCCTCATGTTCCAGTTTTGAGCCACAAGTATTTGTGTTTCAATTAAAAGAACCTTGTTTACTACACATAACTATTAATCATTGTCACTGTATGAGACATACTATTCTACAGTGTTGGAAACTTTACGGCTGTCTTTCACATCCTCTGATTGCTCTATTTGACACCATTTTGACTACTGATGCTCCTAAGGCTTATATGCCAACCTATGAAGTTTTTCTCTGATGACTAAAATTTTATTAAATGTTAGCTGTTTCAGGGGGCACACACTGGTAAATCATTTTCTTGCAATTTTTAGTCACATTCTCTTACCCCATGAGTTCTCGATTCAGGTGAATCTTATCATATTACTAGCTATAGGGCTCTTTTCTCCTCTCTCCCCACATTTGACTAATTACCTAGTATCATCTTAGACTCTTAGCCAGTGGTTTCAAAACACAGTCTCAAGGAATATGCACTATCCAAATTCTCTATTCTTTTTCTATTACATATGTCCTTTATGAGCTTGGAAGTAATTTAATTTCTATCAGCCGATTGATTCGTTCTCATGATTACGTTATCACCTTTACTAATGGAAATGTTTCTTTATAGGATCAAATTTCTAGATGCAGATAGATATTTGATGTGAGTTAAATTACCTTTATCATCTCTCAAACTCATCCAAAACATGTCCCATCACAGATTCACATCTTATTATACATGCTTAGTTGGGTCACCAATGTCTCCCCAAACTTCAAAGGTTGGTCCTTAGTCTTTTCAAATTATATGATTTAGTTCACTTTGATGTTTGGGGACATTCCCATCATACCTCCACTCTTGATCTAAATATTTGTCACTTTTATTGATGACTTTTCTCATTGCACATAGTTATTTTTAATGAAATAGGGATATGAACTATACTATAATTTTTTTTTAACAATTTTATGATGAAGTTCAAGTTGTATTTGAAGTGTCTCTCTTCAACCTCCATATCTGTCCCACTTGACCCCCATTAATTTTGTTCCTCCCGTGGCCCCTCATGCACCCCCTCTTAGGGACCCTCCCGCGGAGCCTCCCACTCCATGACCTTTTCAAATTTACCACCATTTCCAACCATCATTTGTTGTGCATGTTCGAACACCTGTTTTAGATACTGAGGTCATTCTAGACTCTCCATCACCACCTCCTTTATCGGATCCGACCATAGACATTTCCATTACTACTCGTAAAGGTATACATCCTATTCAAAATATATCTTCTCATTAAAATGACTTGTTCTATCATTGTGTTTCCCCTTTTCATTGTGATTTATTGTCTTCTTTATTTTATGTTTCTACTCCTATCACACGTGTGACGCTGCTATTTGTCTGGGCTCGGGCTTGGACTAAATGATATTTTTTTATTATGTGAAAATGTTAAATTAACAAATTTCTTAACATTATCTGAAAATGCTTTTTTAATGAACGCATTTTTCGTGTTTATTTACTCTAACTGAATTAGCTAATCTCCAGGTTCCTTCCGGTCACACACACTAGCGTTTAGACGAGCACCATCCATGCCATCGTCTTATTGCGCTAATGCATAAAAATTACGAGCCTTAGTTTTTATGAAATTTTGATTATAATTATTTTGATTACAATTATATGTATAGATAAATCTCCAGGTGAAGCATTATCTCACCTTGAGTGGAGGCAATCAATGATTGACGAGAAAGTGAGCATTATCGCCGATTGATTGGGTCAGACAATTGCTTCACCCAAGTATTATACACTCTAACTGGTGATGGTATTGATCCTGCTCCATCATATAAATGTATGATCATGCCGGATATGAGTTTCCTCATTCACATATAGACAAGCATGTGGTGGTTCTACTGTCCATCAAACAAGGGCATTAGAAACGTTTTTCCCTCTATGCGGTGCACCTTTGCATTGAAACCAAGTGATGTGTCTAGCACACGTGAATTACAACCATTCAATGATGGTATATTTGAAGGATGGTATATTTGAAGGATGGTTATTGAATTCCTCACATTTCCTTGCTATGGAGACAACACCGCCGAGAAGATGCAAAAGAATAGGATGAAAGATATGTCGGTATGATGATTGCCTATAATGAACTAAGTCGGACGACATGTTATGAGTTAATAGGAGATGATATTTTGTTCCGTGTTGAAAACCTTAACCTTGAAGAGAAGGTTGCTGCTGACAAGAAGGTTGGAGATGGAGTCAAGATTGAAAAGGATGAAAGTCTTGGACTTGATGATTATAGCATAGACCTTGGGTAGATTAGTTTAAATGTAAGGTTGACCCTGAATTGCAGAAGTTCATCAAAAGAAGAAGAAGGGTTTTTTTATTTTTTTTGAAACAAGAAGAAGAAGGATTTAGTTAGAGTGAGAGAGGGATTCGGTCGAGAATATGCACCAAAAATTAAGTTTGTTTCTTCAGTTTCTTTTCATAGCAATTAATACGGATATTGAAAAATTAATAAGGATAGTAAATTACATTTTTGTCCCTTATTTTGATTTTTTTCATAAAGCTAAAAGTTTGGTTTTTTTGGCAATTTGGTAATAGAGTACAAAACATATTCGAATTATATAATCTAAGTAAAAGGTATTTTGAGAAGAAAAAAAAAAGATGCAAGAGAAACTAATATGATGGAAAAAGTAATAAGACGTCCGAAAAACTAATAGGGTGGAAATTGTAATTGGAAGTATATATATAAAAAAATTGGGCCAACAATATTGATAGAGCTTGATATGAAGACTTGATTGTGACATTAAATAAGTTGGAGTATAGTTTCATTATTAAAAGATTAAATTTTTTTTTTTTTACGGAAGAAAAAGATTAAAAAAGATTGTTCAGCATACATAGATTAATTATTCGAAAAGCTAAGGAGATATACCGCGACCAATAAATTTCAATGTTATTCTCTTGCGATCTCAATTTTCCCAGAATCGCGACCAAATTCAGCTAGCTAGGAAATCTCTATTCAGTATTGGTCCAAATTCATAATGAACATATATTGTGTTGTGTTATAGGTACATTTCATCACCACATGAAATGAAAGTAAACAAAGTAAGTAAGGGACATTGATCAGCTTACAACACCATAAGTCAGATAACTATTTCCTAAAATTCCCGTGAATATTTTTTTTTTTATTTGATGATCTTAATAACAATATGTCAAACTACAATAAGAATATTTCTTTCATATCACCAAAGATTAATCTTCTTTCTAATGTCACATATCCCGACTATGTTCATTCTTGAATGTGGTACAAACTAACTTTATGCATGACCAAACAATGTTTCTTTGTCCTTTGAACACAATAATGTCTCTCTCTACTATATATAGAGCACCTTCCATTCATTGTTTAACCAAGAAACAAGCAAGTGAAGGAGATATTTAGCTCAATAATTATTTGTTGGTATTCTCTTAGAGTTCCTCTGAATGCTTCATACAAGAGACAATCTATCCGGTCTAAATGTGGTTCATTAGAAACATTAAGGACAGTTCTTGTTCTATGAAGTGTTTGGGGGAACTCTTGGAGTTTAATCAACACTACATGCATCAAGTTCATTCATATTAAACATCAAATATTGTGATTAGAGGTCTCGCACTTTTTTTGGGTGAATTCTAGTTCTTAATTTTCTTACATAGGAGAATTGAGCACTCAAAGTAGGAAAATTCATTGTAGTATATGTATTAGCTAATTAAACTAGCCTCACATTGTTATAATTTCCATTTACATTCTGCAATATCTCAAAATTGCTTTCGGGGGATTTTGCACATGTCGAAACAAAATTCTTCAACGACTTACATTTGAGACTAATAGAGTGCGTATAGCATGGAACACTTGAAAAATATTGTATGCAACATTAGATTCGTTGGATATACTAATCTTTGAAAAGAACGACGACTATTAGATAATCAACAAACAAACACTAAATTCATTAGACCTAATAATGTTATTTCATTCGTTACGATGTGGTATTTGTGACTTTTTTGTCGTTGTTCTTAGTGAATGAAAAAGGGTGGAGGATATAAGGAAAAACAACTGTATCAATCATTTGTAGCATAAACACTTATCATATAAGCTATTTTTATTGTTGAAAAGAAAATATGGTCAAATTATTTTCATGAGTTATAAGAAGCATATAAACATGTTAATCAAAATCAGCTAAAAATAGTATAAATATATAGTCATAGAGATGTTATAAGATGTTTTCATAACCCTATAAAGTGCGTAGCGTATTTCAATAAATAAGTCGACTTAAATTGTTCGTAAACCAATTCAAATGCAGCCTAGAATACTCGGAAAGAAGTGTTTAATATTAATCAACTCTTGCATACAAGTCCATCACAACTGTGTCAAGTAAGTAGTTCAAGTTGTGAATTTTGGGACAACTTATAAGGAGATTAAAGAAAGGGAAAATAAGCAAATTTAGAGAACAATTTTAAAACAAAAGTGATCCCAACGAAGCACATACACTTCTTGCATTAGGCGTGTCCCAGTGTCGGACACGTGTTGTGTCCGACACCGACACGATACCGACGCATATATAATTACACTGAATTATACGATTTTCTCAAATTATTAGCGGTGTCAGTGTCAATGTCCGTATCTATGTCCGTATCAATGCTTCATAGTCTCACATTCATTTAGGTAGAATTCCTTGCACAGCAGGGTAAGCAGCAACCTGTTTTTGTAACAAAGCTTTGGCATGCTCCATAAGTTTATCAGTTTCTGGTAGAGTTCCCTTCACAGCAGGATCAGCAGCAAAAGATTCAGCCCATTTCACCAAAGAAGGAGTTTTAGCTTCATCAAATAGTTTTTTTCCTACCATTTTCTCTAAGATCCTCAATCAGCCCAACAAGCACCCAAAAGCAATATCAACAAATCCAATCTTATCTCCTCCAAAATAGTCCTTTCCTTCACTGCACTTGTTGACAAGATCTTCCAACGTTGCAAACACTTCTTCCATTTGCTAAAAATGTGTCTTCATTGAGACATCATCACGAGCAAATAGAACATTTCGCATGCAATCACACAACTACGCTCAAAAAAAATACTTTAGCCAAATATATCATGTTGTCCTTTAAATTGTTTAATTGTATAATATTGGTCCTTCAATTTTCTTTATCCCAACTAGATTTTTCTAGTCTTAACCCTGGCCCCCGCATAAATTATGCAATGTTTATCGACATTTAATTGTGTGAGCTCCAGCCACTAGACTATTAGACAAAAAAAAAAGATTTTTCTAGTCTTAACCCTGGCCCCCCGCATAAATTATGCAATGTTTCTCCACATTTAATTGTGTGAGCTCCAACCAGTAGACTATTAGACAATTTTTTTCTTTTTTCTAGTCTTAAAATATACACGTCGTTGCTATTTTTTTTAACTCCATTAAAAAAACTTATGTGGCTGTTATGACGCTTATGTGCCTATATATGGTAACTCCAAATAATCTTTAGTTAAAAAATATATTTTTAAATAATTATTTATTAAACTCTAAGATCTTCTTTTTTCATCCCACTTAGATAGTTTGCTTGGTGAGTTAAGTGATAGTTGAAGGAAATGTCATACATGGAAGATTTATATATATTTTTTACATAATGACAATATAACGTAAATATGGCAATGTCATACATGGTAGTTTTTTGTTTTTTTTGAGGGAAAACGTTATTTTCCATCGAAGACTTCAAATATCAAATTGAAAACCAAAATAAATTAAATTGCTTTTTTTTAGAAGCTAAAATGAAATATATTACCACATGAGAGTGTGCTTCCTAGTACAAGGCGTACCAAGGAAGAAACACAAGGTCTGAACAATATTTACAAGGAAAATGAAAATATATACAGAAAGGAAAAAAACTATTAACCTATGTCCAACATGGTGAACGGACTAATCCACCAGCCATGTAAATTGAGGGGAAGAGTTGCATACTTCGCCTTCAACCACATATAGGAGATGGACTTAATCCTATCAACCACCTGAAAGACGGGGCATTCTTTGCCATTGAATAAATTAAATTGCTAATCTATATCATTAAATAACTTATATGATTTGTAAAGAAATAACTTCAATGATGTGTCGAAAAAAGTCACGTAAACGACCGTAACATGTATTTATCAATTTCTTTTATAACTTTAGTCATTAAAATTTAAACTGCAATTTATTTTTTGAATTTTTTTTTTGCCCAGGACTAAGAATACATAATATTTGTCAAATTTATGACAAAATTAATTTTTTAGAGGCAACTAAATATAGACTCAGTTCAAAGATCAATCTTATTATTTATAGCAAATTTAAAGAAAAAAATTATTATTTTTCCCTCCATTTTTATCAACATAGTTTGTTTAATTAAAAATAGAGTCATGTTATCTTGTGTCCTAAGGACACACGTTAAGAAACCTAAAATGAACAACTTTGTATTGAAAATATGATAATTTAACTTTTAAGAAGTTGACTGCACAACTTTTAATGCGTATATTTCTAGAATAAGTTTCTTAACATGTGCCCTTGAAGCACAAGTTAACATTTACCTTAAAAATATCGTAAAGACCTTTACATCAATTTTGAAAGGTCATTAAATTATGCTAATTTTTTTGTAGTCCTAGAGTTTAACATTTTTCAATGATTCCTCAAAAAAAAATTAACATTTTTCAATGATAAAATATATTATAACCCCCCCTCTCAAAAAAAAGAAGAGTATATTATACCCCTTATGGTTACAATGGGACTTGACAAACATTAGTTGACTTAAACTCCCCCTCTTCTCAGTTTAACTTGGGGTTTTGTCTGGCAGGCAATTGCCTTACTTGTGTTCTATATGAATCCCTAAAAAATGTATAAAGATGAACCTTTATTATTTTAAATAAAAAATAAATGTTATAATAAAAAAGTAGAAAGTAAAATTTTTTATTATAATTTATTAAAAATAGAAGGGTGTACCATTAGATCGGGTCTATATTAGACAATCCTATGTTTCTTATTGTATCTTGCTAGTATTTTTTTCTTCTTGCCCTCTTGTACTTTTCTATTTATTTTTTTAACACCATTAACTCAGTGCTCCTTGTAATCTCTTTATTCAATTGTTATGAGTTTCTATAAGCCATTAACTTCTCTTTTATTAATCCACGTGAAAATACTTCAATTGGTAGCGATGTTGCATATTATATGCAGGGATCGGGGTTCGAATTCCGGACATCCCATTTCTCCACATTTAAGATGTGTAAGTTCTAACAACTAAATTACTTGACAAAAAAAAGATCTTTTATTATTATTATTATTATTATTATTATTATTATTATTATTAATGTAAAATTTGTATTTTCTTACTATTTTTAAATTTGTTGAACTAGTATTTGGCTAAGATGATCCATAAAAAGAATAAACTCTAAATTCTAAATTCTAACTTATATTGTTTTTTCTTCTTCTTTTGATAGATAAATAAACTATACTGTAAGTAGGCAGGATATATAAGTTCTAACTAATCTATGCCACATCTCTAGCTAGTAGTCAACATGGTATTTGAATTATGTTTTTTCAATAACCATTTCAAGTGAAAATTTTGAAATTAAGTTTCCCTTAACAAATACTCAATAAAAGGGGAATAAAATATAAAAATTTCATTAAGGTGTAGTCATTGCAACATAAAATTTTCACTAAAAAATTGGAATAAAATTAATACCTTGTCATCGATGTAGGCAACCCAAAATTTCGCAATGGCTCGATCATAAGCATTTGAAGGAAGGATAGAGGGAGTACCATTATTTTTCCAAACTTCATCAATATATTCAACTATTATTGCAGATTCACAAAGGAGTTTATCTCCATGAATGAGAACTGGGATTTGTTTGTGTATGGGATTGTACTGAAGAAGCAAATCACTTTTGGGATACAAGGTTTCTTCAATGTTCTCATAATTCACACCTTTGATGGTAAGGGCAATTTTTACCCTAGCTACAAATGGACTGAACCAAGAACCCAAAAGTTTTAAGTCATTTGTAGCTACAAGGATATGAAGTCCTTATATGGAAAGAAAAGAAAGTTCAAGAGACAAGATATAAACTATGAACAATTATCATTTCAAAAACAAAACTATTAACAACTTGTGTAATAAGTTAATAACCCTTAAAAAACAAAAAACTTGTGTACTAATGAACTAATAAATTCAAGGTGGCACCAGGGGGTCAGGTATCTTGTTAGGTCTCGATGCCATTTTTTGTGTACGTTAACGTACTCTAAAAATGTGTGTATGTGTGTGTATATATATATATATATATAAGTATTCCTTCTGCGTTTATATTGTAATAATCCGAACATCTATTTTTTATTTTTTTTTACATTAATTACATTTGGAAATAGACTAATGCAAGTCGATCATATGAAGAACAAAAGTTTATGTTTGGACAAACTTGACGTTTTATGGACTGATATGGAGGACCATATATACCTCATGAATTTTATTATATATGATTCAATATGTCAAGCTTAGCTCCACCTTCAATACACCTAAATCAACTTGATCACTCAGGCCACATAAGCTCTACCTTCAACATGTCTATCTCAGCTTGATCGTTCAAGTCACATGAGCTCCATTTTCACCATGCTTAACTCAACTTGATCGATCAGGTCATAGGAGATCCACCTTCAACATGCCTAACTCAGCTTGATCGTCCAGGTTACATGGACTCCACTTTCACCATGTCTGGCACAACTTGATCATTCAGGCCAGACAAGCTCCACTTTTAGCATGCCTAGCTCAACTTGATCGTTCAGGTCCAGTGACCTTCACCTTCAACATTGACTAACTCTTTCTCAAGTTACCGTCCAAGTAACATTGTGGTTCTCTTGGAAGCATCTTATAAGGCATGCGCAACTCACCTTAGAGGAAAGCGACACGCCTAAAACTAAGAACAACACCCAAAACACGCAGTCAAAGTTTTACAACTCGAGAGTTTACCTCAACTCGTTTTGCCTAGGTAAACTCGACTCGTAAACTCGACTTGAGAACTCGTACGAGTTTACCTAAAATTAAAATTAATAAAATTTATTATTTACATGACATATGTAAACTAATATAATATTATAAATAGTCTAATAGTGCAAAATATGACTAAATTATAAAGGTTTTCAACCACCATAATAAAATATTATGTTTAACTAAACATCAAAATACAAAATAAACTTGCAAAATCATAAATCTCTTAAGTCTTATAACTATCCAAAAAGGCAAGTTTCACAAGTTCCTAAAGTTGTTAATAAAACTATCAAAAAAAAAAAAAGACTTACATTTCGATTTTACTCGAGTTTACCCGATTTTACTGAGTTTGACCGAGTTAACTCGAGTCAAACTCGTCAAACATTCTGATTTTACCAGAAATCGAGTTTACTTCTGAGTTGACACTCGATTTATGGAACATTGCATGCAACACAAGTTTATCTTTTAAATTTTTTTATCCAAAATGATGTAATTAATCCAAAATGATAAATTTTTTATTCTTACCAACAATAATCCTAACTCATATTCATTTTCTATCAAAGGTCGTTGTTCTTTTTATTCTTAATACATTACACCAACTACATTTTTTTTTACTATAACGTACGCTAACTACATTATTATCATGTGTTATTTTTCCCTTAAGAATCTGTAAAGTTCTATATTTGTTTGTAAATTGTCGCGCATCGCGCGGATCTAAGTCTAATTTGTATTGTTTTCACTGCCTGCTTTTGCACGTCTTGTGAAGGCTTGGTATCTTATAATTTTGTTGATTTAAAAAAAAAAGTTTATTCTATTAGTTTTCTGGATTGTTTGAATATTATTGAAATATTTATGATTTTGTACGAAAACTATTTATGAACTGTACGAATATTATGGTGATATGTCGTTTAATTAATTTACGTCTTATCAAATTAAAATTTTAATTTCTTTAATTTATTTGTGTCTATTTAATTTTATTTCTTTAATTTAAATAAAAAAGTGGGAAGTGCACTACAGACGAAAATTTTCGTCAGTAATGCAAATCTGCATCAACATGCGGATAAATCCGTCAGTAATGATGGGACGAATCTAGTAGGAAGATATGTGGTGCATTACCGACAGATTATTCCGTCAGTAATTATTGATAGATTGTTCCGCCAGTAACTACTGAGGGAATAATCCCTCAATAATATTTTGTCAGAACTACCTCTCCATTGTTGAGAGAAAGTTCCGCCAGTTTGTTTTGTTACCAATCCGCCATAAATAAGTATTACTTAGCGATTTTTTTCATTACCGAAAATTTAATTCCGCCAGTAAGAAAACAAAATTGTTGTAGTTTTATCTTATCGAACTTTGAGTTTATCTCAACTAACTTGAATTAAAACAAACATGTGTACTATTAATGCATCACTATGCAAGGAGTTAATTGGAATAAGATGTTTAATCATTTTATTTTAATCGCATCACTATGCAAGGAGTTAATTGGAATAAGATGTTTAATCATTTTATTTTAATCAACTCTTGCATACAAGTCCATCACAATTGTGTTTAGTAAGTAGTTCAATTGGTGAACTAAAGAGTAAATTTGGATAACAATTTGAAACAAAAGTTTATCTCACATTCATCTACTTAGGAGTAGCATCAACCTCTCTTTGTATCATAACTTTGGCACACTCCATAAGTTTATCAGTTTCTGGTAGAATTCCCTTCACAGCAGGGTCAGCAGCAAAAGATTCAGCCCATTTGACCAAAGTAGGAGTTTTAACTTCATCAAATGCATTTTTTCCTACCATTTTCTCTATGACCCTTAGCCAGCTCAAAAAACTTCCAAAAGCAATATCAACAAATCCAATCTTATTTCCTCCAATAAAATCATTTCCTTCACTAGTACTTTTGTTGACCAAATCTTCCAAGGTTACAAGCACTTCTTCCAGTTTCTCAAAATATGTCTTCATTGACACATCATCATGGGCAAATATAACATTTCGCATGGAATCACACAACTACTCTCCCAATTGGAAAAAATTGCACCAAAAACATTGAGAAACAATATGATTAGTAGGAAGTAAGGGAAATGAATATCTCATTTTTAAAAATGATCTCATTTTAGTTAAGGATAATCTTTAGATCATTTTTAAAATGTCCATATTAGACACAAACTAAATTTTTTATAGACCTAAATTTGAGCTTTTTTCAATAACGTAAAATATTTTAAACCTTAATTATGGTTACAATGGGAGTTGACATCAGTTGATTTTAACCCTCCTGTCTTCCTTTTGCTGTATTTGACCGGGGATATTGTTTGGCCCTATTCGTGTTAACAGGGTTCCTTAAAAATGGTATAAAGATGATGAACATTTACCATTTACAATTTTTAGTAAAAATAAATAAATTTTATGATATATAAACAGAGAGTATAAATAATATTTTATTAAAATTTATTAAAAAAAGGATGGTCAACAGTTGAATCGGATCCATATTGCACGGTATTCATATAGGTAACTTCTATGGTACACCTAAATCGTTAAATTAATAATTAAATGAGTATTTTTTTTAAAGAAAATGTTTTATTTTTTACCATTGACAATTATAATAATTAAATCTTATTTACTAACGGCGTCGACGGAATAAAATTTAATTTTTCAGAATTTTTATTACTCATAACAAAGAATATGGATTATTTTTTTTATGAGAAAATGTAATTTTTTTAATATGATTCTTATAAACAATGAAATAGTGTTTTTTCTTATGAAATGATGTTTTCGAAATATAAACTTTGACAAATAGCTCTTTATTTCATAAAAAATGATCATTAATTTATAAATGGTATTTTTCTTATGAAATGATGTTTTCGAAAATATAAACCTTGACAAATAGCTCTTTATTTCATAAAAATGATCGTTATTTATAAATGGTGTTTTTTCTTATTAAATGATGTTTTTGAGAATATAAACATTGACAAATAGTTTTTTATTTCATAAAAATGATCATTATTTATAAATGGTGTTTTTTCTTATTAAATGATGTTTTTGAAAATATAAACATTGGTAAATAGTTCTTTATTTCATAAAAATAATCGTTAATTTATGAGTTTTTCTATCATGTACAAATTTGCACATGTTAAAAAATTTAAAATAGAAATTTTATATTAAAACTTGTACATTTAATATTAAATATAAAACTTTTGAAAAAATAATTGTTGTTTTCTAAAACAAAGTTACTACTATATGTATCTCGCTAGTATTATTTTTCTTGCCTTTTCTATTTTTCAACTTGTTGTTTGGATTTGAGTGCTCCTTTGTACTCTCTCTACTCTTTTTTTTTCTAAGTTTCTAATCTATCTAAGCCATTAAAAAAAAAAGATAAACTCTTGAGTCTAACTCATCTTATCTAACATTTTGAAATATATATCTAAACTATACCGTAAGTAGGCAAGATTTATAAGTTCTAAATAAATCTATGTCACATCTGTAATTAGTAGTCAACCTGGTATTTGAGTATGTTTTTTCAGTAATCATTTCAGCTGAATTTTTTTTAATTATGTTTCCCTTAGCAAATAAAATAAAAACTTCATTGAGGTGTAGTCATTGTAATGTAAAATTTTCACCCAAAAAAAAAGAATATAAATAAATTAATACCTTGTCATCGATGTAGGCAACCCAAAATTTCGCAATGGCTCGATCATAAGCATTTGAAGGAAGGATAGAGGGAGTGCCATTATTTTTCCAAACTTCATCAATATATTCAACTATTATTGCAGATTCACAAAGGAGTTTATCTCCATGAATGAGAACTGGGATTTTTTTGTGTATGGGGTTGTACTGAAGAAGCAAATCACTTTTGGGATACAGGGTTTCTTCAATGTTCTCATAATTTACACGTTTGATGGTAAGAGCAATTTGTACCCTAGCTACAAATGGACTGAACCAAGCACCCAAAAGTTTCAAGTCATTTGTAGCCATCGCTAAAAAAGGGAAGTTATTATAGTTCTACAAGGCTAATAAGTCCTTATATGGAAGAAAAGATAGTTGAGAGATAAGGTATTGACTAGTAAACTATGAGCAACTATCATTTCAAAAACAAAACTATGTAACAACTTGTGTTATAATAATACAATAAACTCAAGGTGGCGCCAGGGGTTCAGTGTATTGGTACCCTGTCATGGACATGTCACGATGCCTTGTATCGTTTTCATCGTTGACATGATATTTCTTTTATGTTAACCTTTTGGTTTTTAAGGAAAACGAGTTTTAGTAATTCGGAATTCGATCGAAAAATAAGTAAAGTTTGATAAGAAAATTGTTCTACCCCATTATCGAATTTGGGTTCAATTCTCATGAACGGTTCGTTCTTTAGTGGAACTCATCATCATTTGAATCCGATCATTTGGTTTTGTTACGTGATACACAACCATGTCTATATATATATATATATATATACACACACGCACGTGGCAAAAAGTATTTCCTCTTGTATTTTTATTGTAACGATTGAAATTCAAGCATCTATTAATTAATCACATTTAAAAGTATGATAAATTTAGTCAAATAGATTATTAACTTAATGTTTAAAGTTAAACAATGTGCCTCAATGTTTAAAGAAATGTGCCTCAATGTTGTCAAGCAAGTTAAGCTTACCTATAGATGTTGATAAATTTAATGCAGCAAGTTAAGCATACTTATTAAAAAAAATAAAATTAAAACATATAAATAAAAACAAGTAAATCAGGGGAAATTAGCAAGTTTGATTTGATTGCGCATAGCAGTAGTGATTTAGTAACCGGAGTTGATTACAGAATTTTAGCGGCGGATAAGATTCTTCGAATCCCTTCTATTTCCTTGTTGGATTAAACACAAGCAATTATCTGTTATTAGACAAGGTTTCTATTTAGGTGGTGAGTGTGTGGGATTGTTACGTCCCTCTAGCTATCAAGTTGTGCACCCACTAATCACAATAAGGTTATAGAGGCTCTAAGGACGTAGGGTCGTCAATCCTATGTGGTCCTTTATGCAATACATACCATCGGACCTTACTCTCTCAGAGGTAATTCAAACATAAAAGAATTGAGATTCCTAAATTGTCATAAAAAAGTTTTAACTTTGTTAATGAATCTTAGAAGTACATCACAAACCCTTTCTTACCTTGGTAGTTTTACAAACGGGTAGCTCTATTTCATCTACCTTACCAAGGGGAAAGAATAGAGTTTATAATGCAACGTTCAGGAAAGATGATCAGGGACTGCGACACAGGTCGTATTGTCTGCGCCACCTGTTTCTATATTCAATTAGACTCCCTATGTATGTCATATTTCATATGGCTTTGTTCAGGCATTAATACTTTTGCATATAAAAATCAAATAGAACTCATAAAATAACTAAATAAAAGACTCGAATTAAATTGGTCTAACGAACAAATAAAGTCTCATCTTAGAATCATATCCAATTAGGGTTTAGCTACTCATGGTAACGAAAGACAAATTACAAAATATATAAAACTGCTATATAGAGAAGAAGGTTGAGGAGAGACTCCTCTCTTGATGCTCCTAGCTCTTTCCTTCCTCTAGAACCTCTTTGTTCTAAATGAATAATTATGAATGAGAGTTGTATTTTTAAGCTGATTTTCCGGTGGATTTGGGCTAAAAAACTGAGCTTTTTCCCCAAACCCGCTATCAGAAAACAACAAAATGTTGTTTTTTCACGTGTGCGCATGCGCCCCACACGTGGGGATAGGCGTCTTGCGCGTAGTGCCTTAAACAATGCAATTTCAACACTGTTTTGGACACCCGGGGCACACAACGTCACACTCGGGGTGCGCAACACCTTCTTCTAATGCATTTTTTTTCCTGTTTCTTCATCTTTTTTAGTGCTTTCTTCATTGAAACTTGTCTGAGGATTTAGAATAGAATTTATCCACTTTGCAATATCTTTAGAGGCCTCTTGAATCTTCATCCTTTGTCTTCCCAACTCTTCATGATGTGCTTTGCTTTGCCGAGTTACATGATTTTGCAGTGAATTACATCAAAAACACCTAAAAATTACCTAGTTTCGAGAAAATTAGAATTACATAACTCAATATGAGAACATTAAAATATGCCCCTTAAATCATAGGCAATTGTTCTAGAACTCCTCTAATTTGAGTCAAATCATAACCAAAATAACTAAAAAAATATATGTTAAAAATAACGTAATATGATCTGTCATCACTTAACTACCAAGATTCTAACATCACACAATATCAAGTTGTCGTGCATTTTATTTTGATAACGTTCTCAAACACATCAGAACATTCTGCCAGCAATTCTTAACAAGAGTAATCCACTTGAATGAGTCGATAACTTTTCTCTTCCAACATTGCCCTTAGGAGCATATAAGAATTACATCACCAAGGACTTCTTTTATCTATAAATACAAGGGTATGCAAAAAAGTAAGGACATTGAGTCATTGAGCAAAAAACCTCTCTCACTTGATTTTAAGATATCAAGAAAGCTTTAAAGACTCTTTCATTGACTCAAGAATTTCTCATCATGTGAATCAAAATTTGCGAAAGGCTACAAAAACAAATCGAAAGCAATAGCAAAAGGCTTCAAGAATCACTAAGTGTATTAGTGATTGAAAATTGTAAAAGCTAGTTAAGTAAAGACTAGTGTGCAGCCAAAAGAGGTGAAAAGAAAAAAATTGTATAGGTTTATAAGTGATCTAAGAAAAAGTATAGTTAAAACTCAACTACATATTGAAAAATCTCACCGTACGGTGAGGACTAGACTAGCCCAGAAAAATTGTTTGTATGTGTATTTCTCTTCCTCTATCTCATTTGATTTCCAATCTCACACAATTCATATTTCTTATACCTGTTAGTTGTCTATTTACTGACTAAATAATCTAATCCAAGTATCTACTTAAGAAATTTTTATGTGTAAATTTTAATGGATCACAATTCAAACCCCCTTTCTTGTGATATTATTTTAGGGTTCCATATCAACTTAGAGTTTGGTTGTAGAGTCTTATATGTTTGCTTTCTCTACTTTGAGGTTGTGCTATTGTATACGATATTACCATGAGAAATGAATAAGCATACATTGTTTTATGTTTTTGTATGATTTGATTTGATTTGAAAACTCGATATTAAAAAATGATTTATAAAATGTGGCATTTGATTATGATCGTTGTTTTTGTAAAACACTTTCGAAATAAATTATTCACTATTTTAGCATAACACAATTGTGAATCTTTTTTTTTTGAACAAGCAAAAATGGAATATATATTAAAAACCCAAAGAGAAATTTCAAGCACAAGGTGTGCTAGAAAAAACTCAACAGTATACGGTTACAGAAACTATAGTGAAACAAACAAAAGAGCTAGCCAATGCCTAAACAAACAAAGGGGCTTGACCACCACATGTGAAAGTTATGTCGGATGGAAATGTTAATAGCCTTCATCCACCAAAAAAAATGTAATTTGATTTTCTCTACCAATTGGTAAACAGTATGGTCCCTATTTTTGAAGACCCGACTGTTTCTTTCATTCCACAAAATCCACACACAACATAACTAGATAAGTTGCATAAAAGAGCGAATGGTACGAGAGCCACCTGCGGAGTAAACAAACTGATAAAAATGATCTGACAGACATAATGGCTCAGCTGTAGCTATCCCTAACCAGGTCCGAATTTGCCCCCACAGAGCAGCATAAAACGGACAAGAACGAAAAATATGATGAGCAGTCTCGATATCACCGCAACCTGCCACACAATGCTGATTATCATGAGGAATAACATCGCGCACAAACAAATTATCCTTCGTCGGCAATCTATTCCGAAGGAGTCTCCACGCAAGAATAGAGACCTTCAAATGAACCTGTTTATGCCAAATTAAATCTGAAGAAGCTTCCGTTGTCTGGGCCGGTTGACTGGTAAGCAACTGGTAAACACCTCTAACTGAGTAACCGTTCGATGGATCAAGTCTCCACACCCACTGATCTGAAGAATTTTGCTGCAAGGAAATGTCAGACAGTAAAATCCTACACCCCCCTAACAGCTCCTCCTCCCAGGCCCACAACCTTCCACGCCACTGCCACGCCTCCCCCCTTCCTCCCACCCTAACACACACATATCCGCGACCGAAATAGACTTATTCACAGCTAAATCGAAAACGCGACCATACCGAACACACAATGGCGCATCACCCACCCACGGATCCAACCAAAACGACGTGTCTATGCCATCACCAACCTTACGCTCAACATTGTCCCTAAACCACCCTTCACCTACTTCACCTAACCCGTCACGAATACTCGCCACCTCCTTCCACCAAGAAGAAACACTCCGGCCCCCAACCGCCAACCTCTCATCCTCCTCACCATAACGTGCTACGAACACCCTATACAACATACTACCTTTATCGACTAGTAACCTCCAACACCACTTCCCTAACAGAGAAACATTAAACTCCCTCATCCTCCTCACCCCCAAACCACCATAAATTTTACTAGCACAAATATTGTTCCAACAATTGTGAATCCTATAGCGCAAGGTTTTGAGATGTTTTAAAAAAGCAAAAAGTTCATCGTCATTATTAGTAATTAGGGTGTTATATTGTAGTATCAGAACATAATAAGTATATTTAATTCAAGAGCTGTGAGTAGGTGTCCTGAATTGATCAGGAATTGGATTTAGTCGGTATAAGTGATTGGACTTCTTGTGTGATATGTGTTTTATTTTTCTTGGGTCAATCTATTATGTTCATTTGGCGAATGTTTCTTAATTAAGATAATGTGATGGTAGCACCTTGGTAAATATGTGTCCTGCTAGTTTAAGTTAGTTAGTTGAGACAGTAAATTATATGTAAGATCGAAATTCGAGCTTAAAATTCTTCATTTATTGATGTTAAAGTTGAATTTTTAACCACTAAATTACTTAAACAAAACAAAAATACGTATTGCTGCTGCATATTCGTAGACAAAGTATCGATATCTAATATGTACCTATTCGGATGCTTCTCCAATTTTAGGGTAAGATGGCTTCATAGGTATGTAGTCATTATGGTTTGGTAGATGCCCCTTCATGCTTGCTTTCAATATTGAATTGACAATACAGTCTGGCCTAATTTATTGTGTGACATAATAGTTGTTGGTACATGCTACATGGCAGTTAATTCTATTTCCATACCACAGATCTGTTGTCTCTTCAACTTCTTTTTTCCACTCAATATATGCAAAAAAATTACTTGAAGCCTAGAACTACAATTTCCCTTAACAATGGCTACACATGACTTGAAGCTTTTGGGTGCTCCATTCAGTCCATTTGCATTGAGAGTAAAAATTGCCCTTAACATTAAAGGATTGGATTATGAGAATATTGTAGAAACCATGAATCCCAAAAGTGACTTGCTTCTTCAGTCCAACCCTGTATACAAAAAAATCCCAGTTCTCATTCATGGCGATAAAGCCATTTGTGAATCTGCAATCATAGTTGAATATATTGATGAAGTTTGGAAAAACAATGGTACTCCCTCTATCCTTCCTTCAAATGCTTATGATCGAGCCATTGCGAAATTTTGGGTTGCCTACATCGATGACAAGGTATTTAATTTCTAGCTTATTTATTTTTACTAACCTTTATAAATTTTTGTCTTTTTTTCAATAACTAACAGTATATGATGTAATTTTAGTGTTATAGCAAGTCCAAATGACCTAAACAGTGTGTGTGCGCGTGAGAGAGAGTTTAAAACTTAGAAGCCGTATAAATATTTAGTGTTTGTGCACATATTTGTGTGAAAAAATCATTTCTCAAAAACTAAAAGTACATGATGAAATTTTAACACGAGATATTCATATATATTTCCTACTGAATCATATTGTTTGTCATTGTTTTTGGTTTCAATTGGGAGAGTAGTGGTATAATTCCTCGCGAAATGGTTTGATTGCTAAAGATGAAGAGTCAAAGAAGGCATATTTTGAGCAAATGGAAGAAGTGCTTGTGAGGTTGGAAGATGTGATCAACAAGTATAGTGGAGGAAATGTCTTTTTTGGAGGTGAGAAAATTGGATTTCTTGATATTGCTTTTGGGTGCTATTTGAGTTGGTTGAGGGTCACAGAGAAAATGACAGGAAAGAAAGTGCTTGATGAAACAAAGACTCCTGCTTTGGTTAAATGGGCTGAAACTTTTGCTGCTGATCCTGCTGTGAAAGGAGTTCTACCAGAAACTGATAAACTTGTGGAGTTTGCCAAGGGTTTTATGCAAAGAATGGTTGCTACTACTCCAAAGTAATTGGAAAATGTTTCAAAATGTGAAAGTCTTCAATAGTACTTGTGATTGACTTGTCTTCAAGATTGGAATAAAATGCAGTATCTAGGTATCAATAAATTAAGACATGTATGTCTATCACATTCTATGTATTTTTTAAAAAAGAATTTGGAAGAGTCTTTTATTGTTTTGTTTATAGTTTTCTTAGTTGCCAAGTAAACTACTTGTTTTGGTGAGTTATCATATAAACTACTTGCTTAGTGGTGTACGGATGTACGATATATTGTTTTAAATTGTGATCCACAACCATATTACAATTGTGTTACTGTGGTTCAATGACCACAATCTACTGGATTATGTCGCAATATCAAAAGTTCACAATGATACAAAACAAAATTTGAATCTTAAATTAAGAAATGTCTGCCTAGCATATTCTGTATTCTTTAATAAAATGGAGAATCTTTTATTTTTGTTTGTATTTTTCTCTGTTGCCATGTAAACCTATACTTGTTGTGAGTTTTTTTTTTATCGGCCGATATTAAAACTCAGAGACCATCGCACAAGAAATGCAATGTGAAGGAAGAAAAGATACAAACATCACTGCACTAGCAGAAACGCAAACTAGCCAACACACTAAACTGAAATACCACCTTAATTAGGCATAAAAACCAAGGCAAATAATTCTAGTGATGAGATTATGCAACTTAAAAGGAACCAGCTGCACGTGAACAATTCGTCATTGCAACGTAAAAAAAGAAAACTAGTCGTTAGAAATCTCTCGGCTTGCGATTGGATAGAAACTTACAATCTTATTGTCAACCGGCTTTTTTCTTAATTTTGTTATTTTCATGGAAGAAGTCCATTGATCCAGAAAATGGACACGTGAAGAAATGTGGTAAACAACCTCTGCCTAGAAAGCTTACTAGTGCCCAAGTTGGGGAAACTTCCTATTCTAACCTCTCTTGGGGTTCTGCTGTAAAGGCAAGTTGCTTTCTCAACCGATTTCCAGAACTTCTTCATACTTGAACTGGAGAAACAATCATTTCTCCATTGTCACCACACGCTTGATGTTAGGATAGATCTTTTGATGGTTCAACATTAATAAATTAGGGCCAAAATGGATCGGTTGATTCTTGAGTCTTCGATGTTTGATGAGAAATTGAAAGCGAGCACCAATCGAGTGATTAAGTTATGTACTAAATCGACTCTTATTGATTTTGTCTTAAACCTGTTGTTTACCCCAAAAAGCAAAACTAAAATGTGACCTTGAGAGAAGTGCTAAGGGTTTGCAACTCAAGCGTTGGGTTTGGAGTTTGGACAATTTGAGATATTTGTGCAACGGGAAAAAGCTTCAGTTGATAAATGAATGACATCTTGCATTATTTATTAATCACTTGATCCTCAAAGATGTGGCACCTATGGAATAATGAAGAAAAACTACTTCATGTATTTTCTCAAAATAATGAAATTCCTTTTGACATTTCATATTCTCCACAGCATAGGACAATATATATCTCAACTATTTTCCATCCATAGTTGTACTATATTTTTTCATTCGCTAGCTGATAGATTACAAAATAAGTCAGGTGAGACGAAAGAAGAAAATCAAACTAATCATATTTGTTTGGAATTCCCTTATGGATGAAGGATTTCCTATGAGGTTTCATGTCTCTTCTTTGGCTTACCCTTAACACCCTTTTTGGTTTTACCGACAATGACATGAAAATGGTCTCCTCTTTAGACGATTAACGCGGTAAAGAGAAGAACACACATGTTCTACTTCAACTTACGTATGGAGGCAACCGTCTGTGTTCTCAATGAAGTTTGTTAAAACTAATAATTTGGCTGCCTGAAAACAAATATCATTTGCCAAAGTCATTAGTTATTGCTGCTCTTGCGGTTCGTTTTCACCTTCCTCTCCGGTTAGCATGGCATCAAACTCCCTAGGTTCGACTTCATACCTTTCTAGTTGACCTAGCAGGTCTTGCAATTTTGGTGGCAAGCTATTGGATAAGAACTTCATCAAAAGGTCGTAGATCGGCCTGGGTGTTTAGTTGGAAGCCTTTATTTGGGAGATTGTAGGCTTCTAGTGCTCCCTCTTCATATTTCTCAAGAACAATGATTGAAGGTACGTGAAGCGAGTGGAATCGAGCTTTGAACATCTTGAATTCTTTTGAAAGATGATTCTTGTCAGCTTCCACATTTTCAACTCTATTGCCTACCAAAAACATGAGCCTTTGGTGAAGTGTATAAACTACACATTCACTAGTATGTATCCAATCTCTGTCGAGGATGAAAG
>Ga0228710_1002656_pt1 | contig 28329 bp, 15 predicted proteins | sample MedpolnodulmetaG_FD_177995 | JGI IMG/M metagenome (GOLD analysis project Ga0228710, IMG submission 177995) | Root nodule microbial communities from Medicago polymorpha collected in Santa Monica, California, United States - pink nodules | ecosystem: Host-associated > Plants > Roots > Nodule... | reverse complement strand
CCCCCTTTTTTTTTTGTATTATGGTGTTTTCATTTTTCAATTTTTATAAAAGAATTGTTCTTGATTTTGATCTATATAAAATGATTAATGGATTGGAAACTGATTCATTGATATTTAATCTTGTTCAGAAGATAATGTTTGTACTGATTATTATTTGCAGACATGGAAACAAACGAGTGTTTGGAAAACAATGGTGGTTGTTGGAAGGAAAAATCATCTAATATTACTGCATGCAGGGTATTAGGTTTACCAAACCTTGTTAGGCACATTATTATGAAAAGTGAAAACTGTATTACATTTTTGGTTATTTTGATTTTGACTATATGCATGTGTTTTTCCTAATTATAGGACACTTTCCGAGGAAGAGTATGTGTATGCCCTGTTGTAAACAATATTAAGTTTGTTGGTGATGGATATACTCACTGTGAAGGTAAATGGCCATTTTGAATTCAGATAAAGTGCCCCGTTCTCCATTCTAGATTCTACATTTTTAGAATCCATTTGTACCAAAAAAAAAAAGAGTGCAAACAGAAAATATATAGGTTTCACAAGACTAATTAGCTTCTCAGCTACCAACATTGGTGCTTGGGGTCAAAAGTTCTTCCTCTTTTGTTTCTCATCCACTTTTGATTTCTCTCATTCTTCCTCATTACTTTCTTATCCTTGTAGTTTTTGCGTTAAGAAGTGTACGATGTCTTTTGTTTAATTTTCATTGGGAATTTGAATTTCTTAACAGCTTCAGGAACCTTAAGCTGCGAATTCAACAATGGAGGTTGTTGGAAAGCATCCCATGGTGGAAGGCTTTACTCTGCTTGCCATGTAAGCTATCTTGTTCATCGTTTTGTACATTATTTCGGTTACGAGTGGTGGATGTAAGATCAATATGCTAGATATTAATTGCCATTTTGTTTCTTGTTTCTTAATTGATAATGCAGGATGACTATAGAAAAGGTTGCGAGTGTCCATCTGGGTTCAGAGGTGACGGAGTCCAGTCATGTGAAGGTTACTTACTCTCCCATTTTTGGCTGTTTTTGTAGAATCCAGTGAATGACAAACACACATCAGCGAGCGTTACTTCTCTTGGTGAACTAGTGCATAGTGGTTGCAGAAAATTAAACACGCTATTATCTATTCTAGAAGTATACTGCTTTAATATATTTCGTATACTCATCATGTTGCAGATATTGATGAATGCAAAGAAAAGTCGGCCTGCCAGTGTCCACAATGCAAATGTAAAAATACCTTTGGGAGTTATGAGTGCAAGTGCAATAGCGGTTTGCTCTACTCACGAGAAAATGACACGTGTATTGGTGAGTCTCTTAGATTTTTTTCTCTTTTTATGCCACTCCCAAAACCATGGAAACGGCGCCGGACCGGTTGGTTCAATCTGTCAGACTGGTTATGTGTCTAGTTCATTTAACCTAGAAAATTGATAGATCTAAAAACGACGAAGTAGTCCCCACCAGAAGATTCTTGCGAACCGGTACAGAACCAGTCATAAGAACCAATTTGAATTGGTCATTTTTCAAATTTATTGGTGACTTTAATTTTTAATTTCAATAGTGTATATTGATTAGCCAAATGATGCTCTAATGACAAGTTGCAAATATTCATATTCATGAATATTTATTATTTATCATTTTATGTTGATTCTTTATCCTACAAAACATATAAGGGTCTTGTTAACGAGTGCCCCCGGGGCACTCTTTAAGCATGCTAAATTAAGAAATTATTCTTTATAAATGTCAAAGTTTTCAATTTCCAATGCACCGATTACACAAACTTTTATAAAAAGTTACCATTTAAGGCCCTTAACCAGTGGGCACTAGTTAACATTTCCCAACATATAATAATATCAATTTACATTAGTTTTGATTTATAGTAATTTCTTAATATTATATCTCAATGTATTATATACTGTTAAAATTATATTTAACTATCACATATTCAACTACAATTTAAGTAGTCAAACCATTTTGAACCGTGAATTAATATCCTCTCTCCAATGACCATTCTGGTTTTTAAAACACTATCCAAAACTGTTGTGGGGACTAGGTAGTTTTTGTGTAAACATTTGAATCAACTGATGACTCATAAGGTAAACACGACTTAGAATTTTTCCCTCATGCTCCATTGACATTTTCTTTTCTACTTGTGTATCTTTATGGAGAAGCTTGCTAGGTTCCATTATGGAAATATCTAGAGCATTTTTAATTCCAAACTCTAGGTCTATTTTCTTGATTGTGTCATAGGCACTCTTTGCATGCACTAAGGTTTGAGATTCTACTTACCAGTGTACAATCTCTAAGGTTTCAACATTGTTCACTTCTGTTTTTCTAATTATCTATTAGATATTTTTGCTTAGCTATTGAGTTGTTAGAGGCCAACACTCGGGTGGGATTTAGTCCCACATCGGATAGATAGGATTCTTGAGAAGAGTATATAAAGATGAGGCACTCCTCACCGTACAAGCCGGTTTTGTATGGATGAGTTAGGTCTCGATATTCGTTACATGAGTGAGATTTGATGAATAATTTATTTAATTTTTCACTCATTTGGTATATTATAAATGCAGGTAAATATACTTCTTCAGTAGTGAGTATTTGGATGATTATCCTTGTCATGGTTGTTACCCTCTCTGGAGGATATGCATTTTACAAGTACAGAATCCAGGTATGATTATTGCAGGCTTGACGTTTTATTCTTTTGACAATATATCAATACCAATGCCACATTGAGAAAGCAAAGAATAGTTGAGAATATTTTGGTATAAATCGAGTGTCCTAACCCTCGGTCAGGTAGGATCACATGAGCGGCAAAACTATTCCTGAAAAGTTTTACGTTGCTTCATTCCCAAGGTTTAAACTTAAGAACTCTGTTTTATCTGGGAGAGAACCATGCCATCCAAACACTCTTGAGTTGAATAGTTGAGATTATAAATGAACTAAAATGACATTTATTGAAGAGTCTTGTCACCACCGACATTACATATTTACTTCCTGCCATCCTGAAATAGTTTGTTTATTCTGTGCAGAGATATATGGACACTGAGATACGTGCAATTATGGCTCAATACATGCCCTTGGATAATCAACCTCTTATTATTCCTAATCCTAATCAAGTTCATCATGATATCTAGAAAGTCTTGTTAATCTTTTTCTGAGGAGAATAATAGTCTTTAACTTAGAGCAATCTCCACAGCTGAACAAAGATGCTGGTTCTTTGTTTCTTTAGGTATTTACCTCTTGTAAATCTCAACAATGTGGTGGTGAAATTATCCTTATTTTCCTTCAGATTTTTTCTTTGACGTAGTAACAGTAACTATATGAAATTTATGTCCTTGATCACTCCTAATTTGGCTTCTCAAGTTGCACTATATTCTGTTCAAGCGGGGACACTACTTAAATAGAGTTTGGTCCAATTCCTTTACCACTTCAAGGTAATATAAAATAAAAATGAAAATATATAGTTTAAAAAATAAAGCTAAAGTTGTTTGATAATTTTGTAGTTGTTTTCTTGACTAAAAATATATTCATTCATTCAAATTAGTAGATTATATCGAAAATAACACAAGTTCAATCTCTCTAAAACTGAAAATGATGAATCTACGAATAAATTGACAGTGCCCAAGTTAAGTGCATAAAATGGTAAAATATCTACAAATGTGAAAATCAAAATGACTAGAATATTCATGTCTTTATATCTATAATGTTGAAGTCCAAGTATGGATCAAAGTTAATTTGAACCAAACAAACAACGCAAAACCAAACAACACCGACCAAGATGACCAACAAAACAACATTGTGCTCAAGATCATGTAAACCACTTATTTAGATAAAAGGAGATAAGAAGTGATATAGATGATTGATTCTCGACCAAACGTGATAGATGAAGAAGAAAGGATGGTTGAGAAAGATAGGCAGCTAGGTTTCTTCTTTAAGCTAGGCTTGGTTGAACACAATCACATATCTTTTGTATTTAGACACACACTCAAAATTACGGTGCTCTATTATGAGATGATAATTTTAATTGCTAATTTGTGTTTGAGACTTTGTTTGCCTATGGATGGTTGTTTGGTGTCTCGCTTGACAATTCAATTGAAAGATCATCTCATAATAGAGAGGATCGTAGCATGGATCAATAGTCAGATGTTCTCTGATACACAAAATCCTTATTTCTGAGGCGTGTGTAGAACATACTTGCATCTATATACAATAATTAATTAATTACTAGTGCTTTCAGAAAGAAAAGAGAAATTTAGTACATGTTACACCACTTCTCCTTTTATAGCCAAGGAGGACCATTAAAAGACGAGACACAACTATTCATGCTCATACAATTATTTCAAGTATTATTGACATACTTTACGTTTATACACGGCATACTTTCATAATACATTAAAAGACAACACAACTATTCATGCCCATGATTATTTCAAGACATACTTTCATAATTTACTTACTCTACATGTACAACACTCATCACTTATTATTGGGAAAAATTCAAGTCCCACATCAGATAAATGAGACTCTTGATGAGAGTTTATAAAGAGGGACAATCCTCACCTTATAAACCGGTTTTGTAAGGATGAGTTAGGCCCCAAATTTCAACATCGTATCAGAGCTTGTCGAATTCAAGGGCCACCTACCTATTCACGCACCAAGCCCAGAGAGTGCTGAGCGTATAAGGATGAGTTAGGCCCCAAATTTCAACATGGTATCAGAGCTTGTCGAATTCAAGGGCCACCTACCTATTCACGCACCAAGCCCAGAGAGTGCTGAGCGTATAAAGAGGGGCAATCGTCACCTTACAAGCCGGTTTTGTAAGGATGAGTTAAACCCCAAATTTCAACACTTATCTATCTATATACTAGTCTTTTGACTAAATGATCTTACGCTTTAGACACATTTCACATATGATTTATTAAACTCTTATAAAGATGCAACCAACATGTCATATCAGCAAAGTTCGTAACTCATCTGAAAATCTTTCCTTATATTTATTTGTTTTTTTAAAATTACCACAATTACTTTTTTTCATATGATTTTGATTACACGTATTTTATTATTACTCCATACTTATCAATCCTATTTTAATTTTTTAGTGTCTACTCATTCTTCACCTGGGGATGATATATTGAAGAATTAACGGAGTTAAAGTATTTGAAAATGTGAGAAATATATTAATATCGTTAGCTAACTGTGACTGGCTTTATTGAAATGGATACCATAATGCAAGATAATGATGAAAATTTATGCTTTTAGGGGCCTAACAAAAGTTAAAACCATGGCAATGGAATGAACTATGTTGAACAGTGGCGATCATGGCGAAGGGTTTCAAAAATCTATAACAATGATCGTGGTAGCTTGGCAGTGGTGGTGACTGGTGATGTAAGGTATACTGTATACAATACAAGTAATGGTGAAGATAAGTGGTAGAGGATGGTGACTCATGAAACATATATTGAGAGGTAGCACATGTTGAAAGGGATTTGGATTTAAGGCAGTTGCCTTTTTTCAGCTACGAATCATAATCAAAATTAGACGACTCAGTTGAGGATGTTTCACCTCATACCCCTGCACCGTACCTTCACCCCTACAAATTATTAAAAATTCTAACATTACCCTTTTTTTCATTTAACATTTTACACAATTATTTTTCACTCTCACTCGCCCTCAACATTTCTTCAAATCCAAATGAGTTCACCCCCACACAGTCTATTTCCCGGAAACCGTTTTTCAACATTTCCAGTTTTTATTTTTGTTTATTTTGAAAGCATCGAAAAACCATTCCTGTCATTCATGCCATTGAACCCTTTTTTAGATCATTAACCTACATTTGTAACCAACCATGGGTTTCTATAAGAAACTATAAATGCATTTTTAAATTCCTGAAATTCAAGCCATTGTTAAATCCAATCCTTCCCCTAAGATAATGCAACTACTCTATGGTGAGAACTGAGAATGGCAACTGCCACCATGAACACTTGGATAAGATGGTTTAGATTTTTTTTTTCTTTTTTCAGCTTAACCAATGGTCCCTGGGAGCTAGTCTCTTGTAGCTGCTTGAGGAGCTTCCTCCACTCCCCAACCCCAAAAGCACTTTGAAAGCACACACATCCAGAAAAGAAAATTAAAAAAAATCCTATCCGAATGTAAATTTCCAAACAAAAATTCGACTTTTTTTCCAACCGTGTATATTTTTGAAATCATTCAGTTTTTAAAATCGCGGGATTAACTTCATAAAAGCTCATCACTAGTCCAATCATAGTGATTTTACAATACACGATATTGCAAAATGAATATGATTTGTTAAATACTCAACTTTGTTCAACTATTAAGAAAAATAGTGAACTTAAACAAGCTACCCTGGTTCACATCCTTATTTGGTAAAAGAAACATCACAATGTAGCTGGTTACTTTACAACCAAAGGCTCAAGTAAGCATGTAAATTTGAAGTTTACTTTCTTATGGAGTGAAGAATGGAAGGAGCTACTACTTTTCAAAAATAAATAAAACCAGTTCATAATATCCCACCTAAAATGTAGTTCATTCATAAATCATCATAATTATACACTAAGGTACTTCTAAAGCAATATCATGATTTTCCAGGCTCGATTTTTCCACCCATGAACCACTAATCCTAACCATCGGCAACGAGTCTTGACGACCCGGCCTGTGAATATCAAAGAAATAAATAATCACCAAAAATTTACTAGTACAGTCTTCATGCAGATCTTCGGGTTTTTTATCTGATCTTCACGCAGATCTTCAATTCGACACTGAATGGCAAATAGAAAACAATTACATTCATGTTGCAAAAAGAAGTGTGTATGCTGAAAAGACGATATTTTTCTTGAATGTTCAACTGAACTTTACTGGGACAAAAATATGATATATCTTTAAAAGATGAATAGGCAAACCTTATCACCGAACTAGTTTCCTGCTTCACCTTCGAAGTTTGAACCTTTTTGTGGTTTACCTTCTAAAACCAGTCTATAGACATAAAATGCCGCTACCGCACCACTGCAAATGCCAAACAAAGTTGTTATACAACAAAATAATTAAGTAAAATGTGAAAGATCATAGAATTGGACAAAAGAATGAGCCAAATGGCATTCAATTTTCAACCTGCATTTCTGCACATTGAATAAAAACCCAATGCTAACTAAGCTTTCTGTTGAGTCTTTTGCAAAATCCACTGTTTTATAAACTTCTGAAAAATTTATTTTTTTAACATTCTAAATTTCCAACTAGCAATTATTTGTCAGCCTAAACGCAATGTCAAGCAGGAAATCATCGTTTACAACACTGATAAATAATAATTTTAATCCAATACTGTTGAAATTTGACTTAAACAGTAAACAGGTTATTTTAATTCAACAGTGAAGTTAGACTTAAACATGAAATAGCAGCAAGTGGTTGAGATTATCGGTAAAGGTTAGCATGGAAAACAAAAATGCTAGAGTAATAATAACTTTAAAATGAAGATAAAGTTATATGTAAGTAAATTGTAATGAAGTTTCAGGAACCTGATCAAAGCAGTGAAATAAGTTGATCCCTGGGAAAAGGAAAACAGAACAAGCAATTATCAGAAGTTTGAAACATATAGCATTGTTTGTTATGAGCATAAAAATTACATTTTTGACAAACATTTAATATAAACAATATCTTACTCTGCCTAAAACGCTGATCTCACGCAGAAACAAGATACCTGCTATAGCTGCAAGTCCAACAAGTAATTTAAATCAGCTTTGCGATGGACAAACATGCATATTTGGAAAAAAGAAAACTACCAATCAATTACAAAATAGTTGATGCTGTTTAGGGAGCTGGATAAAAGGCACATATAAGTATCAATGGAATCTAAATAACACTTTTTTTTCCCTGATTATATCATACTTGATCACAATTTGTCGAGTATTTAAACTTTTTTAACAAAAGACAAATTAAAGCAGATAAAAGGCACCAATATTATATAAAAACAAAATTTATACCCTAAAATATGCAACACTTTCATGAAACAAGTTCAAGATAGCATTACAAGGTTTGAGTGCACCAAGGCCAATTGGTGTTTCCAACCCATACTTTTACAATATCTTTTAAGGAAAAAATGATTGAAAAGTAAAAACAATTTGACATTGACCAAACCCACTAAATCAATCTGACCTTGACAAGATGATTTTTGAAGAAAAATATAAACCACCTTATCAGCATAAAATAAATGCAAAAATATTTGTAACATTTACAGATATTTTATAATTAAACCAAATAACCAATGATAATTGGATGCATTGACATTATTGTCAAAATTGCTATTCAAGTCAGTATGATTGCATGATCCTACAGTTCAATACTATTGACCAATCCTATGCACACCAAAATTCATATCTTGGTGCGATTGGTGTAGGATGACCTCGAAAACTTAGGCGATTGGCAGGCTTCTGCAATTCGGATGCCCGCACCTTTACTGCGGGTCTAGTGGGCGACCTGTAAATTCCATGCCCAATTTGACCTACACTCTCAATCTTCCTCCTCAGCCAAATCTTTGCCAAACTTAATCCCTCATTCACTCCCTCACACGACCTTTTTCACATCAGTCCAACCCCACTCTAGTTGCAGACCAGATCCTATTTGTCGGTCTGTTTCGATCTTGCATTTCCGAAGTTTCAATCTGTTCCTCTCGCAATTGGAGTGCTGGTTACTGTCTCTCGGTTTCAATCACTGAGCACCAGAATCTTGGGTCTGGGGCTGGTTCTCAACCCCTCTTCCAGTTACTTAATGGGCTTCTATTTCATGGGACTGTGGGCTGACTCTCATCCTCTATTTTTCCAGTCTTCACTTATATTTTCTCTATTTAGAGTTGTTAACTCGTAACTTTTAAGCTAAGATGTGGCCTTGAGACTTATGAGTTCGTATACAACCTATAAGTCCAATTAATTGTTTATTGTGATTCAAAGGTGGTGACATACGCAAATTTGTAATTTTAGTAGGGTCTTCCAATTCCTGGATTTAAATGTTTTCTCTCCCCTTCTAATCTTGGGTGGGAGAATTCATTTTTGACAATCTTGGCATCATATTTAGAGGACGAATATTTAATTTTCATATTCATATAACCCTATTTAGAAATTTTTTTAAAAACATATTCAGATTTTTTGGTTACATAGCATATGATCTTTACCTGTCTGGCCCTTCAAAGCTAGAGATGAGGGCTGCCCCTTTTTATATGATTTCAGACTTGAAATGCTTAAAGCCAATAGGACACCACCTAAAATCACCCCAAACCTTATTGCTGCAATGCTTCCTGTTATCATAAAGGAAAGGAAGCCACCCGCAGATAGTAACAAACCTGCAAAGTAATAGGAATATCCGATAATATCACATGAATATTAAAGTGGATATTTGGGAGGGGAAAAGGGCAACAAGATCTTTCCAGTCAGCATAGTAAAGTCATATCATTAATATTTATATATGTTTACTAAATCATTTTATGAGATGACATCTGTACGATAATGATAAAGCGTTAAATGAGCAGGCCATATTATGGTAGTCAAAATCGATATCCTACATATGATTGGCACTGTGAGCGACAAACGTAAATCATGTGATACATCATAACACTGATCATAAAATCATGCTTGAAATGCAAAATTACACGTGCACACACTCTCTATTTCACACACAATATAAATAATAACAATAACATTTAAATCACAACAAACAATTGTTTAAACTTGCAACGAAAATGCAAAACAACGTAATATACAGCTCATAAATAACAAATTCACAACTTTAGCTAAAGTAACAATTTAACAACAGTAAATATAAAAATTTAAATTTAAATTTCTGACAACACATAGAACTTATAAACCAAAAGCGCGTACAATTCAACAAGGAATATTGCAACTTTTACTACCACGAGCCCTGTTATACCAGCCCAACACCCAGAAAGACACCCACAACATCAGTCCTTACTCCTTATAAGGACTGGTGTTGCCAAATTGCTGCCATGGTTGATTCTGTGCCATAGGCCAGAATGGCATATTTATATGATAAATTTTTGGCAGCTACCATAATCTATCATCCGCCATTGATAACATTGACAAGGACTTTACCTCCATTAGAGGATAACTTTCTCAATAAGCTAACATCAATCCTTACCAGCATATTTAAGTCCTACAAAAGGCTAATCCTAATTATGCATAAATCGTAATCCCCATTAGTAGGAGCAATACCTCCCAACATGTAAAGATGACCAAGTGATCTATCGTCCTCAACCTATTTAGGGACTTGGCCTAAATGTGTCAATAGAGAATCTAACATCGGTTTCCTTAGTTTTGCAAGTCCGCCGCCACAAGACTTTAGCCAACAACATCAATAAATAATCTAGTCCGCGGTTTCAATTTACAGTTGATGACTGCAATTGCGGCTGCAATATCATTATTTGGAAGGTTTCTGCAACCGCATCATAACCACAACTGCAGCCACATTTATTCACAACTTTCCGCCATATTAATGATTGTTGCGTTAATGCATAACCACAACTCCAATTTAAAACCTTACTATATTCAAATGCATCTTAACAGTTTCTGCATTATTTAGGCAAATACTCCAGCCATAATTCATGAAAATAGATTCCCATTTAAAAATTTATTAACCATACAACAGCCATAAATACATACCATAGGGTATACCAACATAAAAGTCCCGAACTCCAGAAACTTTGCTGAGATCATCATCTGGGGAGGTAAAAGTTTCCACAATTTCCTTCACCTCAGGTGAATTCTCAGCAGCAGAAGAGAAATACTCTTTTCCTTCTTCAGTGATTTCCTTCGCCACAACACTCAAATCGTGTCTTGCCTTATCAGCCTGTATCTTCAACTGTTCTGAAGTATCTTGCAAAACCACAATGGCCTTCTTAGAATACACTTCATAAGCTTCCTGAGAAACCCCTTGTAGCTTCAAAGCTTGTTCCTTGAATGTATCCAAAGCCTGCTTCCATGCTTCCTGTGATTCCTCCTCAGAACTAACATCATTTCCCTTCTCTACCTCAACTTCACCATGATCCTATACAGTTCACAATCCACATTAACAAATTCAACAACATCAAATGATTCTAACTAACTACTGCCTATCTTCTCCCCTTCCCTCCCCTCCAAACTCCCAAACAGAGCCGCAGGAAAACCAGAGGGACCAAAACTGATTTTAGAGGTGTAGAATTGATTTTGCCTATAGAATTGAGTGTAATTGAAGCTAAAAATTGGAGCTTTTGATTTTAGAATTGATTTTAACTCTCAAATTTATTGTTCAACTTACTTTTACATAAATATATTCAAACATAAATCACTTTACCATCAACTCACTTTCAGCCGGAATCAATTATATAGAATCAGTTCACTCAAAATCAATTTTCATCAACGCAAAATCAAACATACACACAGTTGGACATATCTATACATAAAATCGTATTTTAATAACATTCATTTAGAAAATAGACACACTAACATATTTTTCTTAATACATGTGAAAATTACAATAAGGCTAAAAGGAATGAAGTAATATCTAATTAACTAAATATCCATCTATCTATAATCTATTAATCTAAATATATAAATTTTGATGAAAATTGAAATTTGTTAGAAGCATTGATCGAACAATGAATGATGTATTGAATTTAACAAAAAGGGCAGAACCCCATTTGAGAAAATGAATAAAGTTCGATCCTTTGGGACTTACAGAGTCATGTTGAGGCGTAGCTGCTGCAAAAACGAGGGTTAAAGGTTTGCGTTGATTGAGGGCATAGCGAGGAAGGGAAAGGGAAAGTTTGATAGTGGTGTGGCGGTGTTTGAGTAAAGGATGAAACTTTGGAGAATGAGAGAGAAGGGTATGGTTGAGTTTAGGGTTTAACACAGAAACTGAATCCATGGTGAAACTCATCGAAGCCATTTGGTTGAAAAGGGCGAAGGTAACAAGAGTTTGGGAATTGGAATCAAAGTAAGAGAAAAACAATGGAATCAATGAAAGAGGGTTTATATGAAGTGAAGAATGAAATCAAACAGGTTGGTTGTTCGGAAAATGCAGAACAAGTTTGGAATAATCGGTGGCTTTTGTCACGTGTTGGGTTTTGTTCGGGCTGATATTTTTTGTTTTTTTTGTTTGTTTAATAGTCATTTTGGTCCCAAATGTATAAGAAGTAGCTACGATACTCCGTAGATGTGTTAAGATTGTAAAATAGTCTTTAGGATTTGTTTGTTTCAAGTTTACCAAATTTATTACTAAGAATATTATTTCTTAGAATATAAAGATGGAATTTTATTATAAGGTACTTGAAAAAATATGTTTGGTTAATTTTATAATATTCCTATAAAACATAAAAATAGGGATTATAATAGATAACTAGATATAAATTTATTCTCATCTCCATGAGAACTTTATTTCCGAGAACATTTTATACCCGGGAATAAAATTTAGTAAATTTGTAACAAACATAGGTATATATATTTCTATCATTTTATTCTCAGGAATCAACATAGGTATATAGACATTCAATGTTGACAATATATCTTTTCTTTTTTCAGGAATGATACGACAATAAGTAAGTATATCGAAAACTACTATTACGGTATCATCGAAATATTTTGATGTGAGAGACTATTTTAATAAACGAAGTGCATGATTAGATACTATTTTGAAATTTTGATACATTGAAAAACTATTGTGATTACTCGTTACACATTCAAGGATTAAAATGATTATTACATTTTTTTCTCTTGGGAAGAGAAATTTAATTAGATATATAAAGTTTAATTTGTATACAATGATATTGTTAAAAAACCTTTTTTACAATGTCACTAAATCGCAACTAATGAGAAATCTTTTCTTCATTGTATTAGAGATTTTCATATACTCATCACATTTATGGGTATGCTTTGAGCTTCATCTCCGTTAAGTTTTATCTAATTCAGATATTCTCATTTGGCTTAAGCAAAGTGTCACTTCTCATAATGTCGACATTTTTGCCGTCGAGGTGTGGTGGTCTTGGAGAAATCAGAACTCTAGTTGATTTTCAGATACTACAGTTCTTATTTACCGTATTGTCATGGATGCTCGCAACTTGTCTCTAACTCTCGATTCTTTTCTTTTTTTGAAACCTCCAATGTTAGTAATTAGTTGTTAGATCAGTTTTTCTCCTTCTCTTAAATTTGAACCTCAAACAACTTCTTTAACCCTACCCCAAACAAGTTGAGCAACCCAACCCCCGTCCCATCCCCCACCACTCTCAGGTATTGCTTCTCTAGTTCACCCACTAACAAGTCTTGAAGATATATTGGTGCAATGGTACTCTTGTATCCATAGTTGCATCATTATTAATGTTGATGACAGCTATTTAGGTAACCCCATCAAAGCTGGATTTGGTGCTTTACTTTGTTACCCTTATGTGCCTTAGATTTCAAGTTTTACAAGTTACACTGCAGGAACATCTAATATCCTACTCCTTGAGTTTCATGCAATTCACCGAAGGTTGGTGTTGGCTAAAGAGTTGCACTTTCAAGTTATTATATGCTACACATATTTCCTCCAATGTGTTCAAATCCTGAAGGACCCAACTTATGGATACCACAAATATGCTATTTTGACCTCAATATATTAAGGATTTTCTCAACCTCGACTGACTTGCTTTCATTGCTCACACCCTCCGTGAATGAAATAGCTATGTAAACTTTTTAAATAAACTATGTGCTTATTCTTCTTTGGAGTTTATGGTTGACAACTATCCTCCATCGCGCTTATCATACTTCACCCTTTTAAACTCTACGGAAACTTGGTTATGTAGATTATAGTCTTTCTATTTAGCTTTGCTTTCCTATTTTTTTGTACAACTTATCTATGTAACCTAAAAATACTAATGAAATGAGTAGTTATGAATAAACATCACAAGGTATGTAACTTTGCCGGGAGAGTTACTCTAGCCTAAACTTCTTTGATTAACATATCAAGGCATGTTTCCCTATCTTCCATTACTTGGCAGGAATGGTTATTGAGATTTAGTTAAATATGCTTCTTTTTTTTCATATGAATCAGTAAATGTTGTACTATAGTGTGTTATGAGATCTTGCAATTGTGGAATGTGGGTGAAACCTTAGCTTTACCGAAGACAAGATACACGAAAACACCAAATTCGCAATGCTTGAGCTTCAAAACATTATCTATCAACAAAAAAAAAACTTGAAACACAATTTGCATATGTAATCAAAGTACTCATATAAAGTAGACATGGGAATGAGTTAAAGAGGCAAGAAAGGGATTTATTCGAGTAATAACTTCCAACCTTGTTCATTACATGCTAGCTACTATATCCTTTGGTTCATTACTAAAGCAAAGAACCGACAATTAATGGCCAAATCACAAAGCTAACCCAAGCTTATGACATGAAGGAGAAAAAGCATCCAATTGGGTCTAAAGGGATGCATGTGTACATGAGTCACCTATTAAGTTTTAGGGCTGGCTAATAAGTGTCAACAGTCTTCTTAAAAAAAAAGTGCCACAAATTTTTTTTATAAGCAAAGCATCAATGTTTGTTAAGGAACTATAAAAAGGGAAATAAAATAAGAGTATTGTTAAAGATTTTAGATATTTAGATACTTATTTTATGATATTAGTGAACTAATAAGATGATATAAAATACTACTTTAATTTATAATACTTCAAATAATAAATAACACTAGGATTTATCAAACTAAGGAAATCAAGAGAGAAAGAAGTAGGATGATATATTTTAATTTCTCAAAATGGTGTGTATTTATATGAACCAAAGTGTGGTATTTATACTACTAAATTTACCACTATACAAGTGTGAAATTATTTGTTTTACTATTCTAATTTGACATTTACCTAGGTAGTAGGTAATTATCACTTACTATTGTAAGTTGACAATTTGGATAGATATTTCGACCTAAATAGTAAAAACTATAATCATTATGTTTATATAATTTATTATAACAAGTATTATATTGTAAAAACAAAAATTTCAACTTTCAAAATAGTGAATACACAATTTTCAAACTTTTGGTTTTTAAAAAAATTTGCCTAACTTTTATGTGTTTATCTTTTTAGATTTTTTTTTTCAATTAGTACATTAATCTCACAGCTGTGAAGTTAAAAACTTTAAAATGACATTAATTACTCTATAATTTTATTGAAAGATTTTGTTTTTAATTTTTGAGGAGGAAGATTTTGTTTTTATTTTTCACTTTTAAATTTAATACGACATTAATTATTCTTTTATCTATAATGTCCAGGATCGTCTTAAATAATTTAAAGACTTTATTCTAATCTTAAAAATTGAAGTGTAGATTAGTTAGATGTGTTTAGTCTATCCCAAGATTCGTTTTTGTCCATTATTTAAGAGACCAGTCCTAGGGAGTTTAGGAGTATTATGTTCAAGGACATTTTCGGAGCTCGTGTTTTTAGGAATGTTCGTTTAATTTCATAACTTTTTTCATTGGACATATCCCTATTTTTGTAAAAAATAATAATATGAGACTTTGAGAATATACTACTCATGTAGAAAACCATTATTTATAGCAATATGTAGAACATTAAAGATTAGAGCGGAGGATACTCTTAACTTTAGCAACTTACGACCTTTGTAGAAATGATAAAAATATAAGCAATGTTGGTGTAAAATTGTTTGAGGGTTCTCGTGAGTTTCTTGTGTATGGTAATTCTACTATTTTATTCTGATTTGGGTTACAATTGGAAGCTAATTTTAAGTAGATGTTTTACGCATACTACTATTGCATATGTTTTTCTCGTTGGGTGCAATTGTTTGGAGTGTGAGTCTCTACCGTAAGTTTGTGGTTGTGTAGTACCAATCCATTTTTTCAAAAGAGTTTGTACCAATCATAGTTGCAATCTTATGATAAAATCTATTTTGCCTTTTAATAAATTAAAAACATGAATTAGAATTATAATTAAAAAGAAATCTCTTTTTCTTCTTTTAGTAACAACATAACCAATAAGTTATAATTTTGAGTTTTAATATTTATAAAAATTTAATTTTTAGTTTAATATTTATATTTTGCTTGGTATAAGATATTAAAAGTTAATAAAAATATATTATTTAATTACTACTGACCTGATCCCGATAAGACCTTTATACCCCGAGTTTGTGACTACACCGCTTTATGTGCGGTCCAATTTTGATTACCTTAGGATGAATAGATTAACTAAAGGATAATTTTATAAATTTGTTTTTTATTAAAAAAAATTCTTAACAACTATCACCCCATTTGCTACTTCTTCCGCCAAACTATGAAGCTTGTGCTATCTTCGTTTCATGAAATTAAATCAGTAAGGGAGTGATCATCAACGAGTTGATACGTAATTGTTAGATATTGTATTGGAATGGATTTCTGTTTGTCATCGTTGATTTACCTGTTTGTACCACCAACAATATCTCCGTCAACTTTTGTATCTGGGCCTAATTACCAATATAAAGTTTGTACCTAATTCATAAGTATTTCCTACCCAAAAAAATTACATCTAAGGAGAAAATTATGATATTAAATACGGTTTATTTATCCCAATCATATTGTTCTAAGATAACTCAGGTTCCTTTTTTTTTTTTTTTTACGAGAGGTTTTGTTTGTTATTTTTTGTTTAGATAAAAGAAATGACAATAACCACCGAAAATGAAACACACAAGTAGAGGAGTCTTGATTTGAATCTCGATAATGACGTCCGACCTGACAATTTTAAATTTTTTTTATCAATTAAACAACGACTTATGGATGGGAGTTTAGCTTGTTATTAGCCTCAAAGTATACATAGATACAGTCAAAGATAAAGATAAGACTGTGGTATTAATTAAAGTAAAAAAGTTACATTGCTTTGTTCACACCAAAAATAAGGAAAAATAATTATAGTCTTTTTCACACCAAAAAAGAGAAAAATAATCATATGTGTTATTAATTGTTTACCTTGAAAGAAAAAGAGTTTGTTGACTAGGATTGTGAAATGAATGGAAACCTAAATGAAATCATGACCTAATAAATGTATAGACAAGCCATTTTCATGAATCGACCCCCAATATATTTAGAGCAACCCTCCTCTCTGCAATCACACCTTACACTCAATGTCCCTCCATTCTCCATCACTACAATCATACTTTGATTTTCTATATAAAAAAACACGATTATCCGTTCTTCCAGTATGTTTGTCATAATTCGATCATGTTATCATATCTTATTTTTCTTTTCATGGTTATATGGGATCATAATATAATATAACCATTGCATATATATGATCAAAATGAACGAGAATAGAATGAATTTTTTAGGGTTGAGATTGAAAAGCCTCGTCATGAGGGAAATATCTCGAAGAATGCCATAGGTATTTCATACAGTGTGTGTGGAAGCCCAGCTGTCGTTGGTGAAATGTGCCATGAGGAGCATCTATTGAGGTTGGAGAATGCTCTCTTTCGAAAAGAGGTACCTATGGCCTTCTTTGACATATTCACCTCACGACAAAGATTTTCAATCTCAGCCCTAAATAATTCACTCTCTTCTCGTTCATTTTAAGCCTATATGAAATGATTATTTTATATTATGATCACATATAATCATATTATCACACCTTAAATTAATTCTTTTCAATCGTACTTTATTGCCATAATCCAATCATGGTATCATATCTTATCATATTTTTCTTCAAAATTGCCACAAACGGTCATGATGCTCTAAGATTTAGATGGATATATGATATCCATGAAGGGGGACATGCAGTGGATACAGTTGTGGCTTATGCTCCTTGGTGTTCTGCTTGTAGCCATTATCTTTAAAGGAGGAGAACTTTTGTTTTGCACATCAACAATGAAAGTAAGTATTGATCATTTCCTCTCAAGTTAATCATTATTTTTTCTTAAAGAAAAAGAACTTAATCATTATTTATAGCAAACCTTTATTTATAACAATACGTGGGACTTCAAAAATTAGAACTAAGGATACTCTTAACTTTTGCGGCTTACGACCTTTGGAGAAATGATGAAACATAAGTGATGCTGGTGTAAAATTGTGTGAGGGTTCTCGTGAGTTTCTTGTGTATGTAAATGTAATTCTACTATTTTATTCTTATTTGGTTATAATTGGAAGCTAGTTTTAAACAATATCTTGTGTTGGTTTTACACATACTACTAATGCAAATGTTTTTTATTGTTGGGTGCAATTGTTTGGAGTGTGATAGTGATGATATACTTCAGTCTATTCTCTATGTTTGTGGTAGTGTAGTACCAATCCTTTTTTTTTTATCAATCATATTTTCAATTTTTGGATAAAATTTAGTTCACCTATTAAAAAATTAAAATAATAGAACCTATAATGAATTAGAATTATAATTAAAAATAAATATTTTTTCCTTCTTTAAGTAACAACATAATCAATAGTTATAATTTTGAGTTTTAATATTACAAAATTATAAAATTTAATTTTTAGTTTAATATTTTTTATCAATTTTTTAGTTTAATATTAATAATTTTGCTTGGTATAAGATATTAAAATTAAAAAATAATATTATTTAATTACAACTGATCAAACTTTTAAACCATGAATCTATAACTACATCGGCTTATGTCTGGTCTTATTATGATTACCAAGATAAGTGTAGATTAATTAAAGGATAATTTTCAGTGTCAGATCTTGACTAAAAATGTAGGGGGTGCCAAATATTTGTAACATACATATATAATTTGTTTCACGTAATAATCACTAATTGACTAAAATTTTGAATCTCGAAACAAACTAAAATTTCCATTTTTGATTGAACAAGAAAAACCAAATTGGTCCAAATCTGAAATAGAAAGCAAAATCTATCTAAAAGATGGTACAATAAATGTTTCATTAAAATCCAAATAAAATATAGACTTTTAACAAAGGAAAATTCTATGGTGAAGTCGTGAAAATGACTTTTCTGATGAAGTTAACACTATAACATCAAAAGTGTGGTGAGTAACACTCAACTGTTTGTACAGTGACATCAAAAGTCCAGTCTCATAATATCATCAATTCATCAGATTAACAAGACTACACTTAATCTAAGTTTATCCTACCTTGTTTTAAGTGTAACACCCCACAAAAGTGTAACACTTAAGACTATCACATAATATTATCAAATATGTTTGCATGTTAAAGGTGTCAACGATAAAATAGTACACGTAAGTCTAAGATGTTGCAAGCATTACTAGATGAATTACTATTGATCATTAATCAATAATCAACAATTTAAAAATGAATCAAACATTAAAATCAAAATTAACTTTTTCAAAAAAGTCAGTTTCTTGACTGCACCGTAGAAGCTCCCTAATTTAAACTTTGTAATTGCCTCAACCCGAATTGTCTTGCCTTCTCATCACTTGGTTTTTAAATATTCAGACAACCGTGCATAGACACACTAACGTGTATTGTAGAATCATAATCTATCCACCATGTGCTTCTAGGTACCAAAGTTAAATTAACCTCAAAACAAACCAGATTAAGAAGCATATCTTACATACCACGCCATGTGTGACTGTTAGAGCAATGTTTCTTTTCATGACTTTCCGCCCTGTAATATTTGTTTTGTTTTCCTCCTTGTAATTTTTTTTTTGTTTTCAACTTTTATGGCAAATTTTGCCGCCTGTAATTTGAGAAAACTTCAGTTTACTCCCCTGTAATTTGAGCAAATTTTGGTTTACCCCTTGAAAATTTGAGCAAATTTCGGTTTACCCCATGACAGATCATTGATTTTGTACGGTCAGATGACCTAGGGGGTGTATTTTGAAACAATTTTTTTTACAAGGACCGAATCCAAAGAAACTTTTTACATGGGGCAAACCTTAAAATGATCTATATTACAGGGGGTAAAACACTACTAACCCTAGATATAAATTGTTTCATTTTTTTTTTGGTGAAGGTCATAAAAAAAACAAAAGCTAACTAGAAATCGAAAGCATCAAAGTTGAGCAACGAGAGCAACCCATCAGGAGGTGTCACCCAAGTTGTTACTCCAAGAGTAGAGTTCCTTCCCAACCTAGCCAAAAAATCTGCACATACATTGCCTTCACGGAGCACATGTTTGAACACCAAACCTGAGAGATGATCCAACAAACTTGTGATCTTGACTAGTAAAGAAGCATAAGCATGGAAGAAGTGAGATTGTCTGTCCATAAGTAGGTTTATGATCTCAGTGGAGTCTGTCTCACACTCAACATGCAACACCAAATTGTTTATCAAAAGGACCAAACCGTTATAAATTCCAAACAACTTAGCGATAAACGCATCACCGCAACCATCATTAGATGATAATCCTGCCACCCAATTTCCTACAGCATCTCGAATCAATCCTCCTGAACCGATAACACCACTTTGGTCACAACTTCCGTCCACATTGAGTATAAATTTACCAAATGGGGGAGCTTTCCATTTGACATTGCTTCTATTATTAGCTGCACATGAATCAGTTGTAGATAACAAAATCATATCCTCAACTATGAGGTTAATTTGTCGGATCATATAAGTGGCTTTCCAAGTTTTATCACCCAAAACAATGTTGTTTCATATTTGAATTTAGAATCACTTAACCAAAATATATAACCCAACCATTTATATTTTAATATAAACTTATCTTCACAAAATATGTCTCTTTGGCGACATATTTTTCCAATTAACTCGTCCCAAAATATATACCTAAATTGTCCAATATTTAAATTTAAACTACTGAACTAAAATCGATAATAGTATTTGCAAGTACAACAATACATCTTGCGATTTGCCAAAATAGTTGTCTTGTTAATTCCTTTATATCTTAAAAAAGAAGATTGAAACAAGATTTTTTTAAGGAACGAAAAGTAAAAATTGAAACCCATGAAATGATACAATACCTTAATTCAATTAAATTAAACTTAACCTCATGATTGACTTATGTACGCATAGGAAAAACATATCACCATAAAAGTCCAGATGACTTCAACATGAGATAATGTGATCAATTTAATTGTATCTCGAATTTTTGACAAACTATAAATTGCAACATATGAACAAATACACACACACATGGATTTAACAAAACCTCTACATGAGAAAAACACTTTCTCTCGCTAAAAATACTTTCTTTGCCTTCTCTCTAAGATCCCAAACGTGTCGCCCTGTCTCTTCCAAATCGTTCCTGACTACCTTTAAATGATAAAATCAGAATCATATCTCCCCTAATAATATTAATAATCAACACTTAATTTGCAACTGATTTGTAATTGTATTGACCAACCTAGAGATGAAAGTCTTACGATCAAGCATAATTCGACCAAAATTAACCATGATCAAACTTTACTATTATAGCTAACAATAATTTTGGAATCTAACTCAATAATCACTTTCTATCAAAAAGAACTCAATGATGACACTGTTTAGTTATTGCTCCTAAACCATTAGAGGTGCAACTTTTTATGAGAAAGAAATAGAATGACAAAAATAAATATGAAAAAACCTACCATGCTCTTGTCCGAGGAACACCTAAAACAACAATAAAAACTTGTCTTAGATGAGAGAGCAATTATACAAAATGGACACACTTGTTAACAAACAGGTCAAAGAGTCTGACATAATGAAGGAGAACAAAACTATGTAAAACATCATTCTCAAAGTCTGAATAATATGTTTGATTACATTAAATTAGAAACATGCTCTTCAAGGTCTTCTTAGCATCATGATTCATGCCTTTCAACGTTGGGAATTGCAAGTTTTTCTGGTGGCTACTCATCTTCTTCATGCATTGCCTTGTTGTACTTGGTTGCTAAACTTAGCATCTTCTACATTACCAAAATATCATAATAAATAAATATTTTCTTCTATGAGTAAAGAGTAGATATATCATATAAATATATATCCAAATCAACAGTTACTATCTAAAAGCTTTATGAAAATATGATGATTCAGAAGTTATAAACTCACATTGAATCGATCCATTTCTTCCTGCAGTGTTCATCTGCACTGAATTTGAAACTTCGTATGTAAAAAAGAAAGAACTGAACGGGACAGAAATATTAGTAACCAAAAAGGCAACAATAAAGTCAATTCAGCCACGGTGCACATTGTGTTGCAACAAGATTACACAGTTGCAAGCAGAAGTTCATTATCAACCAATTCAAAATTATCAAAACATACAAAAACCCTTCATTCCTTCTAAAAAATGGCTTCACCTTCACTAGGTATGATTGGAGCACAAGTAATTGTTGCTTTTAAAAAATAACACAATTATGGCTATGAAAACACAACAATTCCTAGTGATGATACGGGTGAAGTAAGGTGTTGTATATATATGAGAAATGGAATCATGTCAGATCCATCAAATAAGGTTAGCAATGAGAATGGGGGGTGACCTTGAACCATTCAATTCAATGCCAAAATAGGATTAAAATTAAGAGTTTGTTTTTAAGACTGAATCAACAAATAGCTAGGGTCCATGATGGATATATATGACTATGACTAATGACTGTGATTTCTACTCTTAGATAGCATATTTTTGTTGCTAATCTGTTTCACTTCTAAGGGTTATATTTGAGAGTTTGTTAAAAAGATATGAATCAGTAAATGGTGTCGGGTCCCACGAACCCTAATCCCGCCCTTTTTTGAGGGTTTTGAAAAATATTTATGAAAAAAAATCTCTACAGAGATTTGAACCCATGCCATTTTGGTTACTTTAAAGCATTTTAACTGCCAAGCCATTTGCTATTTTTGTGATATCATTTGGCTTCCACAACATGATATCCAATATTAAACTCCCTTTTCAAAAAACCAATTAATTCCTTTTCCTTTTTTTCCAAATGGTTTCGTACCCTTTTTTCTCCTTTCAACTGATACTTATATATGAAACTCTACAAAACCCCGTACATCGTACGGGTTAGAGTCTAGTTTAATAATAATATTAACATCTTATTACTAACGTGACCATATTTCTTTGTTAAAATATGGTTTTCATCCCTTCAAGTATGCCTCGTTTTGATTTTAGTTCCTATAAAAAGAAATTGTAGAAAAATGTCCTTGCAAATTTTTTTGTTTTTTAAAATAGTCTGTGGACCCACTTTCTTGCTGATTTATCCCATTTGTAGGGACTGTTTTAACAAACAAAATTTTTTGCAGGGATTTTTTTCTACAAAATGGGTACAATCATCATGTGTCATGCATGCACAAAGGTGACAAATCATCACAAAAGTGCGGTCAGGGAGTACTTTAAAAAACAAAATATTTTGCAGGGACTTTTTTCTACAATTTTTTTTACAGGGACTAAAACCAAAACGAGACATATTTGTAAGGACTTAAACCATATTTTAACCTATTTCTTTTTTTGTCTTGCTAATCTGTATACACCACCTTTACAAAAAGTTACTTTTCTTAATTACTTAACAAATGTTCTAGGGGCATTGTTTAACGTTCTCCTTTCTTTAATTACTTTCACATCAAACGAAAGAAGTAACCATGACTATAGATATAAGTAGAGCCAACATTTGTAGTAACTCCGTGACTATTTGTTTGTACTTCAACTAATCAAAATCATACTAGGACCACCAAAAAACAAATCAAACTAGTAGTAAGGTGGTAATAGACTAGACCGACGATATAGTCTAAGTTAGCTAAATAGACCACTTAATTTGATCTGGTGGTATTAGTTTAGGATTTTGAAATATGTTTCTCCTCAAGATTTCATATTCGATGTTCCACAACGTCAATTTAAAATGAACTAATTTAGTTTCTTAAAAAAAAGATTTAGACTTTTTTAAAAGTCTATTAAGCTGAATATGACACGCAACATGGCATACAAATTTCTTTTAAGCCTACTAACTAGCAAGGGAGTAATACTTTTGAGGAGGAGAATGTAACCAGATTTTTTTGTTTTGACTTCATAATGTAACAATTATTTTGTACTTTATTATAGCAAAATGTAATAGATTGAAGATTTCATCTTGTTTATATTATGAATGATGTCGGAATCCTAATAATTGTCTTTTGAGATGATTATTGTAGTTTTGGATTTTGTTTGTTTTGGTAGTTTTTTGGTGGTGTTTTGTTGTTTGTTTTTTTTCCTTGGGTTAGTATGGTGTTTTTTTAGGTAGGGTTGCTGCTTATATACGGTGCGTGTTGTATTTTGCATCGCTTTCGCATGCCTGAACCACTTGTGCGGTGTTGGTTGTCTAATAATATGATGTTGTTGGAACATTGGTGTGAAGTTGGAAAGAAATTGGAAGGTTGGATGATTAAACACAAGTAATTAAACTTTGATCTAATGTTGTGTGAATTGAAAAAATAGAGTGTGGGGTCCCACATAAAATAGAACACACACATTAGTAGTGTTTAAATAATGATATTTAATTTTAAATACCCGACAATGATGAAAATAATAGTAATTATTTTTTATTTATGAATATCACTTCCCATAATTTTAGCTTATGTTGGCTGTGATAAGATTGAGAATCCAACTGAATTTCTTATCTTTCCTTCGTTAGTGGATTTGTTTCTTTTTGAACTTATCCGATTAGTTTGTTACTTGATATGATTTGTGGGTTGCTTAATTTTTTAAGTTTACTTAATTCTTAAGTTTCTCCAAATTAGTTACAAACTCTCCCTATAAAAGGAGTGCTCACCAAGTTCAAAAATCACATCAAAGAGTTCTATTGAGTTGTCGAGAACTCTTTCTCTCTTCTCCCTCCAGCTCGTGTTGACGAGCTATTCTTCTCCTTATATCCTTATTTCTTCGGAATTAAGAGTGTTCTTAAGACCATAGTCTCTTTTTCGGTATAATGCCCATTCAGAATTAATAATGGTCTTAAATTCAATAATATATGTCCCTTCAAAATAAATAATATTTTTAAGATCATAGTTCCTTTTTTTCAGGAATAATGTCCCTTCGGAATTATGAATGATCTTAAGAGTATAGTTCGTTACAATATTTTCTTCCCTTGAAGAAGTTAAAGGTTAGAATGGTGTAAAACCATATTTGAGTGATCATAGTATCATAGTTGGAGAAGTTAAAAATTAGAATGGTGGTAACACCATATTTGAGTAGTCTCAGTAACATAATAGAGTGGTAACAGTACCATATTAAAATGGTTTCAGTATTAAAAAAGTGGTTTTAGTACCATATTGAAGGTGTAATTCTTGAACGGTTTTTCTACAGTACAATATTTAACCGCACAATTGTAGTTATGCTTGTTTTATCCTGGAGGCGGCGTGGTTGATAGTCTGCTTTGTACAATTTTGGACAGTGCCACGAAACGTCTTAAAGAGAACGACTTGGTCGTGACTCAACCTAGTAACAACTTCGGTAGATAAAAATTATTTTCAAAATAGATTTGGAAATCCAAAATACAACAATTTGGAAATCCAAAAACAACAAATACTTTAAAAAATATGTTGTGATTATCTACTGGATCCTATAAAAGAATTGACACCGAATGATTAGATGTGTGTATACTACATCAAAAAATCTGGGTACAGATGCGTTCACCTTGGAAAATTGCATTCTCCAAAACAAATTAGTTTAACCGTGTTGACTCACATTGACAAAATCATGATTCTTTATTCATGTTGATTAATTATCCTTTCTATGTTATGACTCATGATTTTGTTTGTTTTTACTTAATATTGCCTACTTTTACTTAATTGCTCCGTTTTATTATTTGATCTGATGCAAGTAGGTTAGGTTGGACAAGACTTTAACTTAAATAGGTATGTCCTGCTTTAAAATTTTATGACAATTTAGATAAATAGGCTTATTTAAAAGTCTAAACTTATTAAACTAGTTGTGCTGAGCTAGGCCTAAAATAGGTTAGGTTATATGCCTCTGTCGGATGATCTGACTTGCTTTCATCCCTTCACAAGTTCCTATTTTTATATATGATTTTTTTTTTGGTTACATGAGAAAAAGAAAAAAAAAGGAAAAAGGAAAATAACAGAAACTAAGTCCTTGAAAAGGACACGCCTAAAGCATCACGTAGTAAAGCATGTGATAAACACGGAAGAGGCTCATCAAATGTAACAAGATGGTCTGAACTTTTAGCTCCCAACTTAGCAAGGATATCAGCACAAGAGTTTCCTTCTCGTAGGATATGCTGAATATAAATAAACCAATCCTTAGCAAGATAATTTTGTATGAGTTCCAAGAGATTTGCATAATGATGAAACCTCGAGATATCCTTCATCACCAGCTGTACCACATGAAGAGAGTCGGAGAAACACATAAGCTTTCTATACCCTGCCTCCCAACATAACTTTATACCAGTTAACAACGCTTGAATTTCAGCATGTAAAATATTTGGGATCCCCACACTACCAAAGAAACCACGAAGGAAACTTCCACCATGCTTACGCATTAACCCACCATAGCCCGCCTTACCTGGATTGTTCAAAGCACTTCCATCAACATTGAGAATTATGGTGTCCTCATCCCCATGCTGCCAGCTCACCATCCTTGGAGTGGGAATAGGAGTCACCAAGGAGTCAGTACCAAAAGCTTTGTGTGCAAGATGAAGTTGGGAAAAAATTGTCACAACAGTTCAGTGCATATCTGGATGAATATTGTCAAAAACGAGTTTGTTTCTTGTACACCAAATATTCCACATAATCGGAGGAGCAAGGATTCCAATATCCATCACATTTTGTGGATTACCCTATCTATATTATCCACATCTACACCTATGCACAATGAATTTGGATTAGGGAAACCACAACCCTGCCAAACTGCAACAGATCGAGAGCAATGGAAGAGACAGTGGAGAATAGTCTCGTCTTCATTATGACAAAATGGACAATCAGAAGAAACATTGACACCTTTGTGTGCTAAAACTGCTTTGACAGGTATTGAACGGTGACAAGTTTGCCAAATAAAGAATTGAACACTAGCTGCCACCGGTAATTTCCAAATCCAACTCCAAGTATCTTGAGAGATTTCAACTTCATGGCGAGAGAGTAACCAATGATAACCACTACGTGTTGAATACTCTCCATTCAAATTACCATTCCATATCCATGTGTCTTCTATCGAAGGTATAATACACAGATTTAAGTTTTGGATTGCTTGGGTTATTGTAGATGGGAAAGTAGTATGCAAGCTTTCTATAATACATCTCTCATGATTCCATAAATCCTTGATCTTGAGACATATATCCGTTGGTGATATATCTTGAATTAGATCGCAAAGTGGTTGCTTAAGGATCCAAGGTTGGAACCAAATGTTAGTCTCCCCATCACCAATCTTGAATTGAAAACCATCCTCAAGTATACTCAGTGTCTTTGTAATAGCTTTCCAAGTTGAGGAACCAACAGCTTTCTTATCAAGGAACAACTTTCCCTCTTTGAGATACTTGTCTTCAAGCAAGGATACCCATAACTTGTTTTTAGATTGAAGTAAGCTCCACACTAGTTTACCAAGTAAGGCAGTATTTTGAAGACGTGCAGTTCGGATCCCTAAACCACCCTTGTTGCGAGGCTGAATGATCTTATTCCATCTTACTATATGCATAGCATGATCATTCATCTAAAGTACAGCCTTGGCCAAATGAAGTTTCTAACACCTTTATCTAAAGTATCACAAGCATATTGAGGAAACCATTGGATCTGCATACTATAGCTTGGGAGTGAGGTAAGTACAACCTTTGCAAGGGTAACTCTGCCAGGTTTATTCAAAAGACGTCCCTTCCAAGAAGCAAGTTTTGAGGCCACCCTATCATAAATATCAAGAAAGTCTTCTTTCGTAGTGCGTCCATATTTCATCTTAAATCCTAAACATTTATCCAAGCGATCTGTAAATTTAATTTGAGTAAGCTGCTCAAGAGATTCCTTGGTGGATCTACTAACTCCTTTAGAAGCATAAATTCTTGATTTCTCAAGACTCACTTTCATGCCCGAAAGAGAGCAGAAATTATTTAAGAGGTTAGTAATATATTGTGCTTGATTGTATTTTGCCTTAGCAAATAACAGAACATCATCCGCAAAGAATAAATGCGACCAACATACGAAAGGAAAATACCGTCAATTACCTCTATTGGGTAACGACCAACATACGAAAGGAAAATACCGTCAATTACCTCTATGGGGTAACGACCAACATACGAAAGGAAAATACCATCAATTACCTCTATTGGGTAACGACCAACATACGAAAGGAAAATACCATCAATTACCTATATGGGGTAACGACCAACACACGAAAGGAAAATACCGTCAATTACCTCTATGGGGTAACGACCAACATACGAAAGGAAAATACCGTCAATTACCTCTATGGGGTAACGACCAACATACGAAAG
>Ga0228710_1002655_pt1 | contig 28329 bp, 19 predicted proteins | sample MedpolnodulmetaG_FD_177995 | JGI IMG/M metagenome (GOLD analysis project Ga0228710, IMG submission 177995) | Root nodule microbial communities from Medicago polymorpha collected in Santa Monica, California, United States - pink nodules | ecosystem: Host-associated > Plants > Roots > Nodule... | reverse complement strand
GCAATTTAAGATAGATTCAATAAAAGAGATGATACCTGACGGAGCCTTGAAAAAAGAAAGAGCATAAACAGGCAGCGACGATAGGACAGAGTTAAGTAAAACCAAACGACCACCCAAAGACAGATGCTTCGATTTCCAAGCCGACAGTCTAGTTTTAATACGAGTTATAAGAGGATCCCAAAAAGACAAGCGCTGAGCGTTACCACCAATAGGCAGACCCAAATATACAAAGGGAATGGAACCCACCTTACAGTTCAGCACCATAGCCGCTTCTAACAACCAAGACCTTGCGACATTCACACCAACTAAATGACTTTTCGAGAAATTCACCTTTAAACCCGACAAAGATTCAAAGAGAATAAGAATAACACGCATGGACTTGATATTAGCCCACGATTTTTCTCCCAAAACCAAGGTGTCATCTGCGAACTGATGATGAGACACTACTGTCATATTATTGTCGCCCACCTTATAGCCAGAAAAAAGATTATTAGCCAATAACGACTCCATCAACACATTAAAATCTTCTACAACTAAAAGGAACAAGAATGGGGATAGAGGGTCACCCTGTCTCAACCCCCTCCCCAATAAAAACTCATCAGTTGGAGACCCGTTTACCAAGACCGATGTAGTTGATGTGCCAATGCATTCTTGTATCCATTTTCTCCAAAGTGTCGGAAAGCCCATTTTCACCATCACCTCATCTAAATACCCCCAGTGTATTGAATCATATGTTTTCTCAAAATCCACCTTGAACATAATCAATTCTTTTTTACATCTATGAGCTTCATCAACTATTTCATTTGCAACCAAAATCTGACGGCCTTTTATGAAAGTTGACTGAGTGTCTGAAACAACATAATAAAGCACAGAGCGGAGTCTGTTAGCAAGCACCTTCGCCAATATTTTATACATGCTACCCACCAATGAAATTGGTCTAAAATCATTCAAACGTTGGGTACTATCAACCTTAGGAATAAGAGCAATAAAAGTGTTGTTGATACCTTTTGCCAACCGACCATTCCTATTAAACTCTGTCAAGAATCGCATCATATCATCCTTCAAAATGTCCCAAAATTCCTTGATGAAACCCGTATTAACCCCATCGGGCCCCGGGCATTTAAAGTTATCGCAATCCCACACCGCCGCCTTAACATCCTCCAAACAGAAAGGCTTTATCAAAGCCGCCCCATTTCTATGATTCAAAATTCGAAAATGTAATTCTTCCATACTAGGCCGAGGTGCAGTACTAGGTTGGAAATGTGTCGAAAAATGGTCAAACACAGCACTACGAACATTCTGAACCCCTTCAACCAAGCCTCCATTTGAAAAAAAGAACGAAATGGAATTCCTTATATGCCTATTTGACATAATACCATGGAAGAACTTGGAGTTAGCATCCCCTTCACGTAACCAATGAATTCTTGACTGTTGCCAACAAATACTAGAATGAATACGGGATAAAGATAAAGAGAACAACTCGTCTGAAAAGCCATGAAGCTCCTCAATCTTTTCCCCGCTTAAGTCACCTGACCCCCCTTTCAAATCTAAAGTTGCAATATTCTCCTTTAAGATCGAAATTCTAGCCGGAAGATTACTAGTGTGACGTTTGTGCTAATCTTTTAAAGCCAATTTAAGGAGCTTTAATTTCTCTTTCAAAACATAGCCACCCCAACCCTCCACCTGAAAGGATAACCACTTCTCACGAACAAAATTATTATAACCAGGAAGAGCCTCCCAACACTTTAACATACACAAAGGTTTGGGTCCCCAATTTTCAACATAAATAGCAAGCATCAAAGCGCAATGATCCGACAAACCACGAGACATAGCCAACTGGGAGCAATTAGGCTAAGTCAAGCACCATAGACTTCCCGTCCCCCCGAAACCACGTGAATGTGCGGCCCCGGATAGGGACATCAATCAGATTGAACCATCAATAAGTTATTAAAATTGTCACTCCACACTGCATTAAACACCCTTCTAGCACTACGACGTTCCTCGATGCAACAGACCGCGTTAAAATCACCACAGACACAAACATTTTGATTTAACAAAGATCCCATTCTTAAGGATAAATTATTCCATATAAGCTGCTAACAATAAATATCACACGGAGCATAAACATTAAACAAAACAAACTCCTCTCCAGACTTCACAAACCGGCCTAAAACCACCAAGACATGATTGAAAGACATAGACGACCACACCTCGACCTCCTGAACATCCCACATAGTAACAATACCACCAGATGCTCCAACTGACGATTGAAAAGAAAAATCAGCATGAACATCACCCCATATAGATTTACAAACTGTTGCATCTACCACAGACAACTTTGTTTCTTGTACACAGAGTAGAAATGGTTGTTTCTCCCGCACCAAATTACACACCTCCCTCCTTTTTTCAACACTCCCTAAACCCCTAACATTCCAAGAAACTATCTTCATGACAAAAAACACCCCACCCTCACCATAACCCTCAACATCAATCTACACATCCTCCCCACCACCACCATGATTTTTCCTCCCCGCCCTTGACAGAACGTCAAACATATTATTTTTATCACCCACAAATTTAAGACCAACTTTCTTCCCAATATCACAGACATCCTCAGACGCCTTTTGAATTTTATTAAAAAAGGAAACTCTGAAGGCCATTAAGTTTAAAGTAAAAATGACATATTTTAGCTTCTGAATGTTGATTTCCGATCAATATATATCAGACGCATTTGGAAGTTTAGCTTTCATAAGGTATAGCATGTCTATCAGCTAACTTTTGAAAGGTAATTTAAATTCCAAAAATAAATATAATTTTCGTTTGAAAGTTAACTTCTAAATATAGGTATTTTGATTGTTTAAAAAAAGGGTTAATTAAGTTTTTGGTCCCTATAAATATCTGAAGTTTTGTTTTTAGTCCCTATAAAAACAAATTACACTTTTTAGTCCCTACGAAATTTTTCGTTAGTGTTTTTAGTCCCTGTTAAATTAAAATTTGTTTAATTATGCTTAAACTTCTAAATTTTTTAAAGATTTTTTACATACATGTTCATAACATCGTAAGACACTATTTTATAAAATCTTTTAGCTTTTTATCATGTAATGAATTAAATATGAATTTTTCTAAAAGTTAAATTTTCAAGATTATATTAATGAAAATTTGTACCTAATAATAAAATTTTGAGTTACTTTTTTGCGGAGGAACTTTGTGTAATGTTATAAATAAGTATGTAAAAAATATGTTAAAAATTTAAAAGTTTAAGCACAATTAAGCAAATTGTAATTTTACAAGGACTAAAAGTATATGTTGGTCTCTGTTAAATTAAAATTTGTTTAATTATACTTAAACTTTTATATTTTTAAATGATTTTTAACAGACATGTTAAGAACATTATAATAATCTCTTTTATAAAAAATTAGAATTTTTTAACATGTAATGAATTAAATATAATTTTTTTTAAACACCAAAAATTCAAGATAAAACTAACGAAAATTTGGACCTAAAAATAAAATTTTGAGTTAACTTATTGCGGCGAAACGTTTTATAATGTTTTAAACAAGTATGTAAAAAAATCATTAAAAAAATTAAAATTTTAAGCATAATTAAACAAATTTTAATTTAACAGGGACTAAAACTACGTGTTGAAAATTTTTATAGGGACCAAAATCTGTCAAATTTTTTATGAAGACTAAAAACGAAATTCGATATATTTATAGGGACTAAAAACTTAATTAACCCTTAAAAAAATAGTTATTTTAATATATAAATAAAAAGTGACAAATTAGGTCATTATTAGAAGTAAAGTGAGGTGCAAATAAGAATATTATACACCATCGATTGATTTTTTAAAAGAATGATACTAGCTACCTCCATAGCAAAAACGAAAAAGAAAAAGAAAGTTGCTAAATAGGCACCTCCATGTCGCTCCCAGTCTGCTGTTTTTTTGTATAAAATATGACCGAGTCGTAACTTTCAATCGACTTTTTTCAGTCAAATAAACAATTTTGAGATGTCTATTTAGTAACCATCAAACAAAAAGCTATCACAATTGGCATTATTCTTTGAAAGGCCTGTGCTCATAGAGTAATTGTGTCCATTTTGCCGTGAAAACAATAAGCTAGTATTTGCTGCTTCTAAAAATTGACCGGGTTAACACAAGCTACATAATGACTCTCTTTAGGTCCTATTTAATCAGAAATTGTCTAAAAATTATATTCTTAAATTTATACACACTGATTTGGAAATATTGAAAAAAATTGCTTTGCAAATCTTACCACCAGCAACCAACATTTATACAAATTCACGCAATGAAGGTCACCCAGCTGCATTTGCTCTCATCATAAAACTGGAAGACTTCAACAAATTCACAGTTTTCGCAGAAATAAAATTATATTAGTCTATCAAGATTACTGTTAGTTTAATGAAGTATATACACAAAATCCTTATTTGGGTTTCAAATTGCTTAAGTATCATCTTACTGGTCAAATGCCCAAATTTCGTCCCAATGGTGAGCAGTTTTTCTCAAATGGCAAAACTGAGTGAAAAGAAACGTGATGGTAAATAGAAGATGAATAATTTGTTTCTTATGGATTCTGCAATTTTTTAAATGCCTTATAGATTTGTACAAAATTGGTATCGCGCTTTTATGGTTTTTGTTCAATTTTGTCTTGGATTATGGAGATCAATTTGTTGGTCACCGATAGAATGGGTGCAACAACAGATAGGTCCCTGAGTCAAACATCCCTTGCTTGAGGATGAACCGAGTGAACTGCATTGCGGGAGCACACTATGCTAAAGATAAGAGTATTTTTTTTGGGTACAAGACAAGAGTATTTTAATCTTGATCTTTCATCGCTACATTAATAGATCAACGGTTGTAAAGTGATTAGCGCACGATGAGCGATATGCTACGCTTGCTCATGCTAGCCTGAGCCGCACTTATGTCATAAGATAGGTCCAAATAAGGACTTCCAAACACACCATGAATTGAAAATGTTGTGAAAATGATTCAAAATTGAAGTTTGGAGTGCAAAATTGATGTTTGCTGGAAGTGCAAAATCGGGGCCCGATTTTGACTGCCTGTTGAGGCTTCTGGTTCGACAAAAATCGGCGCCCGAATGGAGGAATTCGGGGCCCGATTTTGCGTAACAATTTTTTTTTCTTTTCAGAAACATATTTTTGGGCCAGATTTGTTACAATTTTATGAGGGTTACTTTTACTATAAATATAGACTTTGTATCAGTGTAAACCTAGAGATAAAGGGGGCTGAAACAAGGGTTTAGAAAGGCAACAACAAAACTAGGGTTTGTATAGAGTTTGTCTCTTTGGCAACAAACACTAGGGTTTGATGGTTGATTCACCTTGGGAAACACTATTAGGATTGAGTCTCTTGGTTACGGGAAGAGATTGGGACTTCGGGTAGAATTAGGCGGGAGACTTATTCTTGTAACCCAATGATATCTCTTTTGTAAGGTTACTCATCATTATAGTGAAACGGAGGGCTGCTCTCTCCCCCAGACTAGGTCAATTTGGACCAAACTGGGTCAACAAATTCTTTTGTGTTCTCTCTTCTTTTCTCTCTCGCTGTTTTCTACTTTTGGTTTGTGCTTATAATTGTTACATACACTTTATTTTTTGGTTGCTTGATTATTCCTTGCTCCACACATCAAGTTTGTTATTGGTGTGATTTTTCATCGAATTCACAACGATTGGCGCCCACCGTGGAGCAAGGATCAAAGGATAATCAAGTACCATGGGTTCAAAGTGGGATATTGAGAAGTTTACCGGAGATAACGATTTTGGGTTATGGAAGGTAAAGATGGAAGCGGTGTTAATACAACAGAAGTGTGAGAAAGCTTTGAAGGGTAAAGGTTCGTTACCGGTCACCATGTCACGAGCAGAGAAGACCGAGATGGTGGACAAGGCCAGGAGTGGCATTGTCTTGTGCCTTGGGGATAAAGTTTTGAGAGAAGTAGCAAAGGAACCAACTGCGGCATCGATGTGGGCAAAGTTGGAATCTTTGTATATGACAAAGTCTTTGGCTCATCGGCAATTCCTAAAGCAACAACTCTACTCATTCAGGATGGTGGAGTCAAAGGCTATCATGGAGCAACTTACGGAGTTCAACAAAATCCTTGATGACTTGGAGAATATTGAGGTACAACTTGAGGATGAAGATAAAGCTATACTCTTGTTGTGTGCTTTACCGAAATCTTTTGAATCGTTCAAAGATACCATGCTCTATGGCAAAGAAGGCATTGTTACCTTGGAAGAAGTTTAAGCGGCTTTGAGAACCAAGGAGTTGACCAAGTCCAAGGACTTAAGAATTCATGAAAACAGTGAAGACCTAAGTGTCTCAAGAGGGAATGGTGGAAGTAGAGGTAATCGGAGAAAGAGTGGTAACAAGTCAAAGTCTAAATGCTTTAACTGTCACAAGATGAGTCACTTCATGAAGGATTGTCTGGAGATTAATGGCAACTCTGCACAAATTGTCTATGAGGTTATGAGGATGCAGGTGCTCTGATGGTGTGGTGTTGTTTGGAGGATGAAGAAGGTGATGTGTCTCACCTTGAGAATGATGTCGGTGGTCGTCTAGAGAGACGTTAAACACTCAACATCAACCTGGAGAGGCGGTGGTAAGAATACTCATGATCAGTCTGGAGAGGCGGAGGCAACAATACTCATGATCTACCTGTTGAAGTGGAGTTTCAAAGTTGAAGACATAGTGGGATGTACGCATTTGCTAGTTGAGGTAGAGTACGCTCAGCTTGAAGTGGAGTTGAACACACCGATAATGGTACGACTATGGAGGACCTTGGGTGCTATGCTCTAGGTGAGCAAGGGATTTCTTCATGAAGACGGAAAACATTCCGGAGGTTGAAGAATGTATAGCACGACTTGCGGGATTACCCTAAAAAAAAAAAAGGCCAAGGGTGATTGGATGCAAGGTGATCTTCAAGAAAGCGGGAGATGTCCTGTGTTGAAGATGTTATGGTGAATGCTTATGGAACTACCTAAAATTCCTAGTGTAGTTGGACTGCAAGGACCTTCGAGAAGGCGGAAGACATTCCGAGGGCTGAAGGGGTTAAGGTGTGTACTTGTGGATTACTCTAAAAGCCAAGGGTGATTGGGCACAAGTAGATCTTCAAGGAAGCGGGAGATGTTCCGTATTGAAGAGGTATGGTATAGTCTTGTAGAACTACCTGAAATTCCTAGTGTAGTTTGGATACAAGGATCTTCGAGAAGGCAGAAGACATTCTGATGGCTGAAGAGGTTAAGGTGTAAACTTGTGGAGCTACTTGGTGTAGTGGGAAGCAAGGGAAAGAGCAGCAAGGTGGTTGATGTTAAATTGACATCATCACTAATTTAGAGTCAAGGTGGAGATTGTTGTGAAAGTGACTCAACATTGAAGTTTGGAGTGCAAAATTGATGTTTGCTAGAAGTACAAAATCCGGGTCCGAATTGGCAAAATCGGGGCCCGATTTTGACTGCCTATGGAGGCTTCTGGTTCGACAAAAACGGCGCTCGAATGGAGGAATTCGGGGCCCGATTTTGCGTAACAGTTTTTTTTTCAGAAACATATTTTTGGGCCAGATTTATTACAATTTTATGAGGGTTACTTTTACTATAAATATAGACTTTGTATCAGTGTAAACCTGGAGATAAAGGGGGTTGAAACAAGGGTTTAGAAAGGCAACAACAAAACTATGGTTTGTATAGAGTTTGTCTCTTTGGCAACAAACACTAGGGTTTGAGGGTTGATTCACCTTGGGAAAAACTATTAGGATTGAGTCTCTTGGTTACAGAAAGAGATTGAGACTTTGGGTAGAATTAGGCGGGAGACTTATTCTTGTAACCCATTGATATCTCTTTTGTAAGGTTACTCATCTTTATAGTGAAACGGATGGCTGTTCTCTCCCCAGACTAAGTCAATTTGGACCGAATTCGGTCAACAAATTCTTTTGTGTTATCTCTTTTTTTCTCTCTCGTTGTTTTCTACTTTTGGCTTGTATTTATAATTGTTCCATACACTTTGTTTTTTGGTTGCTTGATTATTCCTTGCTCCACACATCAAGTTTGTTATTGGTGTGATTTTTTCATCGAATTCACAACCAAAAAAGAGAATACGACCTCCAATGAGTATACGACAACCCTTGATATAGTTTAACACTTAGCCAAAGAAAAACAATAACATAAGACATGGCATCATCAGTGATGTACTTGTATGTTACCTCCTTTGTCTGTACTTTTGTTTTGGTCGAATCTTTAGTTTGTAATTTGGTTGACCAGAAACTAAGCTCTATCGAGTTCAATAGAAGTTCAAAACAGGAATTGTACACTTCAATGGATACTCCTATGCAAATCAAAAAAATCATTTAGGACATGAGCATGTCTGATATCAAGACACTGGCCAATATGCAGCATCGGGTAGTTTAGACTTTAGATATATGTAACAATCCACAAGAAAAGAAAGTTAATATCCATCATTCAAACTTCAGATAGAAAAGGCATCATTAGAGTACTAAACTCATTCTTGTTAAGTAGCGGCTATAGTGCTATATGGCTATACCATAGCGGAATTTGAACAGACCACTGCTGTTCCGCAATACACTATCTAGTACAGAATGTTGTCAAATAGTGGCTTTACAACACTGTTGCAAAGCGGAATTTGAATGAACTGTTATTTTTTGCGATCCACAATTAACAACATTGTACCAAACATTAATTAGCATAATTGGATGCCATGGTAAATGGGAATCTAATAAAGTTTGTACAGAAACATGCCACCAGACGTATTATTGCAAAACAAATTAAATTTTCAATGTAAATCCTAGTCACTTTCCATGGGGGTTTCCTGTATGTCACTCTCCAACAAGACCACCCATAGTGCACTAAAATATACTGCATAATGGATTAATATTCAATGGAACAACCATTTACAAAATCTACATTCTTATTAAGAAGTTTTCCCGTATAGAGCAGCATTATGATTATCCTATTCCAATATTACGTTATCACTGTTGTGATCTATGGAATGTATTCACACTTGTATGTACCTCCGAAAAGATAGGAAGAAGATTCATTACATAGAAGGAAGCATAGCTGGCGTTAACATGGAAGTACTTGCATGATGCCCTGAAATTAGACTAATTGACCAATTCAATTTTACCAACATAAGAAGACGCTGTTTTAAAAACCTAGCCGGACCTCAATTTAAAGGGACCATAGTTTTTATTGCTGAGTGAGAAAGCAAAGAACCCATAAGCCTCTCTCTCTTTACTAGTTGTGGATCCTTAAAAAAAAAATCCAGATATAGTTTACATTACTACCATTTGCAGTACTTGTACCAGTGAAATGAAAATTAAAGCTTCAATCTTTCTTTCCTCTTTTGAAAAATCTCACCTTTGAAGCTACCACAGCAGTTAGTACCAACACAAGTATGTGATTATTCTTTTCAGGAAAGAGATATGTTGGGCATTTAATCAAGTAAATGATTTATGTTTCTCTTGTTTGAGATTGTCATGACTGTTTTTGATACTAGCGAAAACATAAGAATATTGCTTGAAATGAGGAAAAAGCTTTGTTTGTAGTTTTTAAATTGTTCAGATCCATCTGTGACTTGAAAAATAGCCATTTATATAGCTAGATGATGGGTTTGAAAGGAATAGATTGTGTTCAAATATAGGTCAACATTGTAGTGGTTCTGGAGGAGTTTTACGGAGAGAGTACATGTTTTAAAGGGCTTTGTTTTGTTCCATCTCGCATTCATTCCATGTCCTATCATCTCTTATCTGTTTCCTATGTCCCATTTTTTGAACACGAAAACAGAAAGCGAGATGGACTACCTAGCTTATAAGCTATCTTTGGGAGTGTATGACAAAAACCTGAAAACAACTTATGGTGCAGCTCGTAAGCTATTAGCAATTTAGCATAAGCTCCTCCAAATACTTACATAAGCCCTTATGTCATAAGATAGATCCAAATAAACCCTTCCAAACACTCTAAATTGAAAAGAAGGTGGCAGCCTCCAATGAATCATAAAGAAGGTGGCAGCCTCCAGTGAATCATAAGACAGCTATAATATAGTTTAAAACTTAGTAAAAACTAATTGAAATGGTACATGCCATTATCGGTGATGTATGTACTCACTCGTACATAACCTGCCTCGTGGCCTCATTTGGCTGTACCATTGTTTCCGTCAAATCCTTAGTTTTCATTTTGGTTGGCTCGAAATTAAATCCTATGGAGTTACATAAAAAAGAAGACATCAAAACAGGAATCGGTGCACTTCAACGTACAGCCTTATGAAAAGGTAACAATAGATAGGTTTTAAGGTTCATATCCATCATTTGGAGTTGAGACAATAGAGTACCAAGCATAATTGGATGACCACCAAAGATTTTATTCCAAAACAAATTTAATTTTCAAATCCTAGTTACTTCCTATGGGGTTCTGCTTCCCCAGTAAGTCATTCTCCAACAAAACTACTCACATTGCACCACTATATTGACTAATGAATTCATTTTTCAAAAGCATAACCATTTTCAAAATCCATATTCTTTCTCAGGAAAAGTTCTCAACGTTGTGGTTGATGGAATGTATATTCACACATATAAAGGAAGTAGATATATCACACAGAAGGAAACATAACAGGCGTTACTATGAAAATACATACTTACATGATGCCCTGAAATTAGACTAATGCACCAATTCTATTTTACAACATAAGAAAAACCTGTTCCAAAATCTTCACTATCCATATTCCATATCCACCAAAATATTTGACCAATCGTAATTTCGAACTATCATCAGAAGCAAAATCATGACCTAAATTACAACACAAATCATTTAACAAAACTAAAGCGAGGCATACTAACATACCTTTAGCAAGGAAAAACAAAACAAGATAAGGAACAAAACCTCTCTATAGAAACAGCACATGCTTGTGATTCTCAAATCTTTGCTTCTTCTATTCCTCCTTTCTCTAGCTTCTTCGACAAAACCTTGGTATTATTCTCAAAATACTCTTTATAAGGATGATTCTCCGGAACAAGTCTTCTAAACTCCTCAAACTGTTTCTGAGCTTCATCATTCTTCCTAAGCAAACTATACACAACACCCTGACACAAATAAGGTCTAAAATCACTTGGTTCTTCCTTCACAATTTCTTCATACACCTTCAATGCACCCGAATAATCCTCTTCCATCACCTTCACCTGCGCAATCAAAAGCTTAAATTCCCTAGCTTCTGACTCCATTTTTTTCTCCTCAAAAAACTTCACTACTTCATCAACCCTATTCAAAAATCCCTCCATTGGCTCTTTCAACTCTGAATTCGCCATCAAAAGACCGCGATAAGCTTCCGAATTAAACGGATCTTGCTGCAGAGTAAATTCAAATCCTTTCTTAGCCAATTCATGTTCACCATTATGACTATGCAAATGTGATTTTAGCAGTAACAAATCAAATTCCTCAGGTTCAAGTTCAATTAATCGCTCCAAAACACGAATAGCTTCGCTTAGTTTGCGTGCTTTCACGTTTTCCTCAACCAAAGACCGAAGTGCATTTGCATCGTTGGAATTTTCGATCAATTTGTCATCAATTGTAGTTTTGTTTTCTTTGTTTGATAGTTTTTCGTTTGCGGTGGTTGCGGTGGAGGATTGTGCTGGTGGTGGTGGGAGTGATGACGGGACGGTGGTGGGGTTTTGTTGAGGGCGGAATAAGAAGAAAGCGAGAAGTGATACTGCGACATAAGCGGGTTCGAAGAGAGGTGAGAAAAAGGGGTTAAGGTTTTTGAGAATTTGTGAGAAAGGGTTTTGGGGTTTTTTATAAGGGTTGTTGTTGTTTGGAGAGGATGAGGCTTTGATAGAAGGTAGTAATAAGGGGGGTGAAGAAGAGAATGAGTGATAAGGTAGAGAGGGGAAGGAGAGTTTAGGGAATGAAGAGTGGCGGTGAGTGAGAGAGAGGTGGTGATAGAGATGGGTTTTTGGGAGCGAATTCATTTTGGCTAAGGTTCGAAGAAGAAGATGATGATACTCCTAGCTAAAACCCCTGTTCTGATATTATTTAGGGGGGGGTGTGCATCGGAATATCATTTGCTAAAGTCATAAACCCTTTCGCTTCACAATATGTTGCCTTTAACGGTGTCGTTTTGACCCTGCTTTCATTGTTTTTTGTTGTTGATATTACTCCTTCCGTTTAACAATACTTGTTCATTTTGAAGAATAATTTTGTTTCACTTTACTTGTTACTTTCAGGTTTCAATGCAACATTAATTATTGATTTATCAATAATACCCTTACATATTTATTGTAGAGAGAACTAATAGAATGAAATAATAAATGAGTAAGGGTATTATAGTAAAATCACAAGGAATTTCATAAAAAATAACATTTGTTTGATTCTTTGATATGTGTAATTTCTTCAAAATGGACAAACATTGTGAAACGGAGGGAGTAACTTTTGGCTAGAATACACAAGTGGTCTTTTAAGTTTGAAGTTTGTAATACATTAGTTTTTTAAATTATTTTGGTCACACATAAATTCTTTAAGTTTGTTAACGTTTTTAATTTAATCATTCTCTCGCATCATATTTTTTTTTGTAATGTTTGTAAATGTTCTGTCACATGAAAGGGTTGGTGGCAATGGTGGCAACAATTCTTTTTGGAGCACAAGATGGTGTAGGTGGTGCAAGTCTAAGAGATTTATGATGTTGGAACATAAAAGTTTGTAAATTTGATTGTAAGCAAATTGAAAGGTAGATGAAAATATAAGTTGAGTGGTTTCTTTTTTTTCTTTTTTTTGTACATGTTTCTCTATTTTTCATGTTATTATTTGCTCTAACACAATTGTTATTCTCTTTTATTTAAAAGTAGTTTGAGTACAATTCTATTTTCGGGGTTTGAAAGATGATGATATGGTTAAGAATTATATGTCCATTCTTTATTTCAACTAGCTATGGTCTTTCACTTGCTTCTTCTTTTTCTTACTCACGTGTGCCACTTGTTTGGAGTTCTCACTAATGAGCATTTTGGGCCCAATTATGTGAACATTAAAGAAATTTTATGTATTTCAATCTTCTTGGTCTAACTCTCTTCTACATTGCTTATTTTTCAACAACAACAAACTGATAGTGTCATCAATATTCGTTTGCATTCAAGTTCCTTATAAACAATAATAAATTAAAAACATTCATTTCAATGTATATGTTTTTTGGTTACATTCATTTCAATATATAATGAACAATTTTTCACACTATAATAATTAGTGATATCAAATCAACGAAACTTCCCCGCCTATCGCATGGATAGACGTCTAATATGTTGTATAACTTTGTTTTATTCAATTGTCGACACTCATGTGTTGAGTCTTGAAACAAACTTATGGAATTGATGTTTTTTTTTCTTTTATCCATTAGTGCCTTTTTTTTTTAAACAAAACTTAAATCTAATTTAATGATACATGTAATAGTTTTATGGGAAATGTTAACCAATGTCTTTGGAGTACTGGTTAAGGAATTATAAAATGAAATGTTTTCTTAGAAATTGTGTATTTTACTTTTTGAAGCTTGAAAAAGTGTTGTTTTTAATGCTGATTTTGTTTTTTCTTCCCATTTTTGACTGCTTAACTAGTGTCCGGGGACACTGATTAACTTGACCCTAGGATTTATTTATCAAAAGATGCATATCACTTCAAGTAAATGGAAGCAAGAACAATAGAAACAAAAAATCAATTCATGGAGCATGGTGAGCTGCAATAACAGAAGACAAAGAGATAACCAAAGAGAAGGAAGAAAGAGAATGGTGGGCATGAGGAGATCTCGTAAAACAAAATAGAAAATAAAATGAAAATCAAACCTTTTAATGAAAATTACATTTATGTCTTTTAGTTTTAGTTTTTTAAAAAAAAAATTAAAATATGATTTTTTTTGTCCAAGTAAAAAGGTGTTGATTGTTAAAATAGACCTTCATAAAAATGAATGACTCTATTGTAGCAAACTCTTTTAAATAAAACTAGACTCTAACCAGTGCGATGCACGGGTATCACACAGGTTTTGAAGAATATAAATATAATATTGATTATACATTCAATACTATGCTATGAAACGACTGTAAAAAGGATAAAAAAAAAATGCAAAAAATACATCAATTTAAGCTATTAACTTTGTTTTCTTACCAAATAATATTACCAGTTGTGTTCTTGAATTTCTTCTTTGTTAATAATGAAAAGAAATTGCAATCAGAAAAGGAACCGCTGGGGCATTTGTGACTTTAAAAAAAATGTTTTAGTACGGTATATCAACTTTGGAAGCAAAAATATATCAATCAAAATAGAAGTGGCTTAGTGGTGAAAATTGTAAAGTGTAGTCATATGATACTCGGTTCGATTCTTTGCAAAACCTTTTTTTCATAAAATTTATTCAGACCCGCCAAAAAGGACGGGATTAGAGTTAGGTCAGACTGTCTAACATTTATATATATAAAAAAGATTAATAGTGCTAATATTAACTTATTTACAAGAAGAGATGTTGACTCTACCAAAAAAAAAGAGATGTTGACTTTCAAGTCAAACATTCTAAAAAGTTAGACTTATTGACAAAGAAAACAAAAACTATTATTTTTGTTTTTGTAATAATATTTTGGTCCGTCAATGTTGGTATTTAGTCCTTATATATTAGGATAAATTTTGATATATTTTTTTTAGGGAATATATTAGGATAATATACTTTATGTATGTTTTTATTTTTCAAGAGCAAAACATTTTTCTAAAACAAACCCAAATTTCGGAGGTCTAATTAAAGTGTTTGCCTTGATGCCCTTGTCCTTAATTGGCCCGACCCTGACAATCGCACACATATACGTGCCTAAAAAATATAGTTGATATACAATTTGAATTTATTTCACAAAAAATTATAATTAGATCAATTCATAAAATTATATTTTGCAAATTAAACATTGAAATTTGGCAAAAATAAAAATAAAAAATAAAATAGCCATCCCCTAAAAAAATGAATAAAATAGCCATACGCATTATAAAAGTGTGCTTCAATTTTTATTAATGATGATATCATGACTCTAAACACAAGATGATTCAGAGCATGAAGATGGTATTATTCTTGACCTTATAATTTTAGTTGATTTGTGACAAAGACTGACTAAAGGAACTTAAAGGACTACTCTTTGGTGGTGTCCTTGGTGGCTCAGAAATTTGATTCCCTTCACTATCATAATAAATTGCACCTGAAAATACCAATGGCTGACATCTCTCCCCCATCAATATGGTCTTCTTCCACAAGCATTCATCATCTTCTTGCTTTTTCATTTTGAAAAGCTGGGAATGGATTGCCTTGTAGATTTTCTTGATGACATTCTTTGAGTTAGTTGGTAACTCCTCTCGCTGCTTTCTTTTGAAGCAAATAGTACATGAGGTAATTTCCTTGTTGGTCGTAGTATTAATATTCTTTGGGGTATTGGTATGTGATGGCATTGGAGAAACTATTTGATTAGGTTCATGATTTGGACAAAGACAAATGATGTTGTTGGAAATTGTTGGCGTGTAAGGATGGTCTCCGAATTGACTCAAACCATCCATCATGTTGCATGACTGGGATATTGTGAATGGGTTTATGAGATTCTAATATGAAAGACCAAATAAATAGTATTTGAGCACACATTTGTAAAGAAATTTTTTTAATAATAAAATCGAAATTGATAAAAATATGATTAAATGTTTAAAGGACAATTTCTTTATGTGTGTTTTCAAACACTATTTATTTAGTCTTGTGACCATAGAAGAATACTTTTAAGTTTATATGTCTGGGGTTGGTCAAAGGAGAGTAAAGAATCAGAAGTATTTATAATTAAAAATACACATGTATTGACTTAAAAACAATGACCAAAATGTTGACTGCAAACTTTAGAGGACCATTGTTTAAAGGAAAATTTTAGAAGAATTAAAAATAAACATCATACTTTTGTAGGGCCTAAAAACTTTTTAACTTAAAAATATATAAATTAGTTTACACCACCCCTTCTAGATAAAATAATAAATAATAATAAACACTATTTTTTTTTCAGAGAATAATAAACACTAATAAATATTATTCAATTTTGATATAAGGAGCAAATGGAAGACCACCTACTAACCCTAGATAGATTAAATACAACAACTTAGAGACGACGAAGCATAAATCTAATCTGGTGAACGAAACAAAAAACATAAAAACGATCCAAGATATTATAATCCAGTTCACAAGGTCAAAAAAAAAAAGCAGGTGCACAAACACACAATACCCATACAATCTAGCAAATCTGTGTACGAATCCAAAACCAAACTACAAAAGAAGAGTGGTGCATGAATGTACACGAGCAAGAACCTAGGATGAATTCAAGCAAACTCAAACTTTTTGCTTAATAGCAGCAAACCCAATCGCTATCACGATTTTGAATTTATAAAAGACAATGAATTTTATAAAAATGCAGGAATTTCTACTTCATTTTAAATAATATATATTTAATTTTATCATTTTTTTGTATCAAATAAGACCAAAGCCCAATACATTGAATTTCTTTTTCTTAACCATCATGTAAGAGTTAAAGTTCGAACTTCAGACATTTTTTTAATTTTTTGACAACTCAGACATCTCAATTATTTATCATATGAATGAATTTCTAACAAGATGTCACATTACCCCAAATTCAAACTATTATTTCCAAAGTTTTTTTTTTGGCGTATATTATTTCCAAATTTAAATAGAAAAATATAGCAAGTTTTTTTGGCGTATATTATAGCAAAGTTTTTCTCACTTAAGATGCTTTTACTTTACTAAAACTTTGGTTTTTCATCGTAAAAAAAACATAGGTTTTTCATTTATAGATATTTGTCACGTTACCCCAAATTCAAACTATTATCATTTCCAAATTTAAATGAAAAAATATAGCAAAGTTTGAAATAGTGGGTTTAAGGAGCTGAAGAGCGTATAAACGTCTATCGAGCTCAACACAAGTAGCCGTTGATAAAGCATCCTCTTCTCATTTTCAAATTTCACTTTCAGAATCAAAAATCTCTTTCCAACCACACTTTCTCTGATTCTCCGATCAAGTAACCTTTCATCTCAACTTTCTCTTTCCCTCTTCTTTTTCCTTCTCCACACTAATTAGGGTTTTGTTTCAGCAGAGTTTTCAGTGAAGCTACCAAAATGACGTCAATGACCCCAGATCACTCTAAGAAAGTTGGGTTAGGGATGACAATCCCATCTCCTGCTCCATTTTTAACACCTCGACCCGAACGCCGTCGTCCCGATTCACGAGGCTCTGATCGGAATCCTAACCGTCAGGACAACAAAGATAAAGAAACCAATGTTCAAGTTTTACTTCGATGCAGGTCATTTTCTAATCAGCTTACTTTTTTTGTTTTTGTTTTTTATGATTTATAATATGATCATAACTTTAATTTAATTTTCTAATTTTAGGCCATTAAGCGATGAAGAACAAAGATCGAATGTTCCAAAGGTGGTGTCGTGTAACGAAAATAAAAGGGAAGTGACTGTTATGCATACTATAGCCAACAAACAAGTAGAGAAAGTTTTCAATTTTGACAAGGTATATCCTTTTCAAAGCTATCTTACTATGATTTGATGATTATAGCAATATACTGTAATAATTGATTAACAATTGTTTTTGAATCTGTTTGCTAAGGTTTTCGGACCGAAATCACAACAGAGATCGATATACGACCAAGCAATTGCCCCAATTGTCAATGAAGTTCTCGATGGTTTCAACTGTACTGTCTTTGCTTATGGACAGACTGGGACTGGTAAAACTTATACAATGGAGGGTGGGATGAGAAATAAGGTATACTTTTTGTCCCTCGATAAACATTTCATTCCACTGGTTATATGATGTTATATTACTGATATTTTTTTATCTTTATGTTGCCGTGATTTATAAATGCAGGGTGGTGATTTAACTGCTGAGGCTGGTGTTATTCCGAGAGCAGTTCGTCAAATTTTTGATATTTTGGAAGAACAAAAGGCTGACTATAGTATGAAAGTCACATTTCTTGAGCTTTATAACGAAGAAATAACTGATCTGTTGTCTCCAGAAGACAGTTCTACTAGGCCTATTGAAGAAAGAGTGAAGAAACCTGTAGCCCTTATGGAAGATGGAAAAGGTAGCGTGTTGTTACGAGGACTTGAAGAAGAATCGGTATATAGTGTAAATGAAATTTATACTCTGTTGGAACGAGGAGCGTCGAAGAGGCGCACTGCAGAGACATTGCTTAACAAGAGAAGCAGGTAGCTAGGTTTCTTTTTTTACTTTTGTTGTTGAAATTTATGTTAGTAGAAGCTGTGTTTTAGTTGATGAATGTGTTTTGGTGCAGTCGATCGCATTCAGTGTTCACCATTACTGTCTATGTGAAAGAAACAGTAATTGGTGATGAGGAGTTGATTAAGTGCGGCAAGCTTAATCTTGTTGATTTGGCTGGATCAGAAAATATACTACGTTCCGGAGCACGTGAGGTAAAAGCAAAATTTCTGATTTACCCTCCTTTTGTTAATTTGCAAGGCAATTTGTCATTTGGCCAATAGCAAATCAGATATATCACATATTCAAGTTAATCTTTTAGTGCATTGAAATAATGGTTAGGTTTATTTGGATGCTCTGCTTAAGTGTTTATTCTTTAAACTATTTTAAGAGAAGTAAGAAGCATCAAAAACTATTCTAAGAAACTCAGCTTAAGTGTTTATTCTGTAGACTATTCTAAGAAGTAAGAAGCATCATAAACTATTCTATGAAGTAAAATAAGAAGCATCATCAAACGCTTAGGCTCAATTTTGATTAATTTTTGGCTTATATGAGCTTTTCAACTAAAACAAGCTTACAATATTTGCTTGTGGAAAAGTCCATACAAGCTTATAGATGTTTATGAAGTTACATGGGAGAGATTCTAGAAAAAGTTGAGATGTGGAACTAATTTTAATTTGTGCTAGAACTTATTGTCCAAAATATACATAAGTATTGCAAGACTTTATGATATTTACTTTCCTGCTATTTACAAGAAGTTTTATGACTAATCTTAATTTAGAGCAATCTGATGTTAGAAAATGACATAAAATGCTTGTTATATAACTTGGTTTTTCTCCTGATTTTGGTCCTCTTTCTTTGTCTCGAGTCTTGACTATAAGTGAATTTAAATGGTAATGTCTGATCTTACAATACGTTTGCAACAATATGATTACAGGGCCGTGCTAGAGAAGCAGGGGAGATAAACAAGAGCTTACTCACCCTGGGACGTGTGATAAATGCGCTCGTGGAGCATTCTGCGCATGTACCTTACAGGTTCATATTAACATCGTTTTCAATTGTTGTTGGTTACTAAAAATAATTGTACCTTAATATGCATGCCACTTGGCTGTCTGTTTTTTCAGAGATAGTAAGCTTACAAGGATATTACGAGATTCCTTAGGAGGGAAAACTAAAACATGCATAATTGCTACTATTAGTCCGTCTGCTTATTGTTTGGAAGAAACACTAAGTACCCTAGACTATGCTAGTAGAGCAAAAAATATAAAGAATAAGCCTGAGGTCAGTTACCACTGCCATTACCCCTTTAAAGTGTCATAACAGTAGTTTTTTGCTTTGTGCTGATAAAAGCTATTATTTTTCTAATAGGCAAACCAAAAAGTTTCAAAGGCTGTTTTGTTGAAGGACTTGTACTTGGAAATTGAGAGAATGAAAGAAGGTAACTTCACTTTTATTTTAAGTTCTGGAACATAGAGAAGATCCTTGTATCATATATCTTTGTTCTTGTGAATATTGAATGCAGATGTACGAGCAGCGAGGGAAAAGAATGGTGTATATATTTCGCATGAAAGATTCGCCAAAGAAGAAGCTGAAAAGAAGGTCCTTTATTTGCTTTAAGTATCTGCATATCTACATTACAATAATAGTATTATAATATTGTCCGAGAAAAGCAAAACCTCTGCATGAATACTTTTCGATTAATTCTCATTGAATTTGCTCTCTTTTCTTGACGAGAATGTTTAAAATATAGTTTCACTCTGTAAGTTCCATATTTAGATGCATGTTCTATCTTTCTTGGTACTTATTTAGATTTCCTAGCTTAATTTGTGTTTTATCAACCCTTCATGCAGGAAAGGAGTGAGAAGATAGATCAATTAGAGAATGACCTCAACCTTAGTCAGAAAGTATTCCCCGAGTCTTTGGTTGACATTTCTTCCGCTTGTGCATATGAACTTCATTGATAAATTATTTCTTCCCATTTATTTTGCAGCAAGTAGACAAATTCCGCGAGCTCTACTTAACAGAGCAAGAACAGAAACTGGATTTGGAATGCGAGCTTAAGGATTGCAAGGTGCATAAAATGGATTTTTTTTCCTCCATAATTTCTTTATTCAATAAAGCATCTTATCGAATTAAATTACTTTTTAGGTGAATTTTGAAAAAACCAGCAATGACTTGCATGATCTTCAAGAGAATTACAGGCTAGTTGTTTCAAAGTTGAAGGAGAAGGAGTGCACCATTTCCAAACTACTTAAATCAGGTAAATCAATTGATGATATGCTACAAAGGTTGTATGCTGTTTTTGATCAATTAACTAAATTATATGCTTTATCTTGCTTGTGAACAGAAAATGCCTTGATTGAGCGTGCAAAGGAAATGTGTACGGATCTTCAGAATGCATCAGATGATATAAATTTTTTGTCATCTAAGTTGGGTATGATTATTTTACTCTTCATTTTCCATCAATATGTTCTTTGTTCCTGATATGTGGCCCTTTTAAAAGAAAATATGCTTCATGGGACATGAAAATGAGTTTGAGCATTTCCTCATCATGTGTTAATTGTTTTAGAAATTGGATATATTTTTTAGAAGAACTATCAAGTATAAACTTAAGTTTTTGAAGGTTTTCATTTCCTTTCTAGATATTATTGCATTATTTCAACACGATATCTTGAATGAAAGTAAGTTCTTCTTGCAGATCACAAAGAAAGGATGGAGGCAGAAAACCAAAAAATAATCGTGAATTTTGCTTCTCTCTTGAATGGGAGCTTGAAAGATTTGCATACAACCATTATAGGATCTATTTCTCAACAACAGAAACAACTTAAATGCATGGAAGATCATGTTTGCTCTCATCTTGCCAGTAAAAGTGATGTAAGAAAACCTAAGTGGATCCTATTTCAGTTACAGTCTCTGTTTGCAATGACCGTTCATCATTTGATTTTTGCACGACAATATTTTCTCAGGCAGCACATGCTCTGGAAGCAAGGATCAAAAAAATGACAGAAATTTATTCATCAGGAGTTGGGACCCTGAAGGAGCTAGCAAATACACTGCACGTGAAAGCTTCGTCTGATATGGAACAGATACAGAATAAAGTTTCATCACAGACATTAGCTGTTGAGAATGTAATTTAATTGCTGAAGAATATTAGTTTTGTTTTTCTGTTTTAGTTTCAAGCTTCATTCTATGCTTTGGCTGTTCCGAGAATGCTAAAATTATTTGTTTCCATGCTCTCCTATCTCAAGTTGAAATCATGATATGCCTTCTTTACAGTTTCTTGCCACTGTGGTTCTTGAAGCCAATGATGTGATTGACAGCATCCATAATTCTCTTGATGAGCAAAAACAGCTGGTAGCATTCTCCATTCAACAACAAGAAGAAGTATGTTCCATTTGAAACTACTTTTGTTTGGGTTTGTTCTGTTCTGTGTAAAATATTAGAGCAATAGTTTAATAATGCAATTGCAAACTTAATGGATCATTGTAGGGATTACAACAAAGTATTATTTCAGCACGAGTGGTTTCAGAGGCAACTGTAAAATTCTTCGACAACATTAATATGCATTCTTCAAGAGTAATGAATATTGTTGAAGAAACTCAAAAGGAGAGATTCCACCAATTGACAAATTTTGAGACGAAGTTCAAGGTAAGAAAACACCGTTACTTATACATTGATTCTAAAAGGTCAAACTTGCAAGGTTAATTTTCTTCCTTCTTAAACAGGAAGAGGCTGGAAGAGATGAGGAGGAGGCCTTAGAGAAAATTACAGCAATTTTGGCAAACTTAACATCTAAGAGAATTGCTATGGTGTGTAGACTGCATTCATCCTTTTGTTTCATTTCTTTGTTGCAGTAAGTAGTATAGTATGACTGACTTCTGGCAAATATGCTTTAGGTCTCAGAGGCGTCAAGGAATATGCAGGATGCAAGTGTGCAACAGTCTAAGAGGTTGCAGCTAGAGATGTTCAACGTGCAGCAAGTTTCTAAAGATGCCACCAATGAAGTTAATGAATATGTAGAGAATGCAAATAGCCAATTTGTGAAACAAATATTTTCCGTAAACAGCTTTAAAGCTACAATAGAGGATTGTCTCCAGGATTGGTGAGTTTTCGTTTGTCCTGTTCTTGTCCGTCTTCTTCATTTTTTTTCTTTCTTTGTTTTGCTTTAAATTAATCGATTTTAGTTTTGTTTTTGTCTGGTGATAGCGAAGAGACAGAAAATATTACCATTTTTCCTTTAAAAACAAAATATTTAATATTCTTTTAACACTTTTTTTTTTTAATTTTGATTAGACTTTGTTAAAAGTAGCCAATAGATTCTTGTACAAACACCTTTTGTTAAGGATGGATGACGAATATGTGTACACAGTACACAAGCAGTTTTTTTTATATTACTGAATTTTCCATTGGCATTGCTTGCTTGCTGCTTGTCTCAAAGAAGAGTTTCAATTCTTTTGTACATGCAATGCAGTTCAAATACAGTGGACTGTTCCAGGAAGCAGTGGGAAAGTGCCCAGTTGTCCTTCAACAATTTCCACAAGAACAATCTTGCAGAGATAGAATCTACAGTGAAGTAAGTTTCTTCTAGTTAGTGTCTTGGTGGTGTTTTCTTAATGAGATAGAATCTAGGGTGAAGCAACTTCCAATCTTTCTTTAACTGTAATCAATGCTTAACAGGAAAAATATCTCGACAAACTTTGCTCTGGATCAAAAATTTGTGTCTGCGTCATTATCTATGGATGCTGATCATGATGCAGGAACACACAATCTGCTGGAAGATGTGAATGGTAATTCGAAATTCTCGCATTACAGCTTGTTTCCATCTTATTACTTTCTTTTGCGTCCCTTTCGCTTATTTGACCAGTTGAAAAAAAAATTGTAATACTTCCAGATGCACTGATGATGGACCATGAGAACAAGAAGGAAATTGATTCTATGACGACACAATTGTTGGAACAGCTTAGTTCATTACAAGATAAGCATGGTGGAAATGTATCGGATATCAATATTGAAGCAGAAAAGTGCCTTGTTAAAGATTACTTGGTATACCAATCTTATTTACTTTTGTGGAGTTTTGGCAGATTATTATTATTATTATTATCATCATGACGACGACGACATTCTGAATTAGCCACAAGTTTAAAGTTTGTTTTGTTCTTTATGAACAGGTTGACAAGCATACAAGTTCAACATCTCACAAAAATATTGTATCAGTCCCCAGTCATGCATCCATTGAGGAGATGAGGACACATATCACGGAAGAGAATTCCATGGAAAACCGATTAAAGCGGACCACAGCAGAAAGCAAAATTCCGCGTCTAACAGAAAATAGAACTCCATTTGCAAATGTTAATTGATTAGTTAAGACAAACAAACTTGTGCTTATATGTAGAGTTTTATGAGGGTAAGCTCATCAACTGATGAGCACCACTTGTTGGTGTGATGTAAGAACTAATGAGATTTTCATGTCATGTAACTTGTTTTATTCTTCCTCTCCGTAAAGGGAGAATAAGTTGTAGTTAAATCAAATTCTGGAACTTGCGTAGAAATCTATTGGAAATTTTCATAGTTTTCATTAGTCCATTTTCTAGAATCCTCAACAAGTCAACACATTTTCTAGATAAGTTTCAATTTTGTTTATATCTGCTGTGTCCATTTGAACTTTCTAAGTACTTAAGGTGTGCATCACCACGCAACCTGTTCATAATTTGTGAGCTGTATGGATAAAACTATAAACTATATAGTACAACATAAATGTGGCTGTCCCCTTTTTTCTTTTTTATTTCTGTGGTATTCAACTTCTGAAACTACAATGCAAAACGTTATATTTTTCTATTTTCAAAATCTGCTGCTCTTTTTTATTTGACTACTACTACTTCAAGACATGTGAAGGAGTATCAAGTATGCATTCCCATTGGATTTAGCTAAGCTATACTGCTATAGCACTAATTTTCAGGTGTGAAACTGTTATACTAACCAATCAGAACTCAAAGAAAAACATGTTTTTGCAACCCATTTGATCAATTCCCGTTTTTAGCCACTAAGTTGGTATACTTTGTCACCGTCCGTGTTGAAAGGAGACCAACAATACCCTCACACATACGACATGTACTCCACACAAAGGAAGCTTCTACCTTTTAATCAGAAGTTGCTATCCCCTTTCAACATTAAAGTTTATTATAGTACTACAATATTCTTACAAAAAAATATGGAAGTTTCATTGAAAGTTGTACTTGTACAACAAGTAACTTACTCAGTGCTCAAGGATCATTTACTCGGTTGCTCAGCAATGTTAAACACGTATCTGGATTCTATACAATTCCTGCATGATATAATTATTGATCTTGGTCATCCGACCATAAATTAATATTACTCAGTTATAAAAATATAGTGAGTCAATTCATTACACGACATCATAGATTAAGAAACATAACTAATTTGTAAGAGAAAGGTAAATCATGAATTAGTTTAAAAAATTTCCCTTTAATTAATAATATGAGAAAAATAAATTACAAGAATTGAAAGAAAGAAAAAAGAATAATGAATAATTAGTCGTAATAGCAAAAGTAAATTTTAATACTTTAGGGGTACATATAAAACAACATAACACCGTAAAATAAGACATAATGCGTAAAGTTAGTCGTATTTGGTCTATATCATAAAAATTCGATAACGTTTTAGATTGGTTGTTGAGAGTGGCGGAGCTAGAAAAATTAGTTTGGGTGGGCCGTTAAAAGTTTGACTAAAAAGTTTGGGTATTTTAAAAAAATAAATTACATAGTTTATTACTACTATAAATTAAATTTTTTTATTTATAATACAACTGTTAATTGGAGGAATTTTCAGTTGACAAGACAATATAAAGGTGATTTGAAACCCAAAAAGTTAGAAGATATGCAAACCTCTGCTATCCAACTAAGTATAAATATAACAAAAATCACATATGTCACTTTTAGAACCGCCGAAAACTCAAACCGTTGAAAAATTGTTTAAAAACTCTTTAAAATAGACCTATGATTTTTAATTTTTTAATTTTCTAGGTGGGCCACTACACCAATTAGTGGGGATTTAGATCCACCGAACACTAAAAGTGCAACAAAATTGTTTAAAATTTCACAAAATAGACTTATAATCGTTAATTTTTTAATATTTTCGGATGGACCGTGGCCCACCCCAGCCCATAAAGGGCTCCGCCACTAATTGTTGATGCCTAACACAACCATCTCCTCTCTTTCAAACTTGTCTAAAATTAGTTGTCCAAGTGAGCGAGTGCATTTTAATTATTTTGTAGTTTGTTGATTGCCGGTATTTACCGACTAAATATTCAAAATCTAACTTTACTTTAGAATAGTTAGATATAAAAAAATAGTACCAAAAGGTTCACCTTTTACTTTTTTATTTATTTATTTTTGGTGAAAAACGTTCACCTTTTATTAATTGCAGTGGATGGTGGTTCATCCAAAACGCTGGAAAACAAAATGTTTCTCAATATGTTGACCAAATTTAGTAAAGAATCGTTTTTGGATAGGAAAAAGAATGTTCCTTAACACGTTCAGCAATTACGCAAGCATTGAGGGGGGTAATCGCGTCATTTATAATAAGTCAAAAAGTCCGACATAATATACAAGCTATTGTTATATTCCATTCACACAAGTTGAACAAACCCATTGTCCACGTTTTCTTTTTTGACTTTATTCACAAGTCTATAAATATGAGATGCTTATTTCAAGTATTACCTACTAACCAACCCATCTCCAACATTACACATTCACATTCACATTCACAAACATACTCATGATGAAGAGACAAAGAGAAAATGAAGAAAAAGAAAGCATAGATTTAGCAACAACTCTAATGTTACTATCTTCTCGTACCCAACAAAACAAAACATATTCTCCAGTTGAGTTTGAGTGCAAAACATGCAACCGTAAATTCTCATCTTTTCAAGCCCTAGGTGGTCACAGGGCAAGTCACAAGAAGCTGAAACTTATTGATTCTGAAGAAGCACACAAAGTGAATATTCATGATAATAAGCCCAAAATGCATGAGTGTTCAATTTGTGGACAAGAATTCAAATTGGGTCAAGCTTTGGGTGGACACATGAGAAGACATAGGATTAATAATGAAGGGTTTTCATCTTCTTCAATAAATTATCAAGTGATAGCAAAATCATCTCCTGTTTTGAAAAGATCGAATAGCAAGAGGGTTATGATCATGGAATTGGATTTGAATTTGACACCTTTAGAAAATGACTTGAAGTTGTTGTTTGGAAACAACGCACCTAAAGTTGATAATTCTTTGTTCTGATTTTAGTCTCACTAAATTTTTGATCATATTACATGATGTATTCTTTCGTTTTGTTTTGTTTGTAAGTAGTGACATTTATGGATTCATTTATCTAGTAAAATAATATTTATATATGATATGTTACATCATACACTTTAATTCTTTCATTATCAATATGATGGAACTACACTTGATCTATAATCGAAGACATGGACATACTTAATCTAAACTATGTAACTAAACATTAAAACCGTGTTTTTTTAGATATTTTTGTTTTACCGTTTCGCTTATCCCTTATACTAAGTTGGTGTTCTAACAATTATTAACAAATTGAAAGTCAAATGTGGATAGTTAGTCACACATCAACTATTAATAGATGAAAGGTTTGATGTATAAGAGAGGTAACTCATATACTCTCTCTATTTCTATTTATAAACAAAAATGAGTCAAATAAAGGCGATATATTTAGTTTTAACTTTGTATTGGATTGATCATCTTTTATTAACCTATTTTTGTTTATAAATAAGAATAGAGATAGTACTTAATATAAAAATGACTTGTCAATGCCTTTTAAGGGTCCGGACATGTATAACTCGTTACTAGTTAATTCTGCCACTCCTTGGGACTACCCAACATAATGATAAAAGTGGCTGCATCCATTTTTTTAGTCATTTTTAACTTCTAAAATAAACTAAAATACAACACGTTAGTTTTTGTATTTTCAAAATCTGCTGCTATTTTTTATTTGACAACTACAACACATATAAGGAGTGTGTCTTCCTTAGGGATTAAGCTAAATTATACTGCTGTGGCACTATTGTTTTATACCAACCAATCAGAACACAAAGAAAAGCATGTTTTTGCAACTCAATTGATCAATTCCCGTTTTTGGACCAAGTTGGTGCACTTTGAATGGAGACCGAAATTCCCTCACATGCACCCATACAACAACGCATTTCACACAAACGAATCTTCCAACTTTTAATCAGAAGTTGCTATACGCTTTCAACTAGATTGCTTTTTAGTATTATATACTAGAAACTAGAAAATTTACAAGATTATTCTTGCAAAAAATAATGTAAGTTTTGAACGTTGTACTTGTAGAACAAGTAGATTAGTGCTCAAGGCTCATTCACTCGGTTGCTCAATATCCCGAAACTCCTTTTGGTTCCACAAACTTAAATAAATTAAGAAAACGTACTACTTAATTCTTATCGGAAAATAAATTATGAATTATTCTATATAATTCTCATCCATTAATAATATGAGAAAAGAATTATAAGGGTTGAAAAAGAAAATAGTAAATACTAGTTAGGATACAATGGTTGAGATTCACTAAAGTGTTTTGATTTTTTTTAACTCCATTAGATTTTGGGTCCTGCCAAACGCGGCAAAAATGGAAAACGATATATACAACGAAATTATTCACGTGAATATTTCCCGAAGCTAAATTGATATGTATAGAATGTGTTGACTCCCATATTATACTCCACGTCTCCTTGTATTCCACTATAAAACAAATTTTGATTGACCAGTTTATTTGTTCGTGAAACCTTCGTGAGTGAGTTTTCACTCGATACTAGACCATTGACCCATGCTGACGCTCGGGTTATATAAGAGAACAAATACAGCGGAAATAAGAAAGTAAAAACTTTACTTAAATCGAAAAAATAGTATGATTCAGTTCATAAAATTAATTGCCGCAAACGTTTTTAATGTACAATATTAAACAATTTCC
>Ga0228710_1002653_pt1 | contig 28335 bp, 13 predicted proteins | sample MedpolnodulmetaG_FD_177995 | JGI IMG/M metagenome (GOLD analysis project Ga0228710, IMG submission 177995) | Root nodule microbial communities from Medicago polymorpha collected in Santa Monica, California, United States - pink nodules | ecosystem: Host-associated > Plants > Roots > Nodule... | reverse complement strand
TAATTAAAAATTAAAATTAAAACTAAAATTAAAATTAAAAATAAGAGAATTAATAAAAGATGGAATTTTAAAAGATAAAAGTAAATAAAAAAAATAAAGATAAAGAGAGAAGAGGGTCCGAATCGAAGCAAAAATGAGGTATTTTAAAATACCTCTCTGCCGAATTTTTCACTGAAAAGTCAGAGACTATTCAGGATCAAACAGTGTGTGAATGTAAGATGTTAGGTCAAAAATTGGGGTATGACAAAGTTTGATTCACACTACCTTGACTTACTCCATTTTCATGGTAAAGTCAACATATAGATTTTGTTGGGTATTTGTATTGGTTGTATTATTGCTAAAACAAATATCCATGTTCGTGTTGTTGGATACAATGTTCCAACATGTTTCAGGCATCTCTGTAAGATGTTGGATACGATGTTCCAACATCCTGGCACGGTTCAGTGTGCCTTGTTTCATGCCTGTTTGTACATGTGCTTTATATTATTTAAGGAAACCATATTTTCTTATCTTATTGACTAAGCGACGCGCATATCTTTACAGAATCAGTTGTGTAATATTCCTAAAGATGTGATTATATTTTAGGAAATATTTGAAGCTGTTTTGGACGTTCCTAAAGATGTTCCTACATTTTAGGACTTTCCATATTTGTCTCTGATTCTTGTTTGCAGATCAGTTGGACGGTTTGCTTTGTTCTGAAGCCCAACAAAGTTTATTAGCTCATATTGCTTCAGTATATAAGGAAGACATCAAGACCTAATTGATTGTTCAAGTCGTCAACCTAAAAAGTTTAGCTTTTAGGGAATTAAATCGTTGTGTGTTCTACTCTTGTATCGTGTTGATGCAAGTTTAGTTCTGTTTTGCTGTGAGCCTTTCTTGTATCACCTTGATACATGTTAAGGACTGTTTGTTGAGTTGTAAACTCTTTGTGCTACACCAAAACCTTTAAGCAAGGTCGTAGTTGTTTTGTTTGAAGGTAACTTCATCTTTTTGTTATTGTTTTGAGTCTGATATATCACAGGGGCTGTGATTGACTATAGGATAGTGAGATGTGATCTCAGATCTAGGAGTTCCTAGGTTGAAGTCTAGACGGGTAGGTTGTAGGTCATAAAGTGTAAACGAGAAGTTTGCTGAGAGCTTTTGAATAAGGACTACACTAGTGGAAATCCTTCCTGGCTTGGTAACCCCCAGAGTAGGTGTGTTTGTCACCGAACTGAGTCAACAAACTCACTGTGTTCTTTACCTTCTTGTCATTTATTTTCTTGCTTGTTATCTGTTTACTGCATGATGTTGAAATATTAAACGAAACATTTGTTGTCTATGTTTTAAACGTTGAAACATTACTTAAAACATCTTAAAACAAGTACGCTAGAATTTCAGATTCTTAAACCTAAACCAATTTGTCATCCCGCAAGCAAGTAATGCCTGGTTAAAGCTTTGGAAGGTAAAAACTATTCTGAGACATGTGCATCTGTTATGGAGAATTATGCATAGTCATCTTCCGGTGCGCAGTGAATTATTCAAAAGAGGTATTAATTGTTCTCCCTTGTGCTGTTTATGTGACCAACAAAATGAAACAATTGATCATCTTTTTAGAGAGTGTGATTAGGTGAAAACAGTGTGGTTTGCCTCACCACTTGGATGTAAATTCGATACAAATAGAAGTTGTCCACTTGTGTTTCGAGACTGGTTGGAACAAATGATTATGCAGAAGGGGATAGAAGTACTCGAACTCATTCTTGCTATTTGTTATGAAGTGTGGAAAGTAAGAAATAAAAGATGCTTTGAAGGCTAAGGTTTGCCAACAACCATGACATGTTTTACCACTGCATTGAATTCAATTTTGAACTTCAATAATGTTTCAGTTTTGTTGGACCATACATGTTCTTCTCCTACGCAGGTCCCAATCTCCAATGTGAAATGGTCAACTCCTATCAATGGTGGCTACAAGCTTAATGCGGATGTTGCAGGACCAGATAATGAAGGAAGATGGGGAATGGCAGATATAGTAAGAGATTCAGACGAATATGTTGTTGGTGTCTACCACTACTCCCAGATTCTGACATAGCAGAGTATATGGCGATGTTGAAAGGGCTATAATTTGCGAAGGATATGTTATTCTTAAATCTCACAGTTGAATTGGACTCTTCCAATGCTCTCAAAAAGCCTCAACATCAGAGTTCCTACTTTGGTTCTATTGTTGAAGATTGCAAAAGTTTCTTCTCTAGTTTCTATTATTTAGAGTTAGTACATGTTCGTCGTGAGGCGGCACATTATTTAGCAAAGTTTGCCATTTGTTCTCTAACTGATTTTGTTTGGATTGAAGAAACTCCTCAGTGTATTTCTTATGTAGTGGCACTTGATGTGTTACCATTGTTTGATTAATAAAATCAGTTATTTCAACAAAAAATATATATAAAAGTTTCATTAGATATATGTGTAAAAACGATTTACACTATCGGTACGTGGATATTTATCTCATTTTAAAAAAACGTTATCGTTTGATTCTTAATAAATTATTTTACAATTATATTAACATTTTATAAATGCTTATGTATTTAGTCATATAATAAATTGTCCCTCATATATAAAATCGATAAATTCAATCATTGTTTTTAAGATGTCAGTTGTTAAGGGACATTAATCAATCCATCACGTGAAAAACACTTTCTCTAACCTAGAAGTGGAGCGTCGTTAGTGATAAACGCGCGTTTAAATTAATTAATCAGATAAAAGAGGTGACTTGCAGCTGTATCCCAATTTAACCGCTTCCCTGCTATAAGCGGTACCGATTGCCCATAACACTCCCTACCCAACAAAATATTTTTATAATATCATATGAACACAGAAATGGATCGGATCAAAGGTCCGTGGAGTCCAGAAGAAGATGAAACACTTCAAAAGCTCGTGGAGAAGCACGGTGCGAGAAACTGGGCGCTTATAAGCAAATCGATACCAGGCAGGTCAGGGAAATCATGCAGGTTACGTTGGTGTAATCAGCTTTCACCACAAGTTGAGCATCGGGCTTTTACGCCTGAAGAGGATGATACTATAATCAGAGCCCATGATCGATTTGGAAACAAATGGGCTACAATAGCCAGGCTTTTATCGGGCCGAACTGATAACGCTATTAAGAATCATTGGCACGCTACTTTGAAACATAAATATGAAGTGTTCCTAAGTTTTCGAGGGGAAGACACTCGTTCATCCTTCACTTCACATCTTCACGCTTCTCTTCAAAATGCTGGAATTAAAGTCTTCAAGGATGATGATTCACTTCAAAGGGGAGATCACATTTCAACATCACTATTGCTATCAATTGACCGATCTCAAATTTCTCTTATTGTTTTCTCCACCAATTATGCTGGATCCCGATGGTGTTTGGAAGAGTTGGTTCAGATAATGAAGTGTCACAGATTTGGTGCCCAACTTGTTTTGCCGGTCTTCTACCATGTAGATCCATCTGAAGTACGTCATCAAACCGGTGAATTCGGAAAATCTTTTCAAAATCTTTTAAATAAGATTGAGGATGAGGATGAGGATGAGGATGGGTATGGGCAGAAATATGATGAGTCGTGGAGAGCTGCACTTCGTGAGGCAGCTGGTCTTGCTGGGTTTGTAGTCCTAAACTCCAGGTATTTTTTATGTACGTATTTATGTATACTTAGTGGGAACTTGAACAATTTTTTATGGTCAACAATTTCTTGAACAAGTTGCGATGGAGGGAACTTGTAGAAAACCCAAAAAACATATGTACGTATTTATGTTCCTTTTCTTTGGTTTACTTTATGTAGGAATGAAAGTGAGGCTATCCAGGACATTGTTGAAAATGTTACGCATAAGCTTGACAAGACAGACTTGTTTATTGCTAACAATCCAGTGGGAGTTGAATCGCGAGTGCAAGATATGATTCAACTGCTGGACCAAGATATCCAACAATCAAATGAAGTTCTTCTACTAGGGATGTGGGGTATGGGGGGAGTTGGTAAAACAACCATTGCAAAAGCTATTTACAATAAAATTGGCCGGAATTTTGAAGGTAGAAGCTTCCTTGCAAATATTAGGGAAGTTTGGGATGAGAATGCTGGAAAAGTGAATTTACAAGAACAACTTCTCTTTGATATCTGCAAAGATATGACAACCAAAATACAAAGCATTGAAAGCGGAAAAATCATATTGAAGGCTAGACTCTGTCATAAAAGAGTACTAATTTTACTCGATGACGTTAATACATTGGACCAACTAAATGCTTTGTGTGGAAGTCATAAATGGTTTGGTTCGGGAAGTAGAATAATCATCACCACAAGGGATAGACATATACTTGGTGGGAATAGGGTTAATAAAGTTTTCAAAATGAAATACATGGATGAAAGTGAATCAATTGAGCTATTTAGTTGGCACGCATTCAAGCAAGCGAGTCCTACAAAAGATTTTGCTGAAATTTCTAGAAATGTAGTTGAGTATTCTGGGGGATTGCCACTAGCTTTGGAAATCCTTGGGTCATATTTGTTTGATAGAGGGTTAGCAGAATGGAAAAGTGCATTGGCCAAACTCAAAAGAATTCCTAATAATCAAGTACAAGAGAAGTTAAGAATAAGCTACGATGCTTTAAATGATGACTTTGAGAAAGAAATATTCCTTGACATAGCTTGTTTCTTTATTGGGATGGACCGAAATGATGTTACACTTATATTAAATGGATGTGGACTTTTTGCTGAAATTGGAATAAGTATCCTTGTTGAGCGAAGTCTTATAACTGTTGATGATAAGAACAAACTTGGAATGCATGATTTGTTGCGAGATATGGGAAGAGAAATCATTCGTGAGAAATCACCAGAGGAGCTCGAGGAGCGTTGCAGGTTGTGGTTTGGTGACGATGTGCTTCATGTATTATCAGAACAAATTGTAAGAATTTTCTTTAATTTTTAAATCTGGAAAGAAAAACAAAAATTGATGATTCAATTACCATTTATTTGTTTTAATGCAAGTTTCACTGCCTTGTATCTTTAAGCTTTGCATGTTTTTCTTTTTGTTTCAAAGGGAACAAAAGCTATTAAGGGGCTGGCTTTGAAGTTGCCAAGAGCCAATGAAAAATGTTTTTGTACTAAAGCATTCAAGAAGATGAAGAGACTCAGATTGCTTCAACTTTCTGGGGTGAAACTTAATGGAGATTTTGAATATCTTTCGAGAAATCTGAAATGGCTGTCGTGGAATGGATTTTCTTTAACACATATACCTAATAACTTTCATAGAGAAAATTTAGTTTCCATCGAGTTACAGAATAGCAATGTCAGTCTTTTATGGAAAGAGGATCAGGTAATAGCTTTGATTTCTTATTTTACACTTCATGAGTCGTTTTCCCTTTTCAAATTGTAATGCTACTTTATTACATGGTATTTTAAAAAAAATTCAACGTTATTTCTGCCAGCCTTTCAAATCTTATAAGTACTTCAGTGAAACTATTCCAAATATTCAATTTGACTTTCATGTTAAATTGTTTTACACTGTTATCCAATGATGTGTTAGCACTTTTTTCAGAATCTTAATTGTCCTATTTGGTGGTTGTGATAATGAGACTTGTCTAAGCATTTAACGATAGTATAAAGGGTTTTTGACCAGCAAGAATTAAAATTAAACATCCCACATATTATCTAATCAACTGAATTTTATGATATCTAAAATGAAGGCAAAGAAGATGGTGGCAACATTGACTATTTCATTAAAGAAGCTTTAGATTTACATTTAAAACATTCTATCATTACAAATTATTGATCTCTCGGTAAAATGGTCAACATGGCTTTTAGTAATTTCTGCAACACTGTACAGAAATTTAGCCTTGGTTCAAAATTTTGCTCTGATATTGGTATTCGATAAAACAGTGCATCATATTATTGTAAATATTTTTCGAGGCGTCTTCCTTAACTTTACCCTTGACAATTATGTTCTTGCAGAGGATGGAAAAGCTGAAAATTCTAAATCTTAGTCATTCTCATTGCCTCACGCACACCCCAGACTTTTCATACATGCCTAATCTTGAGAAGCTGGTACTCAGAGATTGTCCAATGCTGTCTGAGGTTTCTCCTACCATTGGAGATCTCGCTGAAATACTTCTAATAGATTTGGAAGATTGTGTTAGCCTTCGTAGCCTTCCAAGAAGCATCTATAAGTTGAAATCTTTGAAAATACTCATTCTTTCTGGGTGTTTAATGATTGACAAGTTGGAAGAGGACTTGGAACAAATGGAATCATTAACCACTCTTCTTGCAAATAACACTGCAATAAAAAGAGTGCCCTTTTCAGTAGTAAGGTCAAAAAGCATTGGATATATCTCTCTATGCGGCTATGAAGGACTTTTAGATGATGTGTTTCCATCTATCATCTGGTCTTGGATGTCACCAACAAATAATCTCCCACCCCTATTTCAAACATCTAATATCATGTCATCTCTTGTTCCTTTAGATGTACCACATAGTAGTTCCCACAAACTATCATCGATTTCCAAGTACCTTCCAAGTCTTCGAAGTCTTTGGGTGGAGTGCAGCTCAGAACGTCAACTTTCTCATGATGCAGCAATAATTTTGGATGCCTTATATGCCACAGATTATAAGGAGTTTGAACCAATTGCAATTACCTCACAAGTATCAAATATGACTACTTCTACATCACAAGTATCAGAACATTCCTTCAAGTCTCTTTTAATTCAAATGGGAATGAATTGCCAAGTCACCAATATTTTGAAAGAGAAAATTGTACAGGTTTGTCTTACCTATTTCTCTTCGCCCCCCTTGTATGTTTGTCTGTGTTTGTATCACCTCATACATTTGAATTCTTAAGTGTATATGTCTATAACAATACATGTATATGTAAGCATATTCAATCATTTGCTATACGTGTAAAATACTTGAAAATTAAAATAATGAAATCCTTAACATATTATTTTTAAATTGTCTTCCAAGTTCTATCAAATTTTGCTATAAACTATTGACAGCTTACGTGACACATGTTCAAGCGTGTGAAAAAATTATGATCTATACATTTTTTTTAAGATATACTCTCAAATTTGCATACTTTTACATAATTGATACTAAATCACAAGTCTATAATTAAAAGTCTTGTTTTTTTTTTTTTACTACTGGTCATGATCATGCTCATAAATATGTTCTAATCAAAATTAAATTTCATAAATAGCTTTTATATGAGTCGTTTTTCAAACTAACAGAAACGACATCATAAGCAGAACATGAGTATGCATCTTCCATGGTAGTTATATAGTGGATTTACAAGTACTCCATGAACATATTTTGACCAGAATTTTTTTTTGGACCAGTAGTAATCCATGAATATGAATTTTGGTTATGGTAGCATGTGAAGTTGTGACATCATTTGTATGAACTTTGTTTATATAATGAATAAAAAAACTTTTACGCAAGATTTTGGATCTATTTTTGGCTGAATATGATTCATGGATTATGAAATTTTTTTACACAAGATCAACAATATGATTCATTACCTTATGAAAAGTATTATATCTTTAATTGTTGAATAAATGATAAGGTGTTATTATTATACTTGTCAGTAAAACTTTGATTCTATCTCTATTCATACAGAATATGGATGTCAATAGGAGTGGTGGTTGTTTGCTTCCTGGTGATAATTATCCAGATTGGTTAACCTTTCTTTCGGAAGGTTCTTCGGTAACTTTTGAAGTTCCTCAAGTGGAAGGGCGTAACTTGAAGACAATGATGTGCATTGTCTATACTTCAACCCCTGGTAACATAACATCAAGTGGCCTTAAAAACATGTTGGTGAAAAATTACACAAAGGCCACCATTCAACTATATAAGAGAGAGGCATTAGTCTCCTTTGAAGATGAGGAGGGGCAGAGGTTAGTATCAAGTATAGAACCCGGTAACAATGTGGAGGTCGTTCTTGTTTTCGAGAACAGTTTTACTGTGACGAAGACAGTAGTTTATCTCGTATACGATGAACCAGTTTCCAAAACAATGGAGTTGTATCATGTACTAGATTTGAATGCAATTGCTCGTAATAATGATGACAATGAACGCCCCGTCAAGAGATTCTCTACTGAAGAGGAGCCCACTGATGACTTCAATCAGAACAGAAAGAAGAAAAGCCGAGTGGAATGAATCAATGAAAGACAGTAAAGCAATGGCTGAGCAAAAATCAATTTTATGGTGACTGCTAACAATTGTTTTCCATTTTTGGATGTAGTTTCTAGATTTTATCCATGGTGAATTTTTGTATTCACAGAGTTTTGAAAGATTCTAATTTGTTATGTTACAATTCTTCCACTTCATGTACCATTTAAAGGTCTTTTAACAAAATGAACTAAATAGCTATAGCATTTGAATGTTTAGCAAACTTCTGTAGTCCTAAATGATGGGATATATGGCTGCCAAGAATAAACTCTGATTTGAGCAATGAGCATTTTACCTCAGCATCAGACTACATAGTTATCTTGCTCAAGTTCATTTCCTTTGCTACAGAAACCTTCATAACTTTATTTTTGAGTAAACATTTATTTTGGTCCCTAATGGTGTGAGGCGCTCTCACTATAGACCCTGAATGATCAGCTATTTGAACCATACTATGAGTTATTGCATTTATATGTCTTTTAACAAATTCGACAGGACAGTCTTCAACCTAGCTTAGTAATGAGTTCATTCATCATATCATTTGTCTCTAAAGTCGTGAGTTCTTACTTTTCACCAATATGTTGGATATATATACTTGAAACGATTGATCAGTTTTTGAAAGGGGGTAAGTGCAAAATATAGTTCCTCTACACATTTATTTACTCAAATGCAAAATAGTTAGAATACCTGCAATTGTTCAAAATAGCCAACCAATTCTTCAGAAAATTTTATATGCCTTTCAAATGAGTACTGATATAATAAATGATTCTTAAACTTTCTTTAAGATTTGATTACAATGAGATAACAGGACATACAAACACCAAAAGAACAAAAACTAAACTGAAGGTATACACCAAGTAACAGATTCAAGAGCAACATTATAGCATTAAGATCACAACTTCGGAATCAAGCTCAAGGCCTACTTGACTTTCCCCAACACTCAACTAATTTACACATGAAATCTGTAATCCACTGTCCGAAACTATACTTGATCAATCCACAACAACTAACAGCACCAACATTTTCATCCACGGGTTCCACTTGCGAACAGCTTGTCCCGACAATACATTCATTAGCATCACCACTAAGCACAATATCGTTTTTTTCTTGTTCTTGACATTTCTCCATTTTTTGTCCAATTGTTTGATCATATACAAGATAAACTATTGTTTCCTTCACAATGAAACCTTTCCCAAAAACAACAACCACCTCTACCTTGTTTCCCGGTTCAATACTTGATACTACCCTCTCACCCTCCTCGTCTTCGAGAGAGACTATGGCCTCTCTCTTATAGAGTTGAAGGGTGGTCTTAGTGTAATTTTTCACCAGCATGTTTTTAAGGCCATCTGATGCTAGGTTTTTTGCAGTTGAAGAATAGAGAACGCATATCATTGTCTTTAAGCTACGCCCTTGCACTCGAGGGACTTCAAAAATTACAGAAGAACCTTTGAAGTTGAAGGTCAACCAATCAGGATAACTGTCACCGGGGAGCATACGTTCACCACACCCATTGACACCCATATTCTGTAAAAGTGAAAATAAGCTTAAGATTATAACTCTATCTATATTACCTAAATCAAAGTTTACATTCATAGGTTTCTTATTTTCAAGGCACAGTTCTTGTTAATATGCCTATGAGTAGAGTGTTCAATTGGTTGATAATATCATTAGTATTGGTACATTTTGGTTGGGCTAGAAATTATTAGATACATGTAAGAAATAGAGAGTTGAATGTGAAACCTGTAAAATGTTCTCTTTCAGAATATTGGTGACTTGGCAATTCATTCCTATTTGAATAAACAAAGATTTCATGGAAGATTTTGATCCTGAAATGTGAACATGACTATAGTATTGCATTAGTGCAGAAGTTTTCATATTTGATACTTGTGAAGTAGAAGTTGGTTCCAATTCTGTAGGATTTGGGGCATATAAGGCATCCAAAATTATTTTTGTGTCTTGAGAAAGTTGAATTTCTGAGTCACACTCCACCCAAAGACATCGAAGCCATGGAAGGTACTTGGACATAGATGACAGTTCACGGGAACTACTATTTTGTACATCTAAAGGAACAAGAGATGACAAGCCGGCGGATGTTTGAAATGGTGATGGGAGATTATTTGTCGGTGACATCCAAGACCAAATGATAGCTGGAAACACGTCGTGAGAGAATCCTTCATAACCGCACAAAGAAATATATCCAATGCTCTTCGACCTTACTACTGAAACGGGAACTCTTGCTATTGCTGTATTATTTGCAATTAGGGTGGTTAAAGATTCCATATCGTCCAAGTCCTCTTCCAACTGGTCAATCTTTAAACACCCCGAAAGAATAAGAGTTTTCAGAGATTTTAACTTGTATATGCTTCTTGGGAGTCTACGTATGTTGATACAATCTTCCAAATCTATCAGAAGAACTTTATTGAGATGTCCGATGCTAGGAGAAATCTCAGACAACATTGGACAATCAGTCAATACTAGCTTTTCAAGATTAGGCATGTTTGAAAAGTCTGGAGTCTGTGTCAGAGAATGAGAATGACTAAGGTTTAGAATTTTCAACTTCTCCATCTTCTGCAAGAACATACATGTTAGGTCATAGTATTATGTGTGGAGTTCTAATCAAAGATGAAAAATGAAATCAAAATTAATACCTGAGTCTCTTTCCATAGAAATTTGACATTGCTGTTTACTAACTCAATGGAAACTAAATTTCCATTATATAAGCTTCTAGGTATGCATGTTAAAGGAAATCCATTCCAAGAAAGCCATCTTAGATTTCTTGAAAGATATTCAAAATCCCCATCAAGTTGTACTCCAGCAAGTTGAAGCAATCTGAGTCTCGTCATCTTCTTAAATGCTTTAGCACTAAAACATTTTGCATTAGCTCTTGGCAACTTCAAAGTCAGTCCCTCAACAGCTTTTGTTCCCTATGAAAGATGATTCACCGCCAAATTATTTTTTAAAGCACAACTAAATTATGAATGTTAAAAATTCATTACTCATAAATGTAAAGAAGTGATTACCGTTTGTTCTGATAATACATCAACCACGTCTTTACTAAACCATAACCTGCTACGCTCTGTGGGATCCTTTGGTGATTTCTCACGAATTATTTCTCTTCCCATATCTCGCAACAAATCATGCATTCCAAGCCTGCCCATATCATCAACAGTTACAAGGCTACGCTCCATAAGAACATTTATTCCAATTTCTGCATAAAGTTCGCACCCATTTAATATATGTATAACATCATTTCGGACCATCCCAATAAAGAAGCAAGCTATGTCAAGGAATATTTCTTTCTCAGTGTCATCATTTAAAGCATCATAACTTATTTTTAACTTCTTCTGTACTTGATCATTGGGAATTTTTCTGAGTTTTTCCAAAACACTCTCCCATTCCGTTATTCCCCTATCAAACAAATATGACCCAAGGACTTCAAGAGCTAGCGGCAATCCCCCGGAATAGTCCACTACATTTCTTGAAATTTCGGCAAAATCTTTTCTAGGGCTCGCTTGCTTGAATGCATGCCAACTAAAAAGCTCAATTGATTCACTTTCACCCATTTTTTTCATTGGGTATACTTCATCAACTCTATTCCCTCTAAGTATATTCATATCTCTTGTTGTGATAATTATTCTACTACCCGAACCAAACCATTGATGACTTCCACACAAAGCATTCAATTGATCCAATGTATTCACATCATCAAGTACAAGAAGTACTCTTTTATTACAAAGTATATCCTTTAACTTATTTTTTCCTTCCTCAATGTTATGTATCTTGGTCGATGTTTCTTTGCAAACATCAAATAGAATTTGTTCTTGTAAATACACTTGTCGAATATTTTGCTCCCAAACTTCCCTAATATTTGCGACGAAGCTCTTACCATCAAAACTGTGGCCAATTTTATTGTAAATGGCTTTTGCAATAGTGGTTTTTCCAATCCCTCCCATACCCCACATCCCTAGTAGCAGAACATCTTTTGACTGTTTGTTTTGAATGGATTTTGCATTTGTTGGAATTGCTGCTGTTGAAATGGGTAGTTCACTTCTAGGGAGAGTAGTGGTTGAAATGAAGCTTGCGATTGTTGGACTTGTAGTGGTTGAAACAGAGCTTGCATTGGCCGGAAGTGTAGTGGTTGAAATGAAGGTTGCACTTGTTGCGGTTCAATCGATGCTTGCATTGGTTGGAAGTGTAGTAGTTCACTCGTGGGTTGAGGTGTTTTTTTGTATATTAGTTGAATCATATCTTCCACTCGAGGTTCAACTCCTACTGGATTATTAGCAACGAACAAGTCTGTCTTGTTTAGCAAACCCACAACTTTTTCAACAATATCCTTGATTGCCTCACTTTCGTTCCTGTTTTAAAACCCAAATAAAGGATCATATATCTTTTTTACATACCGTCAATGTTCATTTACTTGGTTACATGGTTAATGAGTTACAAAACATTGTGCAATTTATCAACCATCTACTGAAATGTAATTAGCCACATGTTTGAATTATGTTAACTATGTCATGAAGAAATGAACATTATTTGTGTCAAAAGTTCATTGTGATCAAGTATACAAGATATCAACTAATCATCCATTAAACATAATTAACAATGCATTTGAACTACGGTCTAGTAAATAAATACATAACAGTTTTTCAAAGGTAAGCGCAAATTTGATCAAAACTATTTTAAAAATATCCAAAAAATTAAAAAATAATCCAATGTTCGACCTTTTTTCTTTCAAAATCATTCTCTAGAAAGAATGCTTGTTGAGATGAATTGCATTACCTTGAATTTAGCACTACAAATCCTGCAAACCCGGCTACCTCATGAAGTGCCGTTGTCCAACTCCGTTCCTGCTCCATATTCGGTGACCTGGATTTGAAGTTTAACACTTTGAAAAGTCTTTTCGTATTTGAAAGTCTAGTCAATAGACTTTCAAATGCTTTACCAAACTCACCATTTTGGTGACGAACTTCCGAGGGATCTACACCGTAGAACACTGGCAACACAACTTGCCCTATAGTTTTGGAACACTCCATTATCTTCACCAACTCATCCAGACACCATCGTGAATCCGCATAGTTCTTTGAGAAAACAATCACAGCAATTCGTGATTGTTCAATTGCTCGATTTATTGATTTTGATATGGCATCTCCCCTTTGAAGTGAATCATCGTCTCTAAAAACTTTAACTCCAGCATTTAGAAGAGAAGTGTTAAGATGTGAAGTGAAGGAAGCACGAGTATCTTCCCCTCGGAAACTTAAAAACACGTCATGAATGCTTAATGCTTTCGACGAATTCTTTGTGTATGTGTTATTTAGAAGATCAGGGAAGTTAAAGGAGGAAGACATGGATGGATGAGAGGGAACTGATTTATTGTTGAAATAGCAATGAAAAGTGTTGTAGTGTGAAATTATGTGTGTGAACTCTGAAGCTTGAAAAAGATAAAGAGTGTAATATCATATGGATAATAATGATTGCCACTACTTTGCATTATTTTCAACTTAATATCATAATCATGTACGTTGGTATAATGTTGTGTCAGGTCCACATTTGCTGTCAAGAGCATACCAACCAATAACCATAAATATCTTCTTCAATTTTTGAATGTGTACATGAGATTTGATGATCGTCTATTTTTGGAATATGTAGTTATTTTGGTGTTTAAATTTGAGAGACGTAGGTTCAGCGTTTGCTAGCCTACGCTTCCGTACTGCGTCAATGTCAGATATTTAGATATTAAAATAACTATTTACTCTAGTCCTTATTAGTTACAGACTCTTCAGAACTTGATAGTGGACTGCTAGACTTTTCTATGGAACTTGATAACTATTTACACCTAAAGTTTGTTTATATTATGAAAACTAGCAATAATGTCTCAAAAATACTGTGGACACAAAGATTCAAAGATTGTGGACACAAAAACACAAAGTGAACCAATAATGTCTCAAGAATAGACTGTTTTGTTTGAAGTCATCTGTGGGATCCATAATATGAAAATGAAAGGTAAATTGGAGAAAGGAAATGATTCTCAACCATAATGGTTCTCACAATATTCTTGCATCCCTATTACAATTCACCCACCTTACTATTTATACTACTAGGCATAACAAACTTGTCAACTAAGCATTCTAACCCACTCTTTATTTACCATATAATAACCTCACCATACTCTTTATTACATAATAGCCTCTTTTTCCCTAATCCCTCATACTTAGGTCTCTATCAATAGCTATCTTCAATTATTATTAGTTCCTTTTCTTTCTAACTTGTTGATACAAAAGCAAGTTCTCTCGTCCGTAAGGCCTAGCTCAACAGGCAATGCTGATAATGCTAGGTTGGACACCTTCACCCAGGTTCCAACCCGAGACCTTGTAGTGTGTGTGAGTTCAAGCGGTGTTTGCCACTTCGGCTACAAACCAAAAAGACAAAAGCAAGTTCCCCCCAATGCATCTGAACAAGTTGAATGAATAACATACCAATTTTCTTTCTTTGATTCTTCCATCCCCTTCTTTCACTTTTAACAGGAAACTGTCAACAAATCATTACTAGCTATGGAAAAGCTCCAACTTTGCATTGATCCACGACAGCCCTGCAAGCCACCATGGACACCAGACAAAGCTTTCACTGCTATTGCCGTTGTCCGCTAACCTCTGCCTCTCTGACATTAAAAGGATTGCACTTTCTTCCATTCATATTATTTGTTTCATGAAACTATCAATCTTTTTGAATGAGGGTATCATGTAGTCTTTGACTTTTCCATCAAGAGCAACATTCTTCCTCTTCAACTTCAATGTTCCAAAGGAAAATCCAGCATTGTCATGTCAACTTTGATAATGTGTTACTCTAAATACATTAACGAGAGCTCTAACTATTGTCAACTTTCTCCATAGAAATAAATTTGTCCACTTTTCAAGCATGTCTTCGACTTCAACTACTTTTTGTTGGCATTTGTACCGTTGTCCCCTTCACTCATTGTTATAAAAGCAAGAGTTCATTTGGAAGCTTACCATCTGGCCGATGTGTGGGATCTTTCAGAGAAGACATGGATGAGATGAGATGAGATGAGAGGCAATTAACTATTAATTAATTGTTGAAAAAGAAAAATAAATGAGAAAACTTATGTAGATAGGTGTAGGTACAAAAAAGTGGCAGGTTTGCAACTTGGAATTATCAAAGACAACAAATAGGAAATAAACATTTATTATACAGTTTGCAATCCCATCTTCTCTTGCAAGGCCTTTCAAACCACTAGTGTAATGAGTCATTTTCTGAATCTCGGATTTGCCCAATTCTTTATGTTTAGAGAAACGCAAAAATTCAGCCATGTACCCTGTCACTCATCGCTTTGAGAAAGAAAAAATATATATAAATTGATTTATCGTTTATTAAGGTTAATTTTATAAAACGACTCATAATATCTCTTTCCCATAAAAAAAAAATAAGAAAGATGACAGACAGAGGGAGAAGATGATAATCTGACACAACTCGAGGGGCACACCACTCCCATTGCGATAAGCGTATTCCTTGTTCGTAGAATATTTTAAATTGATAACACAAGAAAAAATCACATGAAAAAATGCATCTTATTTTGACATCATAGTTGAATTTTCACAACTTTTTAATTTGTGATTTTATTGAAAGAATTTGTATTTTTATTTGGCAAAAGTTGAGTAAGAATGTGATTTTATTTGGCATTTTCCCTCATTTTCTTCTATTTTTATTTGGTTTCCATACACCGCATAATACCTTCAGCGAACACAAGATCAAATGGTTTCACAATCCACCATTATAATAATATTCTCGAAGCAAATTCCAATCAAAAATTCAAAATGGCTTCTCTCCTAAAGTTAGTAGTACAATTAGAGTCTACAGCCAAAAACTAAAATGTAAATATAGTAAACAGAACAAAATTACAATCTCTTCCTTACTCTCTCTTTTAAGATTTAAAAAAATTCGACCTGGATATAATCTAGATACTTGACAAAATGCTTCAGATGATCAAGTCCTCAGCGAACTGCCAAACCTTGGGCTGCCTGGGACCCATCTTCCGATACTTTGTTGGCCTGAATGGTACTGATTACATTTGAAATATTTCCCTACAAATAGAGCAAAAAATGAACATACAAGTAACTCAATTGAAACAATGGAATTTCAATATGACTGAACACAAGATCAAATTGTTATCAAGTACACAGTAACTATCATCATCTACAACATGTCCCTAATAATGTTGTGAAAATTACTACAAAAGAGAAAACAAACGAAAATGTATACAACAGGCATGAAAATCGCATTCAGGAATGGCTTCAGAACTAAGTAATTAGCTTCCTGAATATATTCAAGTTTGCAGGGTTTTAAAATCTCATTTAATTTAATTGTTATATATGTGGTAAAATTTATTTTTTGAAAATACCTGTATTATAGGGATCACATCACTAAAAAGATTTCTATGCATAAAACATCAAATTTATAATTCTGGAAATTATAGATGAGAAATTATTTACCCTCCAAGTCACTAGCTTTGTTCTCAGTGTTTGCCACTGATGCTGACCAAACACCCGATCAGTGTGATGACTGCACATATCAACACTTGCATTAAATTGTGTATAAAATTTTAAAACTTGAATCGATCGAATTTACAAAAAAATAGCTACAGCCATTAGGTGCATCTCTACATGCCCTATAGCAGAGGAAAGGCTAGAAATTGAGATACAACATACCTAACAAGGACAACTTGATTCATTTGGTCCATCTTACAGTCAATTAACTTTGCAGTTATTGCTTTAAAAACCCATAGTTCAACTTCATCATCATTGATCTGAAAGGGAGTTGCAACGTTTGAATTATGCTACGAAATATGCAAATACAAAATATACAGAGTAAATTGAAATTTACCTGAAGTGTGTCCCTAATAAGTTCATAAGGAATTTGGCCAGATCCATCAGAGCTGAGATCAACCAATGACATCAATCTCATTTTTGCAATGCATTCTTCATGCACAAGGCCTAAACAGCATTATTTCATCAAAACATTTAGGTAGAAACACAGTGGCAGAGAGCTCTGCAAATATAACTAATGATAACCAATTGTGCATGAACAGTATTTACCATGGTCATTCAATAAGGTGGAATTTGCAGTGTGATACTCTAAGTATGCATCAAGCCTCTGAGTAAGAAAAATCTTGAGAAGCTGATATAACGGAGCATATTTGGCATCATTCTCCAGTTGCCCAACAGCAGGCATGTCCAGTAAATCACACTACAACATGAAAATCAAAATACAAATTTATGAATGCTCTAGAGAATATTCAACACTGCAAGACAAAAATTATATACAATAGCAGACTTTGCCATCTAAGCAAGGTAGTCTAACTCGAAATGTTCCTCAGAATCTGAATAATACTAATATTAAATATTGGTCATTAAAAAAATACATTATTTAGATATTTGATTTATAACAACATATTTTCCCACTTGTTGATTGTAGATTAAGATAACACAAATGCAAATTCACAAATGTCGCAATTATGAACATTTCTCAATATTTGCTTTATCATGAGTCATAAATAAGGCAGCAAGGCATGCAACACACTATTATGATTACTAGCGAGGTCATAGCTTCATGGCACACAATGGACCATTCCTAGTCTCTCTTATTCACTCTAGGCAACAAAGAAAACTGGCAAATAAAGCACACTGCTTTCAATGTTCTCTCAAAGTTGAGTCACAAAAAGAAAGAGGTTGGAGTCGCAGAGACTGAGAAACCAGAAAGAGAAGAGGCTGCAACGGATAGAATTGGAAAAGATGTGCCGCAAAGGAGAGACATGACAGGTAGAAGGGGCTGTCTGAGAATTGTAATCATTGAAAATGATTTGGCAACTTGGATGATGCATGCCAAAAAAAACATAAAAAGAGAGAATTCTCGGATTTTAAATTTTCACTGCGACTCCACTGGTTTGGAATCTCTCAGCAAAAAAACATAAAAATGGCAATTCCAAAGTATATAAAACACCAGTTTGACTGCCATGCCTATAAGAGAAAAATAGATATTACAAGATGATAGAAGGTCCAAAAAGCAAACAGAAGTTCTAAGCTAAGTTGCAGATAACAATATGAAAGTCGCCTCATCACCTTTTGAGAAAATATTATGTTTTCCAGCTGCAAGTAATAACTATGATTGAATGTAGGGGACGGAAAAAATAATTTCATGCAATAGTTTAACCTCATTATTACACAAGTTACCTGAAATACGTCAGGTGCCTTGACAAAATCAACAATTGCACGAACAGCTTCCTCCTTGGCTTCACTCAAAACATGCGCCTCTTCTCCAGAAAAAGTTGCAAGATAATTGGTGAGGAACTTGAAAGAATCCTTTGACATGCTGAGATAAAAAAAATGCAAACAGAAATTAATATTTTTTTACACTGAAGATCAGAGATTGTGGTGTGGATATGACTACTGACCGAATGGATAGTGAGACTGATGAAAATAAACTTATGTTATATTCTTATTCCTACTCCAAAGAGAAGTAAAAACAAAATATCTAAATTAACTATACAAGGATTGAACTATGTGCTATACCTTTTGTTTTCCTTCAAAACATTAGAGATGGTGAGAAACAGCTCTCTCTGTTCTGGTGTCCCAATTTTCCACTCTTTCAAGAAGCTATCGATCTTTTTGAATGAAGGTATAATGTATTCTGTGACTTTTCCATCAACAGCTAAATTCAATGCCTTCATGTAGACATAAAACTGGCAGTATGGAGTCTCCAAAAGATTATACAAATTGATCAAACTGCAAAGAAAGAAGACTTATTAATAAAATAAGTAGTCACAGTGACAAGCATTTTCAAAATTTCAAAACCAAGTAGGAAGTAATATTACATCTTCAATCGCACCGCAGGCTTTTCATTTGGCTGCTGAACTAATTTTGCAGTTATAACTTTCACAATCTCCATGACTTCATCTGGATTCTCAGTCTTCGTAACAAGATTGCAGACAATAGTGAAGATGGACTCTACATCTGGTATAACAAATAACAGATATTGTAAACACAGTCACATTCTGCCCAACATTTCATCCCTCATATTATCATGCCAATCAATTATATGTGAAACATCAAATTGGATTCCTAACTAGAAAGTGAAAAACGAACTACAGAATAAAAGCCCCACAGATACAACATCATCAAGCAGCAAAACAACTGAGGAAATATCACACAGCATGTTATCATAAATGCTAAATTCAACCAAACTATCAGAACTGGATAATAAATTCTGGCTAAAATCAGATGATCACAAGACATGTTTACTTTACACCAATTTACTAGGGCAAAGTAGTACATGTATCAAGCAAAAAGAGCATCCTACCTTTTTCAGAAACTTTTGAGAAAATCAATTCAGCGGAAGTAATCATCAACGATGCCAGCTCCAACCACTTTCCCATAGCAATGAATTCTTCAGCCTCCAAGCAAAGTCTGCTAACTTGAGGCTCAGCAACCTAACAAACCAAGATAATACCAATAAATTCACAAATCATATAGCAAAATTTGTCCAACTAAGTGGGGATGGCTACACTGATCAAACGATGCCACAATGTTCAATCATATACCATATTTCTATCCAATTCATTAATCTCTAAATCTTTCTTAATAGTTTCTCTTATAAATTTTCTAGGTCTTCCTATACCTCTAGTGATTTGACGACCCTCCGTCTTCTCTACTCTCCTTACTACATAATCCATGGGTCTTCTCTTTACAGGCCCAAACAACCTAAGCCCAGTTTCCACCATCTAGTCTACTACCCCAACTCTCTATCTAATGTAATCAGTTCTAATTCTACTACTTCTAGCCTTACCACACATCTATTGCAACACCCTCACCTCATGGCAAAAATACAAAAGGTACCAAAAAAAAAACTAATCTAAAATTTGCTTTGTTTCCTTCCACTTTCACATTCCCTAAGCCACAAATAATAGAGCATCAGCCCCTCCTCTAACACACACAACCCCGCCTATAAAAAATAAGACCATTCCAAACATTTCCAACCCAACGACTTTGCATCATTCCATTCTTCCATCCAACCTTCCAATTGAATCTATCACTTGTATAATATTTCCTAACATCAAGAGGTTATCATCGTTTCTAGAAAAACTAGAATGATAAAGAACAAATTCTAACAAACACAACTGAATTCGATAAAAAAAAATCTAAATTTACAAAACACAATTTTCAATTTCAATTATACACAACACAGATGAGTATAACCACATTCAATCTCACACCAAAAACCAATTAATTTGATTAAAAAAATCTAAACTTCCGCCATACCACAAACCCAATTTCCAATTTCACTTATACAAAACCACAAATTGAATACAAACACATTCAATCCAACCCCAAAAACAACCAAATTAACAAAATCACCAAACCATTTTCACTGTTGCATTATTCAACTTTCCATCCAAACTTCCAATCGAATCAATCAATTACATAATATATTCTAAACATCAAAACGTTATCTGAATCAGCTAGAACAAACTAAAATGATAAAGAACAAATTCTAACAAACCCATTTCACAATATCACACATACATCACACAAATTGAAGACAATCACATTCAATCTAAAACCAAAACAAACCAAATTAACAAAAATCACCAAACAATTTCCACTGTTGCATCATTCAATTCTTACATCCAACCTTCAAAATGAATCTAACAATTATATAACATTTTCTGAACACCAAAATATTATCAGAATCTTCTAGACCAACTAAAATGTTAAACAAATTCTCCCATACACAATCTTCAATTTCATTTCTACACAACACAAATTGAACAAAATCACCAAATTGATAAAAAAAAATAAAAAAAAAAAAAAAAAAAAAAAACTAACTTTCGTCATAAGACAAACCCATTTTTCAATTTCACGCATACAAAACACAAATTGAACACAAACACATTCAAATCCACATCAAAATCACGAAAAGCTAAAAAGGATCGATTTGGGAATGGGGAAGTTACGTTACCTCGGGACCAGCATCAGCCCAGGCAAGCTCAGACGCGAATCGGACAACGGAAAGAGCGGCGTCTTCTTCGGAAGTAGGAACCACCGTCGTCATGGTTGTTTGTGCGGCGAGACTCGAATCTCTAACAATCTCGCACAGCACAGAAATTTCAGTCAGTGAGTAGTAAAGGAAAACCCTAGTTTCTTATTCTTTCGTTATTTAAACTATGCTACAAGTGATAATAGTTAAAATGTTTGGACTGAATATAAATATTTTGTGGCATGTTTAGAATCTTGAATTAAAAAATGAGTTAAGTTTTCTTTTGGTCCCCTGGATAACCACAATAATCTCATGAGATATTGAAATTTTAAAATAGCTTATTTTTGTATTATGTTAGTCTAAATAGTTTTTTTATATTAAAATGTTGGGTTAGTGTTTTTATATCGGTCTTTGAATATACTTACTTATACTTATTAATTCATATTAATCCTTATAAATATTTATTTACTGACATATTGGTTTTTCTATGCAAAGAGTTAATCTCAGCATTTGAGAGCCTATTTTAGTATAAAAACTATTTTGATTAATGAAGTGTACATTCAAAGATTGTTTTAGGATTTCGAAACATTAAAAAAAATATTGTGGCTATTTGTTACATATTCAGAGACCAAGATAACTAGTTGTAAAAGAAAATATTAATTGAGTCTCTCAACTTTTCAAAATTGACAATTAATCCCCTCATAAACATTATTTTTTTTATATTTGGAATAAAAGAGGGTCGAAATCCTGAAAAAGAACATACACAACAAAATGTATGTGGTCTCTAAATTGAGAACCTAATAAAAAAAAAGCTGTATAAATTTTAGGGATACAATTGAAAACATTTTAGTTTGAGGAATTATTTACAAATTATTAGATAATTTTGGGATCCAATTACAAACTTTTTTAAGAAATTGATATCTATTTAAAAGAAATATTTAATATTTCATTTTGTCTAAGCTTTTCTCAACATGAGATAATCTTATTTAGGATGTATCAAACACTAAATATAGATACCTATTTCAGCCAAAATTTGAATTTTGATTCGCCACGTTCTAGGAGTCCGATCCCTTTCGCTTGACCTAATCCTTAAGTAACAATTACAGGGTTTTTTTTATGACTAAAGTAACAATTACAGGTTAAAAATTATATTTACTTTTTTACATTTGATGAATAATTCATTTAACAAACAACCAAGATTAAAAACAGCACCAAATTCATTGTTAACAAATACCAACCAATAAGAATGAGAAAACAGTCAACAGTGGCTATACATATACTGATTGATAGTGGCTATAGAAAGGATGATCTGTATCTTAACCAAAGGAATGGTTGGCTATTCCAAATTGCAAACAAACTGATTTTTTTCCCTCATTCAATTTTACTAGCTAGCAACTAATAGTAAAGATTTCATGCAAGATCACAAAAACTCATACAATATGGTCATTAGGGAGAATATTTTCCTTCAAATTAGAAAGATATATAAGATTGCAGAACATACAATATGGTAAATGATAAGTTACTGAAACTGAGTCAACATTATGATTTTTTTTACCAGCAACATTATGATATTAAACACACAAATAATTATAAAAGAATAATTCTGAGCCACTAAAGCTCATACATACAATGTAAATTCATTGACAGAAACCATTAATCAGCTTAGTTCCTTAAGCCATTCCAACACTGTCAAGGGTTCACTTGCACAAGAAAGATAAAAGAACAATTGCACAGAACAATTGGCCAATGAACCAGCTTAGTTCCATTGAGCCATTACAACACTATCAAGGGTCACTTGCACAAGAAACAACTCCAATGGTCTCAACACAATGCGACAATACCATCTACTTTACACATGGCAGATTTGAATGAGAAGCATTTTTTACAGTCACGCTGATGAATTAGTTACTACCAGGAGGACCGCCAAAGAGATAACCTAAGGATGATCCGCCACCAGGGGCCGCGTGAACTTTGGTAGATGGTCGATCCTGCACTCAAAATGAAACCATGATTAAAAACAATTCATCATATCATAAAAAAGCCTATAACCAAGGAAAATAAAGGTGAGTAAAATAAAAATATTAGTCGATCATTACTCCTAAAGCATCAAACCAACTCTGTTGTGTAAGATGGAGAAAAAAGAGAGGTACTACAAGACATATCCACTGTAGTTATACTACTTTTTCTCCACTTAAGTTACAATTATTTCATTCATGCTGAATACTATAACTGCAACACATTATCAAAATGCCTATACTATAATTGCAATTCTTTTCTTTTTATTTTAAGGCTCCCGTTCCCAAGGTGAGGAGACCTTAACTTATCCAGCGTTCAGTGGGGGAGGTACATAAAGTCTGACCAAGAATTATTCTAGCCGGGTATCAAACTCGGGTACTACCCAAACTTTTCAACATTAGCCGAAGCGCATTAATTACTTGCGTCCAACCACCTAGTTCACTTTTGAATTCACTTAAACACTCAAAGGACGATCCATGTTTTTATTTGAAGGTCGGGATCATACACACAAACTTCCATCATGAGAAAAGCAATATAGAAATGAAATAATGAAGAAAACTTTGATCAGAAGCCACCATAAAAACTAAAATATGCAGTTGCTACATGGCAAGTTACAAAAATATAGCAGCAGCACAAATATTCTTTAGCATGTATTCTAACACAAATGAGAAATCACAATTCAAGCTTATGCATTCAATACAGAAAAATGAGGCCAGATAAAAAAGAAAGGAAAAAAAAAACAATATACAAAAGGTTAAATTAATATTTGCAGAGGAAGGATGGTTAATTCTTAAGATTGATATTTGCATTGTTATGTTATCTGTTAATCAGAACTCAATAATTCAGATCAAGGAAAGTACCGATTCGATAACAAAGAGTATACATAATCCACACATGACAACCACGAAATATTAAGATAACATTTATGAAGTTCATATTATATCATTATCATATGGATACGGATGAAAGGGATTTCTGTTACTCCAAGATTTGTTGACATTTATATTGTTTCCTTCCAAACAAAATGGCAAGGAACCATGCTTATGTAGTTGGGGCACAAGATCAGAATTATTTCTATTATAATGTTTTGAATATTTTTCACTATAACTTTTTGCATATAGGATTTCCCAGTGTAATACTATTATAACTCAAAATCATGTTTACTTACTTTAAGACTTTTACTGCAGATATAAAATTGTAAACACTAACCTTTTATCTTCTTTACTGCTTTTTCTAAAACTTTCAGTAAATGCCAAACAAAACTCTCCGATCGTTATATTATGTATGAATCTCAGTGTTGTCAAATCACAATTGTTCCGTGATACACTATTTAGAACAAAAGAGTTGTCAAATAGCGGCTATAGTGGTGTTATAGCGCTGTAGCACATTGCTATATTTCGCAATTGACAACACTGATGAAACTTTCGAGTATTTCCCAGGCTAAGTTAAGTGGCAGGAATATTTAGAGCAGAGATATGAAGAAGCAATTATGCAGTACAATTCAAATAAAAACGGAAAAAGTTGTCAAGGGGCATACAGTGAGGAAGTTGCCACAGTTTTGCCCATCAGCGCGATGGTAATTGTTCTTGAGGCACCCAGGAATTCCAGCTGGAGTCTCCTTATCAATTGGTGGTGAAGCAACCCTAGCAGGTGAAACAACCTTAGCCGGTGAAGCAACAGCAGCTGGTGAAGCAACACTAGCTGGTGAAGCAACGCTAGCTGGCGAAGCAACACTAGCATTTTGTGTACTCCCGCTATTTAAAGGTTCACCTTGAGTATTTGCACGTTGAACATTGTTGGTAGTCTCTCCGGTGCCAAAGAGATATCCCAAGGAACTCTGACCGCCACCGCAACTGACTCCACGACCCATTTCCTGTCGAAATCAAAGTTTGCGTGACAAAACCTACATAGTATCATCACATTTTTTCATGAGAAAATTAACATCCAGCATTCGTGGAATGACGAAAAGATAACCTTAAAGTAGCAAACAGAACCAACCAAGAGCCGTGAAAACTCGAAAGAAAGTTATAACTATCCAAAATGTTTATGCTCAAAGTATTAAGTTGATCATTATATAATGCAGCAGAGATAATTATTTTACTCTAGCAAACGGCATGTATCAAATTTCAAATTTTATACACCATCCATCTTTTTTCATAAAACTACAAGACTCTTCAACCAGAAAATATTTGACAAGTAAATGAAAAGTCTGTGAATGTGAAAAACATAGATTTGGGCATACAGAGGCCGTCACTATGATTGAAACCTTTGCGTGGAAGAAAAAAACCAAGATGAATAAATAATATTATCCTTCTAATTGTTTCTTTTACATGTGACACAAAAATATAAATTTCAATTTTCTTTCATATATTCAAGTCAATGCTGTCAATTGTGGATCATGGAAAATAACGATTTGATCAAATTCTGCAACGCAACAGTACAGCGCTGCTATAGCTGCTATTTGACAACACTTTGTACTAAATAATTTATTATGGAACAATAACGATTTGTTCAAAGTAATCAAAATTATGAAAATAGACATTGCTCCTGTTTCTTCTATCTTACAAAGTAATCAAAATTTCATCTCATTATATCTCTTTTAGTTCCATCAATGGACACTACTTTGAGTACAGATCAAGTGAAACAAAAATCAGTCCATACCTTTCAGATCTTGCTATGCTCAAATTGCACATACTCAACTCAACATGCAAAAAGTACATAACAAGCTAAATGAGATGCTAAATCTCATAACAAGTTTAACACCCCATCAACAAACTCAAGCTAAAGAATCCAACTTTAGGTAAAAAAAATTATATGTTTGGCTTAACACTCATGTTCTTGAAAGAATGGGGAGGTAATCCAGAATTCGACCGTGGGGTAAGTAAAGTCTGATCAAAAGTATAATTCTAACCAGGAATTGAACTCGGGTTCTCCAAATCAATAAATTTAGATAATTCAAGCATGAAAAACACATACAAGAAAGCATGCAACAACAGTGATCCTAATATCTCATTTGAAAAAACCTCAATTTTCAACCATCACTCCAAACTAAACAAAAAAAAATTAACAATTATAATCTGAAAAAAATAAAAAAGTAAACCCCACCATTAAAATAATTAACAAAACTTAATCCAATCAGACACGAAAAAAAAACATCATGAGTCAATTAGAGACAAAAACATAATACAGTAGGAAAAAAAAAAAAAATGAAACATTGACAATGAAAACAAACAAGTATAATTGAGTAGTTCCATAGTGTAGATCTAAATTGAAAAGCAATAAAGAAAATGAGATCTAAAGTTTCTGTACCTTGTTTGAGCAATGAAGTCGGTGACTTGAGAATTGAACTACACCACTATGTAACAGTTACCTTACAAGTAGAATATAGTATTTATTAAGGAGCCAATATTTTTTGAAAATATAATATATTCAATCAGTTTTTTTTTTACATCAAATTGTGTTGATATATTTTTAAATTTTTAGATAGATGGAATAATAAATACCATTGAAACTCGCATACATAGATGGAGGAGGCGGGATTCAAACATCAGACACGATGTTGGTCTAACAATATCAATATTTTGACCAGATAACCTAAGACGTGTGACTATTTTTTATTTTTATAAATGAGTGGCTATGTGATTTTCAATTATTCAAATTTAAAGTTATATCAACTAAGTAATTAGACTAATGTTAATGAACTTCACCAAATAACGAAACATTCAAAAAAACTGAGTACAACTTCTAAATGAAACGATTTTCGATCGAATTATACTAACATCAAGTCTGAACTTCAGAAAGTTAACATATTCCGATTAAAATATGGTTTGTTTTGAATCGGATGACCGGATTAAACGCGTTACCCTAATCTATGAACACCCCTGCTCAATGCAAATCCAATTGGGTTGTGATACTGGCTCATTCAGTTGAGCTGGCGTTTGGGGCCCACACCTATGTCCATGGATGGACAAGAGTCCATATTCCATAATGGCTCTCACGTGCACCAGCTTTGGTTTGGTATGTTTATATTTGGCTGTTTTTGGCACGATGAGTTGCATTTCTTGGTCCCTTTACCTTAGTTGCAAGCAACTAATGGAATTGGGTTCAAAAAAGCAAAAGGTACTATACCACTATGCTAGCTTTGTCAAGAGATTATTGCTAGGTGGTGTTTGAAACTTGGATTGAATTTGTTTAAATCTAATATTCAAACCAATGGTTTAGATTGTGCGTTCAACTTGTACTTTTAAAACTAAAATCGAACCAAACTAAACCAATCCACTCATTTAAATTTTAAATAAAAAGAAATTCAATTAACAAATTTATGATACTCAAACATTTGAAAAATTGTACAATTGAAATCAAATACTACATCATTCAATGCTTAAAAAATCTTTCACAATTTAAATAAAATACAAAAGTAAATGCATGTTATCTAAAACAAAAGTGAAAGGCTTGATAGGTCTCTTAATTTTAATGAAGTCTCTCAAATTAGATTTAAGTTTCGGTTTTTACAATTAATAAAAATTGTAATTGTGTACCCAAAAAAAAAATTACTGCTCTTCCCCAGCACAAAACGCTCGCACCCTGCAGTCATGCCCAAAATGCCCATGCGCTAGTTAAGTAGTGCAAGTGTTAATTGTTGCGCCACTTAACTAACGTTGCGTAAGTTAACTTGCGCTGCGCTAGTTAAGTGGCGCTACGTGCTGTCTTAAAGAAGACAGAACACTTCATTTTCTCATTTCTCATCTAAAATCTCAAAAAATCTCAGAAATCTCTCTCAAATCACTCAAACCCAAAATTCCTTCAAGTTCAAATCAAACAAACTCCAATAACAAGTAAGTCTTCATAATTAAACACCATTAAACTTTTATGTTTATATGTTAAAAAAATTCTCTTAAATTAGAAATTTTTTAGATTTAGGGTTTGTTTAAATTTTTGTTTTTTTGGCAAGAAATCATACAATGTGTACATGAAAATGACTTGTGTTGCTTAAATGTTTAGATGTTTATGTTGCAGTTTTTTTTTTAGATTTAGGGTTTGTTTAAATTTTGATTTTGCTTGCAAGAAATGATACAATGTTACATGTAAATGACTTATGTTGCTTAATTGTGGTTAGATG
>Ga0228710_1002651_pt1 | contig 28337 bp, 16 predicted proteins | sample MedpolnodulmetaG_FD_177995 | JGI IMG/M metagenome (GOLD analysis project Ga0228710, IMG submission 177995) | Root nodule microbial communities from Medicago polymorpha collected in Santa Monica, California, United States - pink nodules | ecosystem: Host-associated > Plants > Roots > Nodule... | reverse complement strand
CATAATTAGGGTTCCATATCCAACCTATGGTCCATCCGGTTCGACTCAACCTACTAAATTCATGGAGTTTATACCAACTCCCGGATTTCCAAAGAAGTGATGCTTCTTGGAGTTTAATAGATGTTTTTGATTTGTAATATTTAGGCTTATTTGAATTATGCCCCATAGTTAGGTTTCTTTTTGCTTAACTTGTCGTTTAAGACTTATGACTTGTTAATGCCCCATAGTTGGGTTGCTTTTGCCTATGTAATTTCTCAGACTTGTGACTTATGACCTATGACTTATGCCTATGTAATATTTCAGTTTCAATTTGTGTGTTCTGCCTTTTTACTTTATATTGTACACATATGTTTCAAGGATCAATTTGATATCTGATTAAACAATTCAGGGACTTATTTGATGGTTTTTTAATATAACGTAGGGATCTATTTGATAGATAGAGAAATAATTCAGGGACTAATATGATGGTAATATTATTATATAAAAATTACATTTCTCAATTATCTTCAACCTCTTTTCATTATTTAAACAAACATTTGGCAGAGGGCAAGCATAAAATGACTTCCTTGGGTTTTTTGAAGTACTGGATTTTCTAACAACACAAATTCTAGGACACAAACATTCAAGCACTCTCACAACACCATTAAACTTGAAGCTTGAAGATGAAGCTTGACTTTTATAACCGTTTTTCTCCATATTCCCACCTTCCATCATTTCAGATTCAAATTCAATAGTTTTGCTTGAAGAAATTTTGAGGATTTTGGCTTTCAGATTCAATACGAAAAAATTAGGGTTTGAAGTTTATTGAATTGGGGAAGAACTGAACCACTTATTATTGGAGGAAATTTTGGTGATTATTGAGTGTAGATTGTAGATTGTGTAATTAGGGTTTCAATTTTATACAATTGGGGAAGAAAGAGCCGTTGGGGAAGAAAAGAGCCATTTGGCAAGAAAGCCAAAACATTTTCTGCAAATCAATCAATTTAGTCCTTTGAAATGTTTGTTATTATCGGCCAAATTAGTCCCTGCCTACGTGGCGTCTGATATGTGAGAGGTTAACAGTCACGTCAGCTCCGTTTGAACAGAAGGACTAACTTGATTGACATTTAACAAATTCAAGAATTAAATTGATATTTCGCTTAATTGAGGGACGAAGTTGGCCGACCCGTAAAAATTCAGAGACGAAGTTGATGGTTCACTCTAAAAATGCCATATTGGACGTTGGTTTCACTGTTCGTGTAAGTGATAGTTTACTGAAAGGGTATTAGTGGAACAACAAAAAAATGCGTTCTCTCCTTCCCTCCCACCACCACCACCGATTCTCCACCGCAATCTCCACCGCCATCGCCGCTAACACAACCACCACACCTTCCCTCCCAGATTCCTACAAAATCCAACCACCAATCAAACCCTGGCCCCACCGTCTCAACCCTAAACTCGTATCCTCCCTCATTTCCCGCCAACACGACCCTTACCTCTCCTTTCAAATCTTCCTCCATGCCCAAAACCACCACAAACCTCCCTTCTCCCATAACCCCCAAACCTACCAAGCAATCTTCCTTAAACTCTCTAAATTCCGCTGCTTCGGCGAAATTGAGTCCCTTTTATCCAGCCTACGCAGTTCTTCCCCGCACTGCTGCGGGGAAGAACCAATTGTAACTGTTATTCGCGGTTACGGGCTAGCTGGAAAGCCTGTACAGGCTCTCAAGACTTTTCTGAGGATCGAATCGTTTGGGATTCGACCCTCGGTTAGGTCAGTTAATGCATTGTTGAATTCTTTGGTTCAGAATAAACGTTATAGATTGGCTTTTTTGGTGTTTAAGAATTGTGGAGAGAGGTTTAAGGTTTTGCCGAATGTTGTTAGTTGTAATATTTTGCTTAAGGCGTTATGTAAAGGGAATGAGGTTGAAGTTGCTGTTAAGGTTTTGGATGAGATGCCTGGGATGGGTTTGGTTCCTAATGTTGTTAGTTATACTACTGTTTTGGGTGGGTTTGTTTGGAGGGGTGATATGGAGGGTGCTATGAGGGTTTTTCGCGAGGTTTTGGATCGAGGGTGGAGTCCGGATGTGACTAGTTATACTGTTTTGGTGGATGGGTTTTGTAGGTTAGGGAAATTGGTGGATGCGATTAGGGTGATGGATATTATGGAGGAGAATGGGGTTGAGCCTAATGAGGTGACTTATGGTGTTATGATTCAGGCTTATTGTAAGGAGAAGAAATCCGGGGAATCAGTTAACTTGATTGAGGATATGATTGCGAAGGATTTGGCCATGGGTTCGGAGTTGTGTTGTAAGGTTGTTGATGTGTTGTGTGAGGAAGGGAATGTTGAGAAGGCTTGTGAGGTGTGGAGGATGGTTTCGAGGAAGAATTGTGGCCTCAACGGGGCTGTTGTTGTGAGTACGCTTATACATTGGCTTTGCAAGAAGGGGAAGGCGTTGGAAGCAAGGAATATGTTTGATGAGTTTGGGAAGGGATCGGTTGCGAGTCTGTTGACGTATAATTCATTGATTGCTGGATTGTGTGAGGGAGAAGAGCTTTGTGAGGCGGCGAGGCTGTGGGATGATATGGTGGAAAAGGGTGTTGCTCCTAATGCTTTTACCTATAACATGTTGATTAAAGGATTTTGTAAAGTTGGAAATGCCAAGGAGGGTATTAGAGTTCTAGAGGAGATGTTGGAAAATAGGTGTTTGCCCAACAAATCAACCTACACTATATTAATTGACGGGATTTTGCTTTCAGGTGGAATGAAACAAGAAATCAACAAGGTAGTTTCACTGGCCATGTTGACTGGAGTTGATGCTGATTTGTGGAATATTTTTGTAAAACCTGTTGTGGGTAATGATGATGGTGGTGAAGCTGAACTGGATAGGATATTATTAGAGAATGCACTGTGAGGTATGCTGTTGACTCCATATATGCCCATGGCTCTTTCTTGGCAGGCTCTGCTTAATTGGCTGTCAACTAGAGTTAACTTATTTCAGGGAAAGGTGCTAACTAATGTTTAGTATGACTGGTTGTGTGTTAATATGGAATGCTGCTTTTAATTGGTTGGGAGTTGTTTATTTGAGTTGTTTATACAGTTCAGTAGATGTGCTTGCGGTAAGAAATTAATATATAGATAGCAGTGTCGGTGTCCTATATTTTTTATATTAACGGTGTCAACTTGTCAGTTTTGTGTCAGCTGTCAGGTGTCCGTGTTGGAATCTGTGCTTCATAGGTTGAATGTGTTCTTTGGCTTAGTTTAGTGGATTTTTTTTTCTAGTTGAATGCTGAAATGAAATAACGTGAGTGAGTGGACTTAGTGTCATATGTATTTATTCATTTTCATGTTTTGATGATTAATCTTTGGATTGAGTGCAATGCAATGATTTATTTGAACTTATGATGCTGCTTTTAAATGATTGAATTGGGTTTTTTCGTAGAACTGATGGCTCTTGGGATTATGGATTTTATTGATTGTCTCTTTGTTTTGCTGATAAAGTGAAAAAACATTTCAAGTGTGATATTCTATTTTGGTAATCTGAGAGTGTTAAAAAATGAGCTGTGCCATGATGCTTCGGTTTTTTCTCTTCTACTTTCTGTTCTGCCTGTGACCTGGAAAGTTTTAATTTAGATATATAGTTTGACTGTTAGGAAAATCATGAATTTGAGAGACAAATTATGGACTTCTAACTTTAATGATGTTGGTTTTCTTTAGTCTGCTCAGTTCCTAATTCTACTCTCATCATTGATTTACTCATTCGCCTACTGATACTTGCATGTGTTCATGCAATCATAAACAAAACTAGTGACACTTTGGGACATATTATAGTTTATGATGTTAAACTTGACTGGATTTTATTTTAGGCTGCAAAACATGACCGGAATTGATTAAAGCTATTAACCTTCAGTTTTGTCTGTGTAACATGACCAATTTCCTTTTGCAGATTTTCGAACTTCTTCGAAATCAATATTGGTATGTACCAAGATGCCAGATTTATACAAAGCTGTTGATGATGCTTAGGAAGTGCAAGCAGCCTAAAGAGGCTAGTCAGCTTTATGAAACCATGTTGTTTGAAGGGCTTAAACCTACTGTTGATGTCTTCACTGCTCTTGTAAGTGCTTTTGGTCGAAGTGGTCTCTTTCGTCACACATTTTCTACTATTGAAGATATGAAATCAGTTGTTGATTGCAAACCAGATGTATATACATATTCTGTTCTTATAAGTTGCTGTGCAAAGTTTCATCGGTTTGATTTAATTGAACGCGTTCTTGCGGATATGTCATATTCAGGAATGGAATGTAACAGTGTGAATATAATTCCATGATCGACGGATATGGCAAGGCTGGCATGTTTGAGAAGATGGAGAACTCATTGACAGATATGATTGAAAATGAAAACTGCCAATCAGATGTTTTCACGCTGAATCCTTTGATAGGATCATATGGAAATGGTGGGAAAATTGATAAGATGGAGAAGTGGTATGATGAATTTCAGCTAATGGGCATAAAGCCAGACATAAAGACATTCAACATGATGATAAAGTCGTATGGAAAGCAGGCTTGTACGATAAGATGTAGAGTGTGATGGATTTCATGGAGAGGTTTTTCGTCACCATTTAGGGGACAGCAAGAAGACGAGGTTTCCACTTCATGTATGTATGTTATAGAGGTTAACTTGACTGTTTCATCATCATGTGTATTGGATGTTGATTGTAATTCTCATATTTGTAATAACGTGTACGCGTTGACTGATAGCATAATGTTGACTGCAGTGGGAAGTTGCTTACGAGTGCGAAATGGAGCAAGAGTTGTTTCATTAGCCGTAGGAACATTTGTATTGGAACATGAGAATTGTTTTTATGTTCCTAGTTCTATGTAGAAACATTGTTCAAGTCTATTATTTGGATAAATGTTATTCCGTGTGTATGGATAATATTTTCTGTATTTCTGCACCTTTGATAAGTGAATTATATATTTTGGATCCCAGCGAGTCCTTTTTGAATGTGAAAAGGTTCAAACAACATAGTTTGAACTGTTAATGTCATTGGCATTGTCATTTACGCCATAAAATAACAAATATCTAATGATTGATATCTTATAGCTGATGACTTATATCTGATAAATTAATTGAAATGTTTGATAAAATTAGTTGTTCGACTTACATATAAATGTAAAATGATATAAAAGAGGATTATTAATTTATAATAAAATTTATGTACATAAGTAATTTGATATATGGAGTATATGTATTATTAAGGACTTTACAATTGATTCACAGAATCTGAGTTCAAATTTTGCATTTGAGCAACAAGTTCTAACCCGCGATGCCTTTATCATCATCTCATAGTTCCATAATGAACAACCTTCGCCTTCGCAGCAATGTTTTCATATTCTTGTTCAGAAAAGAGTATGCTATTGCCTCATTCACCTTATTCCTTTTCTTCTCTTATACTTTCCTCACCCGATCCAATCCCCACTCTCACTCCAATCACTCTCTCCTTAATCTCATTCCCTTCACTCCTCTCACTAACTTCAAACAACTTGGCGCACTTTGTTTGGATGGCACTGCTCCTGGTTATCATTTCCAAAAGGGTTTTGGTTCCGGATCTCGCAATTGGTTACTCCATGTTGAGGGAGGAGGATGGTGCAATTCAATATCTTCTTGTTCTTATAGAAAAATGACTCCTTTGGGCTCATCTAACTACATGGATATACCCGTTCCTTTTTCAGGGATTCTAAGCTCTGTTCCTTCTCAAAATCCTGGTATAACATCTACACTTCAATACTTTATTATTCGCTTATAACAATCTATTCTATTTCTCTCCATGTGTGATATTATATCATTATTAGACAACTTGAGGTGCGTTTTGATGAGCTTATTTGGATTATGCACAAGTGCTTGCAAGATTTTAAGTTGTTTTCAGCTAATACATTAGCTCTTATAAGATAAGTGTTTAATTAAGTTTTATATCCAAACATCCCCTAAGGCTTTGTTTGGATAAACAAGTTAATTAAGCGTTTGTCATATAAGTGGTTTTGTATGAGCTAGTTTTGTCAAATTATTTTTATGTAAGCTATTAGATGTATTCATAAGGAAATAAGCTGAAAACAACTTAAAGACATATTATAAACTGTTTGGATAAGCTCTCCCAAAACCGTCTTACAAGTGATTATGCCAGTACATAAGCTCAAATAAGTCATTTCAAACAGGCCCTACATAGTTGATTGTCAATGTTGCAATTTTGATTGGTCTGGTGAGATATTCTCTCTAACTTGGCCAAGTATGTATTGGTTTTCAAGCTGACCATTATATATGTGTGGTTTGTGCTGCTGGAAACTGTGTGTGTTGAACGAGTTATGTTACTTAGCTGGATCTGCCAAACTTATTCAGATTTCTTTAACTGGAACAAGGTGAAGATACGCTATTGTGATGGTGCTTCCTTTGCTGGTCACCCAGAAAGTGAGGTTAGGATTGCTTTATCTTTACAATTTTGAAACTTTAGGATTTTATTTATCATTATTTGGCATTGCCTGTTGATGGTTCTGTGTGTTGCATATCCAGATTCGAACGAGGAATCTTCCTTGTTACATCTGGGTTTATTTGATGTGAGTTTTTTTTCTTCCCAAAACACTAATTATATACAGACGAAAGGAAGTGGGTTGTTCTTCAGAGGCCAGATCATATGGGAAGCTATTATGAATGAACTCTTATCAATTGGCATGTCGAAAGCAAAACAGGTTATACTCTTACTGCAATTCATTATATCCTATTTTTCTGGTATTTTTATTACTACTAGTACTACTAATACTAATAATATTGCTTCTTAAAATCTATAAAATAATATCTGGCTGCCAGTTCTCTATTTTACCACTTGCTTTGTCATATTTGAAGATTAAAGCAATTAGCAGGTGATGCATATTAGAAAGTCATAACATGTCATTAATCTTTTTGTAGTCATAATCCAAGAGCTTATCTTTATTTTTATTGTTACTTGAGTTGCGTAACATGACAAAGTGATTCTCTGTTACAATGAGTTAATATTACTTAAGCAAAAAGCTAAAATAGTTTCTTTGTTTTTTTTTCCGTCTTATATTTGATTTGAGCTAAACTCTTATAGCCAAATTTAGTTCACTCAGGAGAGTATGAGTTATCATAACAAACTGCTTATGCGTTCTGATGCATTGGCTCTGACAGAAAACTTACTAGCATTTGATTATTATTAGGCTACTTTTGTAGGCTCTGTTGTCCGGGTGTTCTGCTGGAGGATTGGCAACTCTTATACATTGTGATAGCTTCCGACAACTACTTCCGAAGGTGGCCACTGTCAAGTGTCTCGCGGATGCAGGCTTCTTCCTTGATGAGTAGGTTTTCTTAAGCCCTAGATGATTAGAGTCATCTTAACATATCATTCTCTTTTCCTACTATGATATTTCTGGCAAAATTTAAACTGAGATTTACCATAACTACTTGTTTCTTATTACATTTTGGTGATCCTAGGGCAATTTGAGTTTTATTAACTGCTATTGGTATTTGAAAATCCTTGAAACTAGTGCATTGACTACTGACTATACCTGTATGTTGCATTGCATGTTAACTTCAATGCATACCAAGTAAATTAAATTGGTATATCCCTGTTACATAAAAATTTCAGGAAGGATATTGCTGGAAATAGCACCATGAAATCTTTCTATCATGATGTTGTCCAGCTCCAGGTAATGCTGTGTTTACCTATATCTAACACAATCTGTTGAGCGTGATAACTATTTATCTATGAAGTTAAATAAAATCATAAAAAATGGTTCCACTAACGTAAGTTGTCTAAATTTCACTTATCTTTTTGTCAGGGTGTTGCAAAAAGTTTGCACAAAGAGTGCCTTGCTAAAATGGAACCATCGAAGGCAGGTTTTTAGTTTCTTAAACTTGTTATGGAACCTTTTGGTATATGGTTTGTAACCGTAAAATTTGAGTCATTTGTTTAAGCTAAGAATAACCAATTGTTGATATGTAATGCAGTGTCTCTTTCCATCAGAAATTCTGAAAAACATAAAGACTCCTGTTTTCCTTGTTCACCCAGCATATGATTTTTGGCAGGTAAGCTACCTCAGGACACATGTTTCCTTGTTGTAAAACATTTTATTTATCTATGACAGACATATGATGCAATTATATTGTACTTAGATACACAATATTTTGGTACCTGAAGGATCAGATCCCCATCGTCGCTGGAAAAGCTGCAGATTAAACATTCAAAATTGTGATGCTAACATGATTACTATACTCGACAGTAAGTAAACACAATCACTACTATATAGTCTTGTGAGTTGTGATATATTATTAAGTTCTTGATCATTTTGACATCAACCTTTCACAGAAAATGTCTTTTTTTTTTGTTTTTATTTTTTAAAAAATCAATAAATTTTTGTAACCTCTCAATGTGATTTGGCATAGCACAGAAATGATTATTGACCTGATGCCTGAATTAGTATCCATATTGAGGCTTTGATCACTTAGGAAATTATCATTGTCAGGTTTCCGTAGTTCTTTGCTGAAGGCTGTGAACGAGTTCCAGCAACAAAAGGATATTGGAATGTTTATTGATTCTTGCTTTATCCATTGTCAAACTTGGATGGGGGAGACATGGCATTCACCTCATTCTCCAAGACTAAACGATAAGGTAACTGTTGTTTTGGCTCTGTTCGTATATGATCTGGATCATATAAACTACTCATGTCATGGCATTAACCGATTTTCATCGTTGTGCTAGCTTAAAAATGAAGTAGTTCTATCTCTACTTCACAAATCCATTTTCTTAACTTGAAATTGCAGTGCTAAGATTGTTTATATGCTTACATTATGTGTTTGGTTTATATGACTGGGGCGTTTTAAAAATGACTTTATTGTATTGTATTGAATTTTACATGTTTCCTATTCTTTACAAATTCTTATGTGAATTTGTTATATAGATGCTGAACACTATATAAGTTTAAGAAATTATAATCTTGGAAAGATGTGCATTTAAAAAGTATAATATAACTCCATAAATACTATGACCTATGCTTGTAATCCTCATTGTTAAAGTCTTAAGAACAGTACAATCCATGTTTGTTTTACATTCTAGTTTTCATACTTCACTGTTATTGTATCTACCCTTTTCTGTTATCTATGGAGCAGACAATTGCTGAATCTGTTGCCGATTGGTTCTTTGACCGACAAGTGGTAAAGCTTATTGACTGCCCTTATCCATGTAATCCTACTTGCCATAATATGGATTTCACCAGAGTATAGCAAAGCTAAGCATCCCAATTTTCATTGCCTGTTTCATCATGGATCCGCATTTGTAAAAAATATGGACAAATATCAACTTGGATCCTCTCCACTCTCCTCCACATCATAATTTTTTTAATAGAGACTGAGGTAGAAAAGATGGACTGAGATGTAGAATGATGTGAAGATCCGAATCCGGCATAGATCCTCCCATTTATGTCCGTAGTACTTCCGTTGATTATTGAGTTAGAGAATATGGTGGGTTGTTCATCTTATTCACCTGCATGAAACGGTTTCTACTTTCAGACAATAGACATTATGTGCAGTATGAAGTTGCTCCTTGATGAAATAACTCCTCTCCACCACTGTTGTAAAACTCAATTCCATAAATGCCAATGTCAATTGTATACAATTTTTTTTTCCTTCTGAAAATATTAGTGCTTTATTACTGATTATCTTTGTCATTGACTGTGTTGTAAAAGTTGAGTTATTTTTTGTTTCTGAAATATATATCAATTGTCATACAACTTTGAAGTACAAATAAAAATATTTACAGTCTCTGGTCCTCTTTCAAGTTGTCTCCAAATATAATTTCTAGATAGTTTTCTGTGATACTATTTGGTGTACTCATGCACTAATATTGGATGGCCAAATAACACTGTCATTTTTTGTTTTGTCAATATACAAAATCTGCACTATCATTTCACTACCATTTGATTCACACCAAGCCATATACATCAACTCGGATATGCATCTTTGATTATGTCAGTCTAAAATGAGTATAATCCAAAGCATGTATTGTTAACAATCATCACAGATTCACAGCTTACAGCTTCCATTAATTTCCTTTTGATAACATTTTAACTTTGTATCCGTCCAATTTTTCTGCACAGTCATAAAAATTTGCTGATTACAATGTTACCAAAGTGTATTGCTTCAAAGTTTTGACATGGTAACCCCAACATTAAAATGATGCTAACTCAACACCTCCGCATATAAAGTCATATCATGCTAGTAATTAGCTACTGATGGTGGGAGCATTGGACCTACAGTGGTGGTTAATTTGGCTCTGCCGCTCACGATGAACCTGGCACAACGATTGGGAGTTGGAGGATTGCGGACTACTACGACGATGCATGATGTTCCAGTTAAGAGAGTGCTCTATTTTAACTTGTTTAGGGAAGGTGTGTCATTTTACTTTTGGTAATTTCGATAGAATTATTTATATTTTTCTCATAATATTATCAACTTTCATTATCTTATTCCATCTATTTCTCTTTGTGATAAATAGATAAAAGTATTATTGACTGACTTTAACAACGAGAAATAACAATGAACACATTCTTTTAGAAAATTTGACAAATAGAAAGGAATGAAGGTAGTATATTGCATAATTGAAGTTTCTATCTTCTAGATTGCTTCTTGAATTGTCCTGCATGATTTATACTAGATTTGCTGGCTAATAAACAATTAGAAGATAACATATTGGTTTACTTTCCTAAACTTTTCAAAATCAAGTAGCTATGTATTCTATCTAAAGAACAAAAACAATTGATTTCCTCAATGATTAACTTGAATTAAAAAGTATAAGTCCTTTGACATCAACCTATGATCCAAATCTACATCCCACTCTTTATAAGATTTGACTATGCATTTTAAATTGCTAGTACTTTAAATATCCTATCCCCCTTTTACTTTTTGTATTGTTTGATATTAACAATATAAATCCTTGATGACTTTGGCACATGAAATATTAATCTTTTATCAACAGCATGCCTTTTTTTATATCATTAGAGGAGCAAATTTAAGGCTTTGACTTCATAATCAAGTCATGACACAATTTTAAAATTCAAAAGATATATGGAATATTTCCCTCACAACATGAATATGCCATTAATTGAAAAAAAACAAAACATTGAGGAGCTATCAAAACAGAATTGGTCCTCTCTCATATTACAATTTTTTAAGTAAACTTGAAATTGTAATTCTTGTGTGAGCCTAATTTTGTATATCATACAAAGTATGGTAAAATGGGATAGTAAAAAGAGAAAGCAAAGAAAAAAGGAAGAAAAAAGAAAAGAAAAGAAAAGATGGAAAGTTAGTCTCATCACTTTCAGTTAGTCTCACTTTGATTAGTTGTTATATCACTCATTGAGACATTTACACTAATGAACGCCATATTTTTCCTTCCAAGGATATTATGACAATGGAAATGTCATCATGGTATAGCCTTCTTTCCCCTTGTGGTATATCAAGCAACTCATGGAACTCAATACCTACAAAACAACGATGAAATCAAACTTACAAAGATTGCTTTAACATATGAAGCACTAATACAGACACGGACACTAGACACAACTGAGAGACTGACACATCAACCCTAGTTATAATTTGAAAAAAACAAAATATTTAAATGTAACTACGTGTGTCGGTGTTGCATCGGTATCAAACACTGACATGTGTCAGACACCAGACACGCCTTCAATCTGAAGTCTCATTGATACATATGTATGTATTTTCTCACAATATCAAAGATAAATGTAACCGCGCAACTATTTAAACAAATGTTAAAAGTAAGTGCTTTATACCAGCTTTTTCGGCTGCATGACTTAGTGCTTCTTCAGTGAGAAATTGTGCAGGATTTTTATCTGGAAACATGGTGATAAATGACTCTACTTTGGCAACTGCTTCTTCATTGGTAAAATATTGGTAAAGTCCATCAGAAGACAGTATAAGAAATTTGTCACTTGAGCTGAGCCTGTGATGATGTAGTGAAGGGGAGCATGTGATATATGGAGATTCCCCTATGTAGTTAACTTTGAAAGTTTCCAACATTGCATCATTTTGTTTAGGCTGCAAAATAGACCAAGAAGATTATGTTGTTAGCAACTAACTGCAAAACATAAAGAAAATGATGTAAACAAAACTAAGAATATATTCAATAATAAAATTCAATAAAATAGTTAAAAAGCAAGCATTTTTGTTGGCTGTAATGTAAAAAATTAAGTATATACTATCAAATTACATGCTTAAGGAACCCTGCTCCAAAAGCCCTTGTGACATTTAAGTAACCTTTCACTCGTCCTTTCGTTATTGCAGATGGATCATCTGGATGCTCCTGTCTGATTCTATAAATCTCCTGAGATTCACGAAAAAATGTATAAGGTAATTTATATGAACATAACGCACCAATTTTCATTGAGTAAATACTCAAATTAGTCTATGAAATGTACAACCGTATCAACTTAATCCCCACGTTATCGATGTTTCAAAATAGATCTGAAATCGCAAAATGTAAATCAAGTTCGTCCTTTTGTATATATTTATTATCAACGCATCCCCGACATTCTTTACTTAGTGTCCAATTCATTCCCGACATTATCAACTTAATATCATTGTAGTGTCTGCAAATACCAACGAAGGAACGATAGTTTACAATTTCGGAGTTTATTTTTAAATTCGAAAAACATGGAGAACTAAGTTGATACAGGTATTCATTTTCAATGATATAAAAATAGGTATCTACTCAATTTTAACAAGTTGCAAAAACTACCTCTTTCACATGAGTGCTATGATCCATTGTTAGCTGAAGAGGATTCCCAATATGAGTAGCTAAAACGGCACGACTGTCACCAACATTCATCAAATAAACATCTTCACCTTTCATCAACATAACCAAAACACAAGATCCCATCATAGCCAAAACAGGATTATGAGTAATCATCTCATCAATTATCTTCAAAAATGCATCCTCAGTTTTCCTCATTGCATCAGAAAGCGCTTCCAACATTTCCGAGTGACTAAACCCTTCGCTTTTCATTTCTTTATTATTACTATTTTGATTACATAGAAACCTTTTAAGCTCATCATGAACAGCATAAAACATATTATGAAGAAGATAATCAGTTGCATCAGGACCATTAAATCCATCATAAATCCCAACATAAACCCATCCATGATCTTCGCATATCACAATATGCATACGATCCTCACCGCCTTTTCCTTGAGCCATATGAAGATTCTCACATACCATTAACAAATCATCAGATCCACATCCATCATCATCATCCAAATAGTTATTGTCATGCAATCTCAATTCATCACTCAAACTAGTACTACAACTCACTCTTGTATTTGCATTAGCATTAACATTATCACTTTTCTTAAAAATTGAACCTTTTCCAAAAGATACTGCATTAGAAAAAACCCTACTAAGAACCTTCTTCAAGCTGATCTTATTAGGCTTGTTCATCTTCATTTGTTCTAAACATTTCTCAATGGAATTTGAATTAAACACACGCTCGAAAGGACTCGAAGATAACCCTTCTTCAATGGAAGTACACACAGAAGAGGTACGAGGATTATGCGAGTTTTGGTATTGAGGATGCATCATTGTGGAAGTAAAAGAACCAAAGCTTTCAAAAGAAGCAGAGGAATCCAAAACAGTGCTCTGTTGAAGAGAGTCATCAAGGGAAATGGAAGGTGTTGATGAGGAGTTTGCACTTACGGTGGCTCCAGCGACAGACCGGAAAGTTGTGAGGGCGGCATCATCATCCTCAGAGAATATATCGCCTGAGATTCGAGGCGGGCTCGGTCTGACATAGCTGATGGAGTTGCAAATAGCTTTGTCATGTTTCTTGGACAACAAGTTAAAGGTGTTTTGCAACCTGCCGGAGATATCTCCGGTGCCGGCGGAACAAAGGCACAGATTGCTGACTCTGTTACCCATTGGATAGTGCAATGCAATTCAAAGTTGTTTTGAACTTTATGTGTAGTAATGTTGCAATTTTATTCAAAGTTCAAAAATGAATAGAGTTGACTTTTTGCATAGGAGTTGATTATCAGTTATTTTAGTAACTGTTGACTATTTTATTTTTGTTTGGATTATTGAATTTATATGAATTTAATGAGGATTTCTTAAGGGGGAAGAATCACGTGTACTCCTAATATCAAAAATAGAAATAGCAATAACTTAATTTTAATACTTTTGACTTTGCTAAGGGGTAAGCATTAGTTTTGTTTACTATCCTCTACTTTTAACTTTGAACCTTGCAGTTGTATATATAAGTTTCAGGTGGACTCCGTTTAAAAAAAATATAGCCATAGTATTCGGAGAGAAGTAAAATATAAGACGAGGAAAAGGAAAAGAGGAAACAAAAGAAGATGAAACAATTAAAGACTGTTTGCAGATGAACATGAACTATAATATTCCTCAATTTCATGTACACCACCAAAGACAAAACCGAGTTCAATTTAAGTAGTGAAATATAGAATCTATGTACTTGAATTTGTTGGTAAATTGTATCTTTCAGCATGCCATTTTTATGTATGATGACCGGTTGGTGATCTATTTCTATAACTAGATATATAATTAAGGTGATCCTAGTTTATATTGTAGTAATAGTTATTTTTTGTATGACTTAATTTGCAGAGGTAGTTATTAATTCAATGGTTGGCCTTATGATTTTTAAAGGAAGTATGTCATTAATATATTAATATTTTGTACATGTTTAATTTTTATATATACATTCAACACTTCATTTTTTCTTTATATATCTTCTTATCACATCACTAACATATCATCTAAATATCATCGTGTAGAATACTTATGTCCATAAAATATACTTATCATGCTTCCATAAAATATTTTCTTTATTATTATAATTTTCAACATGGGCCAATAGTATTTTGTACCCCTTGTAGTTTACTTCGATTCCTACTAATCTCGTAAAAGTCAAATTTGCCTTTGGGATTGTTGAGAAATAAAAATCTCCCACCCTCATTATGTTTTGGCAAAGTTGAATTTGAGTTTCAATTCTCACAAATTCAAACTTAGGTTCCAACAAACTTATAGTTTGAGTTTTCTGAAATACAAAAAAGTTGATATATATATATATATATGTATGTATTTTACTATTAGGAAAAAGAATATTTTAGGTAGTGCTCCAGGATACTAGCTACTATGACCCTTTTTTTATCTACTTAATACTTTAGGTTACTTCAAATGAATTGTGGGATAGGGGCATAATTTAAGAAGTAGGAGGTAATTTATTTTGCAAGTCTACATGCCTATTTAATGAAGGGCCTCATTTATTTTTATTGAAATGAAGGGCCTCATTTATTTTTATTGAAATGAAGGGCCTAATTAACACTAGGTCTATTAGCCAATTTAGAAACATATATAGTTGGCTTATGTAATGAAAGTTATGAATATAAAGACAAGTTGAGAAATTTAGGTACTTCCTGTAGTGTATTTTGATAAACTTGGGCAAATATAAAGTCAAGTTGAGAAATTTCCATGTATAATAGTTTATATGCATGTATAGATTTGCGGGTGAGAATAATAAAATCTATTATTTTTTCAAAGTCATATTGGTCATGGAAACATACACTATGGACTTGTTTGGGTAAGTTATTTGAGTTTATTCAATAGCATAAGCACTTGTGCAACTGTTAAAAAGAACTTATGGAAATAACTTATGGGATGTGCATAAGCTATTTTCAACTTAAGATTCTTCCTTTCCGAATATGTTTAAACTTCATTAGAACTTAACTCTATCTCAATAATTAAAATGCTTAAATACCACTTTTGTCCTTTAACTTATTTTAAAAGTTCATTTTGGTCGCTTAACTTTAAAATTGGTCAATTTGGTCTATTGACTTATTTTAAAAGATCAATTTGGTCCTTTCAAATCGGTTGTATGTTAGAACATCACTAATCTTGCTTGGTTTGCAAGGAATGATTGATTTTGTGTAGTCTGAAGAGGTCGTGATAAACTTGTCTAAGTCTGCTGAAGCATAGAGAATACAATGTATATCAAGGCCAATGACCCAAAGATTGACAGGTGTAGGATCATAAAAGCATTTTCAAGCACCGTATTGAAAAATCTCACTACTTTAAGGACTAGACTAGTCAACATTGGATGAACCTAGATAACTCTATTATGTCATTCTTCTTTAGTCATTATCTCCTTTATTTTGATAGTTTAGAATCATACCATACACATACATATAGTTTTTTATTTTATTTTTAAATTCATTCTTATACGCACTTCAGAATCATGTTCTTACTTCCATTTTGAAGTTGTTAGCAAATCAAATTTTTTTAAAGAGTCACAATTCAAATTTTCCATCCTTCTTGTGAATGTAATTTTTACTTCACAAATATATTGTATTCGGTCGTTTGACATTATCCAAACCTTCATTCACATAAAGGGAATTCGACTTATCCTAAAGTCAACTGTTTGTCGATTTCGCCTAACATTGTATGTTTATTTAAGTGTAAGAAGATATATAATATAACATTTAAAATTTAATAAGGGTATTTTTAAATTTTAGCATAAAATCGAGGATAGTTTCTCATTGAATTAAAATCGTGAATAGAACATCTTTACTCCTCATCAAATCCCCCAAATTTTGGAGAGCAAAAAATGGTCTCCATAGCGAATTCGCTCTCCTTTCTTCCCCTCGTCTCCCCTCTAAAAAATTGAACTATACACATAAAAATTAAGATATTCCCTTCTCTCCTCTCTAATAATGGGTCAGGTTTGATACAATGAAAAAATATAATAGGGACAATGGTTGGGCTGGAAATGAGTCAAAGTAGAGACACACACACATACATATACACATAATCGAACCAACTCATGAACCAAATGAGTCAAACTGTATATAGTTTAAGTTCAATACATTTAGTTAATAAATTTATTTTCAGCTCAAGTTCAGCTCATTTGGTTCTTGAACTATGTTTATAGAGTTAATTGTCGAATTAAATTTCGAACTATGTCCATGTTAAGCTCAGTTCATTGTCAGCTATAGACAAAGGACAAAAAACAACACTTAATCAATTAGATCTCACAACTTTTTTTTTGACAATTAGGTGTCACAACTTAGGGTCGATTTGGATTGATTTATTTGAGTTTATCTACTTATATAAGTTTTGTGAAACTGTTTAGAAGAACTTATCAAAACATCTTATGACAACTTTTCACAAGCCTTTTTTTTCTCAGTTTATTTTTATAAGTTTTCCAATATAATTTATAAACAGAACTTATAACATAAAAAAAAACAATTTAACTTTATTTTATGATACAAAAGTTACAACATACACACTCTTTCAAAGGAAAAAAAACTTATAGCATAAACAAAAAATAAAAAGTCTGGTTTATAAGGTGGATTCAATTAATTCACAATCGTTTGTACGAATGGAAATCAACAAATTTGTACATATTTTCAATCAAATAAGAACATTTCAAAAAATTATAATCCAATATCATAAAGAGCTGAAAATAAGATTACAAGCTTTTAAAGAAATTTTTGATGAAAATCATAATAAAAGCCTTTAAAGAAAGTATAGAAAACTCAATTCAGTGAAAATAAAAAAATTGAGTGAATCTAGAGCTAACTCCATCTCGTTGATAACTCTTTTCTCTGAAGAGAATATTTTCCCCTAGTGTAGCTTCATTTAATGGATATCTCTTTTCTCTCGACTCAAAATAAAAACATAAATATTTTTCAATTGGAAAGTTTACATCTCGTTCATAGACCTCTCCTACTGATGATATCAAGAGTTCACTAAGCATGTGGAAGGAAACCTATAAGAAATTCACATGACAAGAAGCTTTAGTGGGCAGATTAGTGCTGAATAAAACAACCATTAAAAGTCCAATTTTCTCCATTTTAATAAGTAATTTTCGTTTTTATTATTTGGTGGAATTTTAGATGGTCTTTTGTAATCTCCTAACCTCTCCAAATGCTTCAAAGTAGTGCTCTAAGTTATTATAGTGGCTAGTGGAAATTTTAATCATGTTAGTGCCTATTTTCTAGGTAATAAACACGCACTTATCAATGTATTTGATAAATGCATGGTAGTGGGAATTTATCTCTAGTATTCCAAGCCTAGGCTATAAATAAGAAGCTCATGTAATTCTCAAATCACAATTGGAAGATTAATATATTTGAGTTTTCTCCATTGTGAGAGCTTTTCCTTTGTTGTCAAGAACTTTTATAGTGTTGGTTCTACCGAAAGGCGCGGTTAGGGTCACACTTTGTTCGATAACTTTGGTTCTACCGGCAGATCGCGGTTAGGGTCAAGTTCCTTATCTGATAACTGTGGTTCTATCGGCAGGTCGCGGTTAGGGTCAAGTATCATCTACTAATGACATACTTTCCACAGGGGAGGCTTCATCTAACATGTAACTCTCCCTAATCATGATCACATACTAGATTTACATATGTCCCCACAATTATAATTGTATTCCTCAAAACGCACAATTCAAAATCGTAATTTGTAAAACATCAAACTTGTGTGAAACACATACAATCAAATGTCAATTTCTTTTTATCATTTGCTTTATGAATCATAAGCAATACAAATAGAATACATAATAATGACAATGAATTTTTAAAAATTAACGATGAGGAGAAAATTCTCAAAGGTTGTGTTTCTCCATTTTAATAGATACTTTAATATAGACAATAAGAAAAATATCAAAAATAACAATATGTAAAATAATTGATAATGATATGTTGGAATTTTAAGAGGAGTTTTTCAAAAATTTAACCCTCTTAGCGGAATAAATTCCTATGAATGGATCTTTATTAGATCATAAATCAGAAATCAACACATGCTTAAACAATTGAAGGATTATGTGTTTACCCCTTGAACCGCAGAGCCTTTGTAGTAGATTTGTGTCTGATCACAAGCAAAGAAAATAGCGATGCCTCTACTCAGTCCACTTGAACAACTTCCTTCATTCACAATGCTAGCTGTTTACAAATGAAGGCTTAAAGAGAAGGGGGTGGTATTTAGGGTTTCAGAAAACTAGGGTTTCTGAAAGAGAGAATTAGGTTAAGTGGGGATCTCTTACTTCATAACAAGGGTTCAATTTTATAATACCACTTGTGTGCCCAACAAGCCAAGTGCTGCTCGGCTTATGTAAACCCAATAACTAATTTATTGATTTTTACGTATTCTATCTAAGTGATGAGTTCGAGGGGTTTTGTTTCCTACCAATTGTAAAGATTCACATACTGATCACATGGGTTTGTACGCGTGAGGCCTTACTCCCTCATAGGTATAAGTTTATTCCCCTCCAGTTGTCGAGTTGAAACTTTACACCAGAGTTTCTACACGAGTTTGTGTTTAGGGTCGTCAATCTTGTAGGGAGATACACTTTCCTGTGCAGAGGTACGTGTGGGTTCTTGCTCTCTTAGAGGTATTTGAAACAATGATGAATATTAGGGTTCCTATATTCTCAGTGTCCTAAAATTTCCCTCGTCTATTATTTACTTCTTGATTTGAATAGGTTTGCACAAATATTAAGTATGTCACCTTCTGAAGTACCGTTATCTCAGGGTTGGTTCACTTACGAAGAAATTAATAAATTAAATAAAAATTCATAATGTCCGTAGACATAACAAAAAAGACATAGACAATAGTTCATAATGTTCGTAGCGTGTGAGAAAAGATGTCTTTGATATATCCTCATTCTCAATATTCAACTGGTGATACCCGGACCGTAAGTCAATACTAGAAAAACCCTGAGCTCCTTGAAGTTAGTCAAACAACTCATTAATGCTGGGTAAAGGCTATTTATTTGTTATTTTCATCTTGTTCAATTGCTTATAGTCTACACATAATCACATGGATCCATCTTTCTTCTTTACAAATAATACTTGTGCACCCCATGGAGAAGTACTAGCACAAATAAAACCATTGTCAAGAAGATCTTGTAGCTACTCCCTTAATTTCTTTAGTTTTGTTGGGGCCATTCAGTAAGGATGAGTGTTAGGAACTAAGTCTATAGAGAACTCAATTTCCTATCAGGTGGAAATCCAGGAAGTTCTTTAGCAAAAACATATGGAAATTCACATTACGGGAACATTTTCTAATTTTCCTTCACCCCCTTGAATATCCTTAACCAATGCTAAGTACACTTGATAACCTCTTCTAAGTATCTTATTAGCTCTCAATGGCGAGATTAAACTGCGTGGTACCCAACTATGTTCTCCTTGAAATGGGAGAGGTGCTACCCTAGGTGTTTCACATTTCACTCAAAATCACATCAAAATCTACAATATCAATAACTACTAGATCCACATAAAACAGTTTACTCGTAATAGATACATCACAAGATAACTATACACACTTTTCTAGCAAATTATCACCACCAAGGGTGGCCAGAACTAAGGTCTCATTCAGAAAAGATGAAATTTTACCAAGTAAAGGAGCAAGGCATGATGAAACAAAAGAATGCGTAGCTCCGGGGTAAAACAAAACATGAGCATCTTGGGAACAAATAGAAATTATACTTGTAATCACAATATTGGATGCTTGTGCATCCCGACGAGTGAAGGAAAAAATCAAGCCTAACCTCTTTCTGCCTGTGCCTGGCCTTTACCTCCACATTGAGATCCTCCTGAACCTCGAATTTAAGAATTTCCCATTCATCCCACTTGCACAGGAGGAGTATGAGAAGCTACAGGTGCTGATGCATGACTTAATGATGGTTGTGTCGTAGGCATGAGACAATTCTTCGTAATGCGACCTTTTTGACCACATTGAAAGCACACTTTACCATCATTAAAACAAGTTCCAAAATGGAAACTACCACAAACATAACATGCTGAAGTTGTACCACTAGAATACCAATTATGAAAAGTGGATCATGTTGATCCCACATGACTCGACCTATGACTTTGCAGTGTACCCGAAGATTGTCCGCTAAAACCACCCTTTTGTGTTACTGATTGTTTGTACCCCTGATCACCAGATGTATATAGTAGATCGTAGTTGTAATGAACCTCGTGAAACCCAACGAGAATACAGGAAGGTAGTTAAAGATCTCATGAACTGTCCAAATTGATCGAGGCGAGTTCTTGTGCATTGATGTGTACGAAAGTTCCCGTGCCTTGCTTGAAACGACGAGTATTATTGGACCTCCATGAGTTGGGCCAACAACATGGACTAAGGCCCAATCCAAAACAAGCTTTTATTTTATAGTTTATCCAAACAGACCAAAGGAGAATAAACCTTGAAAGTTGATATTCGAAATGCCTATGATAAGGTAGATGGGGGTATACCTTAGGGGTGTTTTGGAGAGGATGTGTTTTGATGAGAAATGGATTCACTGGATGGTGATGTGTGTGTGTGTGTTCGGTTAATTACTCGATGTTGAAGAATTTTGACAAAATATGCCCTATTTTTCTAGGGAGGGGGCTGCATCAAGCTTTAAAATTTTACTTGGAAACGTACTAGTAATCAAGCTTGCACGTTGAGTAGATTGAGCCGGTAAATGTTACAAAAATCACTCCCTACCGCCGTTGCATCAACAACTATCTTCTCCGAATACACACATCTGCCATTGTCGTTGTTCTCTCTCTTTGAAATTTAAGGATTTATTTTTGAGGGATGCTATATATCCCGATGAAGCATATCCCGAAAGCTTCACGATTTGAAATTGCTTTGATTCCAAAAAAAAAACTGCTCCCACTTACCAAACATGATGTCAGCAGCAAAAAATGCATTTGTGTTTTAAACGGTCGGGACACTTTTGTGAATCAAGTTATCGGGATATACATCATTTTCCTTGGCTGTTAGTCTTTACAAAAGTTGAAAGAAAAAAAAAATCCCCTATTATAATACAACATTTTAAAAAAGTAAAATTGAAAAGAAAAAAAATAAAGGAAAATGATGTATATCCCGATAACTTGATTCACGAAAGTGTCCCGACCGTTTAAAACACAAATGCATTTTTTGCTGCTGACATCATGTTTGGTAAGTGGGAGCAGTTTTTTTTTTTTGAGCCAAAGTGTCATCCATGTGTGCACTTCGTTTGCTAAGTGTCCCGTTTTAACATAAGAGACAAAACATACAATAAAGTCTTTAATAAAAAAATGATTATATAAAGTTTAGCACTTAGATTATATATCAGCTTTTTATAATAATAATCAATTGACAAAATTATACAATTCATATCTTAACTTAATTTTAGGTAACATTTTTGTCCTTTATCTTATTTTTTTCATGATTCATCCTTTGTCATATAATCAAGTAACACTTTCGTCCTTTATGTTTTTCTTACCCGATTTAATCCTTTATGTTATAAAATGTCAACATTGTTCTTTTTTTTTATTTTTTTTTATGGGATTTTATCAATGAAATTTAGGTGTCTATGTTTTTATGATGATGATTTTGGTTTGTTATGAGTTTGATTAATTTTTTTATAAGTTTTATTTTTGAGTTTTTTGATTTTGTTTTGATAAAATGGATATCAATGCTGAAATTTTATAACTTAAAAGATGAAATCGTGAAAAAAAAGATAAGGATGAAAGTATTACCTAATTAATTATAATATAATTTTTTTTTTTTTGAAAGAGTTATAATATAAATGATGAAATCAAGAAAAAACTAAATGATGAAATCAAGAAAAAACTAAATGATGAAATTGAGAAGAAAACGAAAGTGTTATCTGAAAAAAAAAGTTAAGAGATGAATTTTGTAATTTTGATTAATTAATTTAATTCATTAATCTTAAACTTTTTATGAACTTCATTTCAAATTCATAATTTCCAAATTATAACCGTCTCTCTCTCTCTCTCAAAGAAACCCTAATCTCTCATGAATCTCTCACCAAGGAAGGCTCTGAATCGTCCTCCCAACGCGGCGTCCTCATGGATAATCCTTCCTGAAGAACTTATCACAGAACTGCTTTCTTTTCTTCCCGTCAAATCTCTTATGCGATTCAAGTGCTGTTGTAAGTCATGGGAAACCCTAATTTCTGATCCTTCCTTCATCAAATTGCACCTTCAGCGATCTACACGAAACCCTCAACTCGCACTTGCACGGTTATATAGAGATTCACCATCTACTTTGAATACCAGTGTTTTACCAATCTCCTCTAGTCATTTGCTGGACAGCCCGTCGAAGTCGATAACCCATACCAACGATCCTTACTATCTTTTGAAAGATAAAGATTGTACTGTGGTTGTTGGTTCATGCAACGGATTGCTTTGTTTGTTTGGTTGTTCTTTCATGGATAATGAGATGTGGCTTCGTTTCTGGAACCCTGCTACCCGGACAATATCCAAAAAATTAGGGAATTGTCCTATTGACCCAGGAAGTATGAAACGTATCTTAACGTATAAGGTGGTGGCATTAGACGAGTCGGTGAGAGTTTTTAGTTTGGGCGATAATGTTTGGAGAAATATTCATCTTCCTGCCTATTTTTACCTGTATAAGGGTGTGCATTTGAATGGTAGTGTTAATTTCTTGGCAATTCGCGATTACGTAGCTGATTATTATGATCCCGGGGATATTACGGTTGAGCAAGTTACAATCATTTCACTTGATCTGCGTACAGAGACATACAAAGAGTTTATTCCCCCTCGAGGATTTGATCAAAAGCCATATGTCGAGCCATCACTATTTGTGTTGATGGATTGTCTTTGTTTTTCCGAGGTTGTCAAAGAAACCCATTTTGTGATATGGAAAATGACGGATTATGGAGTTGAAGAGTCTTGGACTCATTTACTTAAGATTAGTTTTCAAATCATTAAATTTTTTTATCATGAGTGGTTGCCATGCTTTCCATTGCACCTTTCTAAAAATCATGATACACTGATATTGGAAGGCTATTATGGAACCCTACCAATTGTCTTTAATTTAAGAGATGGCAGTTTAGAGCAAATTAAAATTACTAATGGCCAAAATGATAGGCTCTATATGAAGAATTATGTTGAAAGCTTAGTTTTATGTCATTGAAAGTAAGTTCCTCTTTGTCTATTTATTTGAATTTCTGTTTATTCTTCCATGTTGTGTGACTATTTTCTATGGTGGCTTTTATTTGATTATATATTTTGGTTATTAATTGGTAACGGTTTTACAAACTTATATTAATCTCGTCAGCTTTGAAACTTTGGCATAGGTAATTCATTGAAAGAACTAAAAGATAAATATTAGGATGTTTATAACAAGGTTATTTGTGTAGATTGTAAGCATGCCGGTGTTTTTGCAACTTCATAAATATTGTACACATTTTCTACCTTTGTACATTACGTCTATGCTAATCTGTTGAGCAAGAATGGTTTTAATTTATTAATATTCTTGTTCATGATAACGATGCTGCTATAGAATCTAGTTTTTAATATACATTCAGAGTGTGGAATGTGGCACATCATTGTTGAAGATTATTTATTTATTTATTTGTTCTTAGTGCGATATATGGCTGCCTTCGCTTTTGAGCATTGTGCAACTTTTTGCTTTTGATTTATTTGTCTATTGCTGTATATCACTCTCCAATCTGACATATAACACAATATTTTTGAATTGTAGATCTGCAATTTCAACTTCAAAGATATCAATGTTGTTGATCGTTCATGACTAATGATGAAATGATAGGAACTAAGAAGAAAGAAAGAAAAGAAGAAAGTGGCTTATGCTAGCTACAATTGCCTCTGTTATAGTACTCATTTTATTTTGTTAGAAGAAAATTATAGCCCATTTTATATCTTTATTTTAGGTTTCTTTGAGATTATTTATTTACGGCAACTTGAACTTACTGCTTAATAACCTATGGTCTACAACTCTACTCTTTGTTGAACTTAAAGTCTACTCTTTATTTGCAATTCAAGTGCACTTTATAGAACAATTTGGATATGAACATGAACCACTTTGATTGAATGCGTGTGTTCGGTGTTTGACACGTGTTGGTGTCAATCATTGACATATGTGATTACATTCAATATTTTCATTTTACTAAATTATTACCGTTGTCGACTCATTTTACTATATTATTACCGTTGTCAACGTGTCAATGTTGTGTCTGGTAGTACCCCCTCTTTTTTTTTTTGTTGATTGGGGCTACTACTGTGCTGTTTTTTTATGGCAGACCACAGTTTTTGGTTCTGTGTTGGTCTTGGTATGATGTTTCCTTGTTCTTGATGCAGTTTCTGTTTTGAAGGGAGGCGTGTTTCCTGCTGTTGCGTTTTTTTTCCTTCCTGTTTTGTCTGCACGTGTGTTGCTGTTTTTTTTATCTTGCAGGGTGCTTTGTTGCCTTCAGCTTCTCTGCCTTTTTTTTATTCCCTTGGGGATTCTGATCCTCTTGTATGGTGAATTTTTGAATTTGTTGTTGGTAGTTGTTGTCTGCTGAGGATTAGTCTTTTGTAATCGTGGGCGTGGGCTTGTAATTCGTGTGTGGTCTGTTTTGCTTTGCTGCTGTATTTTGTTCCCTTAGTGCATATGTTCGTCTTGTGCAGGTGTTTCGGTTTTTCTTTTCTAATGAAAGTTTAGCCGTTTAAAGAACAAAACAAAGTAGCCAGGTATTAGTTATGTCCAGCTTGATTAAGACAAATAAATAATATGCATGGGGTTTTATAATTATGATTTTTTTTTCAGAGATGAATTTGAATTAAATAAATTTCAGAAGTACTTTGCTGTTTAGTACATGCGCCTTTGTTTACCTATTTTATATGTGGTGTTCAACTGTTGACTAGATTTTTGTTCAAAATCTGTTCTTTCAATCTAATTAGATGTTCTGAATTTTGTCACGTGTACTACGAATTTTGTGGCAAGATTTAACTATCCGGGTTCAATTTTCTTGGTCTCTTTTTTGAACTTTTTCAACTCTTGAAATTTACTTGCTGCATTCCTTTGGTTTCATTTATCTTAAACATTTTGGTTTGCTCTACCCTGAAAATTGCAGCTGATCAATTCATTCTTTTTTGATTTTTTCGCTGGCTTCTTTTCTGCATTTATTTATGCTATTGCAACTACGAAATTTGTCTAACAGTGTAGATCATTGTGCACACACAATGTGCATTCTTATTTATATAAGGAAAGATGAAGCTAACGGGCTATAAATCTTAACTCATTATTCTTGACCCCCTATTGTTTTTTACGGTGATAGATCACATTCAACATTCAACCCCCTATTGTGAATATTGTGAACAAGTATTGTTGTTCATGCGTCGTCAACGAAATTGCTTGCAGACGCCTCTTTCTTGGCGCTGAAATGTTCCAAAACATGAGCAATTATGTATAATAGAAAAAAGTGATGTTTCACACACGTTCCAATCAAATATTACTAATTGTTTTTGGTGGTGCAACATTATTGAATTTGATTCTTTAACAAATGTCCTTAGCATTTTACTAAAAATATAAATTGAACTAGAATCAAGGAATACAATCCAAATGATAAAAAGACAACGGAGACATTAAATATACTAATTAGTCTTTATATTATAATAAGTCAAAGACTAATTTATTATTTTTCTTTAAAGAATGTTATGGACAAATTTAACTATTATTTTTTGTCATAAAACTGCAAGAAAACAAACTAAATAGGGTCTCTATAGACATCCAACTCGAGTCACTAAATGATGAGCTATATTTTTGGTAGTAACATAATATACTGCTCTTAATAATAATTAATTTAATTTATTAATTTAAATTTTTTTAACAAAATTGTTTTATTCATTTCACGTTATACTCTTAGGGGGGTGTATTGGATTCAGATTTTAAAAGACTATTTTGGTAGAAAAAGTCTTTGAGATTTTAAAAGACTTTGTAAGATTGTATTGATTCTGTGAGATTTTAAAAGACTTTTTTTAAAAGACTTTTTAGACTCAAGATTTATAACACAGATTTTGTTGCCCTGATAAAAAAGTCATGATTGTCTCAATTGAATACCACAAGATTTCTTTATATTTTATAAAAGACTTGATTGAATACTACTAAACTTTTTTATTATTAAAAAGTCTTTTAAAATTCATTGAAATCACAATCCAATAAGCCCCCTTAATTTTCAAATTATAATCGTCTTTCCCACATAAACCCTAATCTCCTTGTTCCCATTCATGCTTCCAGACGGCAGCTAATAGACACAAATCTCAATTATAATCTCTCAATTGCGTTCATTGATCACAAAAATTTCTCTTTTACACTTTTGTTGGAACAATAATCAAAATTAGTTAAAAAATATTTTTCCATCACCGAAGAGATTACTAGGCTGAGTCGTGCACTAGGTCGCTCTCTTTAAGACGTTTCGTGGCACTGCCCAAGATTGTGCAATCAGACTATCAACCACGATGCTCCAACATAAAACAGCCCAACTATAACTGTTTCGGAGTTCTACTGCACTGTAGGATCCGTTCTAGAAATCACCTTCAAATATGGTGCTAAGACCACTCTAATATGACATTGATACCACTCTTATATGGTAGTAGGACCACTCTAATATGGTGTTTCCACCACTCTAACCTCTAACTTCTCCAAGGGCATAAAACATATAAAGATGAACTATATTCTTAAGATCATTTTTATTTTCCGGAGGGACACTTTATCTCGAAAGGGACTATGATCTTACGAATACTCTTATTTTTGAAGGGACGAATTTTACCGAAGGGACTATGTTCTTAGAACCATTCTTAATTCCGAAGGGACATTTTAAATGGAAGGGACTATGGCCGAGGGAGAAGAAAAGAATAACTTGTCAACACAAGTTAAAGGAGGAAGAAGAGAGAAAAGTTCTTTGACAACTCAAGAGAACTTTTGGGATGAGTAGAAGTGAGGGAGAGGAGCTCAATTTATAGGTGAAGTGCCAAAGATAAGTTACAAATCCAATGGCTAGGATTAGTTGACTGTTAGAAAATCAATGACATTATCTCACCTCATAAATGAGCACTAATTGAGAAAGTTGACATGAGATTTTTTTTAAAATTCACACCATAACACTCCATGTGTTCCAACACTTTTCAACCGCAAAGCGTAACATAATTTATCACTCTAATGAATCTCTCGCCACGGAAGTCGCAACAACATCTGTCCAACATGGTATCATCTTCGATAATCCTCCCTGATGACCTTATCACATAAACTGCTTTCTTTCCTACCCGTGAAATCTCTGATGCGAATGAAGTGTGTTTGTAAGTCATTGAAAATCATAATCTCCGGTTCTTCCTTTGTCAAATTGCACCTTCAGCTTGTTGGAACAAGGGTGTTTCACAAGTCACCTATTGAGTTTTGACAATAACAAGGTATTAAAAATAATCAATTGGATATGCTAAACAATTTGTTCAAGTGTGCAGGATC
>Ga0228710_1002649_pt1 | contig 28348 bp, 11 predicted proteins | sample MedpolnodulmetaG_FD_177995 | JGI IMG/M metagenome (GOLD analysis project Ga0228710, IMG submission 177995) | Root nodule microbial communities from Medicago polymorpha collected in Santa Monica, California, United States - pink nodules | ecosystem: Host-associated > Plants > Roots > Nodule... | reverse complement strand
AGGGTTAGATATAACTTCACCAAACAAGCTTTAGAAATAAAGATATATAAAAAATTGAGTAATTATACAAAAAACTCTGAAATGTAAAAAGAAAACTTTGAATGTCTAGTTTTTTTTTTGGTGGGGGTAACGTGGGTCTTGACGTTTTTGTCGGCAAGTTTAGTTAGTGAGCAATGCTATAAAAATAAATTAAAGAATCTTTACCAAATCATCATAAGCTGTTTAATTAACAAAACCGAAAAGCACAAAAAGCTAAATAACGTAACGTAAACCAACACAACGGCACCAACCAGATAGCCCATTCATACGTTAACAACACCGAAACACCTGTTTCTCAATTCCAGCTGTCCACGTACCTCCCCTCAATCTCTATATAAATACTCCCCACTCCCTTTCATCACCATAAATCAAAATCTCTTCAACACCATAAACTTCTTCTTAATTAATACTTTCCACTTTTTCTTCACTATTAAGTAATTTTACAATTACAATGGCATCATCATCAGCCACCACAATGAAGTTGTTCTTTGGTTTTGTCATCGTCTTCGCCGCTGTGGTCTCGGCCCAAGACCTTAGTCCGTCGTTAGCTCCAGCATCAGGTCCTGATGCTGGAGCTGCCGGATCTGTTGCAAGTTCCGTGGCTATGATTGGAGCTTCACTTGTGTTGTCAATGTTCGCTATCTTCAAGAACTGAGAAAATTAAAGACTATGAGGCCATTGTGGGAACCCCATCATTTATTTCTTGACACATGATTCTTGCTGTTTTACAATATTGATCTGATTATCACGAATTCATCTATGTATAGTGAGAGAGATTTTTATTGTATTTATTTATGTATTTAATCATTTATTGTAGATGTAGAAAAAAATAAAAGAGGATATTCAATCCTTCTTGTTTCTTAAACTTTCTTGTTCTTTTATTATTGTTACGGTTAAATAATTATTTTAAGTACGTAACTTAATGATTATTTTGGTTAATTAAGTATTTATAATTTCATTTTTGTCCGTTTAATATTTTTTTTTCATCAGGAGTTTGTTCTCCTTAAAAATGATGTTACAGGGATTAAAAATTATGATATTTTTTAAAGATTAAAAACTAAATTATATATATTTAGAGGGACACGTTTATTTGTTTGTCGCTAATCAACCCTTATATTAATAGAATTATTATCTGGTTTCATGGAATTTTGATGGGTATCGTTATCATTTAGCCAAATTAATTTAAAAATTAAATTCACTTGCATAATATCCTCTGTTTTTTTTTTCAAAGGCAAAGCAAAATTTATTACAAAAACCAACACAAGCTCCTCTGGTACAATGTGTACCAAAGGAAGCTAAACAATCTATATATTACAAGAGGAAAACACAAGCTACCACAATGTAGTCAAGAAAAGTAAAATTATGTTACAATCTTTTTCAATAAAGAGAAAAGTTGTTCCGTTTTATTATGAAAATGCCTCATATTGCGATCCTTCTAAATAGTAAAAAGAAATTGAGGGGTCATTGAAATGTCTAACTAGCCTGATATCAAAAGCCAAAGTTGTCCATAAAAAACACACGAAAAGAAAAAATGATATCGATCCTCTACCAATCCACAAGCAGCTGAACAAAAAGTATCATTATAATCCAAAATGTTTCTCCTAAACAAATTCATCTTTGTTTCATTCAGGAACAAACGTCAAATAAAAATATTGGCCTTAAACGGAATTTGCTAAAGCAGTTGTTAGAATTCCTTATGGTATGTACCATAAACAAGTTCGGAATATTGACACAATTCGCAGAATTAGAAGCTTTTGGGGAAGGTTGGGCCCCTCAATGTCGCCTCTTCTCTATAAATTAGGATCAATTCCAGAAAAATAAAACTTCAATTGAAATGAAGCAAATTGAATTCTCCCAACCAACGTCGGGTGAGCACTGTTAATGTCTCATGCCACGAATCCTCTTGAAAGAGAGGAGTGCCTTCGAGAACACGGACACAGGTGGTGCATTGTTGAGGCAAAATCCCTAATTAATTTTAAAGATAATAAACCTTGATGATTAAGGAATTAATGAACTTTGATTATTTTCTTGGTATTTAACTTGTGCTCTTGAGTGTTTTACTAAGACAGGAACAAGGTTTAAATTATACCAAGATTCAAGAAATCAAAGAACATTTGGTTTTATGAACTAACTCTGAGGTCAGAAAGTTAGTTCAGAATGTTGCTCAGTGAGTTGATCATAATGTTCAAGTAGAGGTCAGAAGGTTGTTCTTATACAAGCCAAGAATCTAAAGAACATTATCAAGAGCATGCAAGTCATTTGTGACATGAACAAGTGTCCAAAAAAGTACGTTTGCATGGATCAATCAAAGCAATAAAGACATTTACAGAGTTAAATGTCAAAAAGGATATTCAACGTTCATCTAGATTATGAACATTGAAGTACTAGGAATATTCCAATGAGAATATCGTCCTAGATGTTGCAATTACTGCACTTCAGTTACGTTTTCACTATTAGGATTGATTACATCAAGTACAAGTCTTACAAATCATCTTAAGTGAAAACAAATGGAACATTTTGATGATCAGAATGTTCAGCTCTGCACATACTTCATATTGTGAACAGTACAATAGGTGAAAAGTTAAAAGGCAAAGCAAAAAGAAGATCTGTCCTGATCAATCACAAATGGACACATATGAGATATGATATTGAACAATATCTTGCATATCTCATAGAAGCATGAGCCTGAAGATTGCAGATCCACTACTCTCTCCTGCAAACAATCCAATGCAGATTTGGAGCAACTTTATCCAACTTTATTCAGAAACATTCTGATGTACATGGAAAAGCTAATACTAATGGATATTGTCCAGAAAATCATACGAAACCCATATGATAAATTCAGAAACTCAAGTGTTCATTCATATATGATGAACCCAGATGAATTTCCGATGAACATCAACATTCTGATGAAGAACACAACGACATTCTGATGTTCATCCTGAAGAACACAACAACATTCTGATGGTCAGAATGTTTACCCATAATTTCAAGTAAAAGTTTGTAGGGCCCATGACATGTGGCATAACACCATTGGTCATCTTACAACGGCTATATGAGCCCAAAAACTCTACAAATAGAGCTCAAAGACTCAGCATTACTTGCACCATTGCAAAGCATACAAGAGAACATCTGAAACGTGTTTGAAGCTCTTGCAATTTGAATTGATCATCACTAAAGACTCTTTTTATCTTCTTTGCAGTGTAAATCAATTCTTTCTGTTATCTCTTTTAAAGATAACTTTTCCTTCCATTCTTCTCTTGTTTGTTCTCAAACATTTAAACTCCATACAAATTGTAATCTAAGTCTCATATAACTTTACGGGTACTAAAGTGTTAGTTTGAGCAAAGGTTGTAAAAGTCTAAGTGAGTAACTTAACAAGAAGTTGCAAGCCTGCTGAGGCTTAGAGAATACAGGATTGTAATTGTTCAGGGGAACAAAGGTTGTAAGGTGCAGGATTTGAGAGGTTATCTCAAGCATCATAGTGGAAACTCTCACAAGATTGTGAGGAGTGCACTAACCCACATTGGGTGAACCACTATAAATATTTGTGTGTTCTATCTCTCTTCCTTATACTCTTTAATTTCAGTATACACCTCACACACAAACACTTTTACTTTACTTAACTGTTTTTGCATAAGAACTTCATAACGTTTTAAAGTCTCTTCACTAACTTAAATATTCCAAGTAAACAACTTGAGAATTAATTTTAAGTTACAAGTTAATTTTTAAATGGTCACAACTGCAAAACAACAAGTGACAACTGCTCCGAATATCTTATATTTTAGGATGAAAGAGAATTGTTATTTTTGCAACAATATTTTTTAGGCAAAATTACATTATATATACAGTAACTCATTGCCTCTCTTAATAATCATCCATAACCTTCATATTTCATTTGCTTCACTTTGATCATTTTGAAGTTGTGATTTTTGTTCGAAGATGATGTGACACTGTGGATGATTTTTTGTTTGTTTGTTGATAAATGTAACTTTTTTATGGAGATTTGATGTTGTTGTTGATGGAGATGGTGATTTGGGCCTTTATTTTATTTTTATAACATCTCGATAGTTATTGAAGATGATAATGAATATGATAAGAATTTTTGTATCACTTGACAAATTTTGTAAAATAGGACTACAATCTCAATATTTAAAAGGGTTTATTAAGTAAAATAAATTTTAAGCCAAGGAAAAATATAATAAATAAAAAAGAAAGAGATACAAAGAATGAGGACATTAGACCTGACTCAGATGCAATTCAAACGGAAATATATTGTAATGACCAAGTGGAACAACCATAAACTATCTTAATAAAAATTCACTCATCATGTGCGTACCCTAGCAAATCCGCGTATGGACACGACACTAAGTTACAAAAACAATATAATGAGTGAACACCTGCAAAGAACATTTACGGTTTAAAAATGGTGAATGGATTGACTGTCATCACGATATCAGAATCCATGTGTCAATAGTTCTTTGAATTAAATAGCAAGCATAAAAACACTTTCAAGCATAAATATTCCGAGAATTTCATTGTAAATATCTAGAATTTCATTATTAGTTCTTACAAATTTTTTTCCCTTTTTTATGTAAAATTTTCTTTCGGCATTTTTGGTCTATGAAAAATCTCCATCAGCAATTTTTTGTTCTACCGTCAGCATTTTCGTGGCATAAAAATGCTAAAAGAAAATGTTACAGACTAAAAAGTGCAATTTTTTTGAAAGGACGAAAAAAGAAATTATGAATAATTATAGGAACAATTCATATAATTGACCCTATTTAATAAATAAACAAAAAGGTAAAAATGGGGGAAAATATAAAGGATTGAAACACGACATGAAATAAAGTTAAGAGATGAATAAACAATTTTACTATTTTTTTTGTAATAGAGAGTATGATAATAAAAAAAATTTGGCGTGGGGTAGGGGATAACGTGGTTCTTGTCTTCTTGGTGGCAAATTTAATTAATTACAGAAAAATAAATTAAAAAATCTTTACCTAATCATCATAGGCTGTTTTCCTTGAATTTTTTTTTATCATAGGCTGTTTAATTAACAACACCGAAAAGCACAAACCAGACAACCATTCATACGTCAACAACACCGAAACACCTGTTTTTCAAATCCAGCTGTTCACGTTTCTGTGGGTCCCACGTTCCTTCCCTTAATCTCTATATAAATACTCCCAACTCCCTTCCATCATAATGTATCAAAATCTCTTCAACACCAAAAGCTTCTTCTTAATTAACACTTTCCACTTTTTCTTCTCTATTAAGTAATTTTACAATTACAATGGCATCATCATCAACTACAACAATGAAGTTCTTCTTCATTTTTGTCATCGTTTTCGCCGCCGTGGCCTCGGCCCAAGACCTTAGTCCCTCATTGGCTCCAGCACTAGGTCCTGATGCTGGAGCTGCCGGTTCTGCTACATGTTCTGTGGCTATGATTGGAGCTTCAATCGTACTGTCATTGCTCGCTATCTTCAAGAACTGAGAAAATTGAGGCCATTTTGTTGGAACACTATTAATTATTTCTTGACACATGATTCTTACTATTTTACAATATCTTGATATGGTTATCACGAGTTCATTTATGTATAGTGAAAGTAAGAGAGATTTTTATTGAATTTATTTATGTATTTAATCATTTATTGTAAATGTAGAAAAAAAATAAAAGTGGATTTTGAATCTTTTTACTTCTTCTTTTTCAACTTTCTTCATCTCTTATAACTATTACGGTTAATGAAGTATTTAGAATTTTGTTTTTTATCCCTTCAATTTTTTTCCATCACATTTTTTTTTTAAATTTTGAAGCAAAATGTTATAAGATTAAAAAATGAAATATTTCTAAGAGATTAAAAACAAAATTCTAAATATTTATAAGAATTATTTATTTAATTAATATTAATTAACACTTATTATTATTATTATTATTATTATTATTATTATTATTATTATTATTATTATTTATTAATAGAATTCTTTGGTGACATGGAATTTTGATAGCTATTGATATCATTTAGCAAATGAATTTATAATTTAAACTCACTTTCTTAATATCATATGGAAGAGTATTGTTATTTTTGCAACAATTTGTTTTAGGCAAATTAAATCATTCATACGATCAAGGTAGACAAACTCGAGATCCTAAGTAAATCTGCTAGGATCCAATAGATCGTAAATCAAGGAAACGTAACACAGAACGTAAGATCCTACCAAGTTTAAAAATTCATATATATTGCATATAAATTAATACATATTCATATGAAGCAACATCATTTAATAGTAAAAAACTTAACACTCAAATTCATTAACAGGAGCACATCAAAATATCTCAAAACAACTCTAACATTCAAAATAGTAGAACATCATACCTAAATACATCATTAAAGCTCCAAAATGGTAGCAAAATAAAATTAAGTAAGTTTTAACTTTTGGAATTAGACTATACCACATATAACTAAATAAAATTAAACCAAACAAAGATATCTCTTTTTGACACCATTAAAATTCTTTTGAATTTGCTCATTTGCTTCATCCATTGCTTCATAGATGAATCTCATGGCTGGTTTTTTATCTGAGTCAACCAAACGATGAACTTTTATGAGAGGCGTCGCACCCCTCAAACAAATTACAATATCCTTCCAAAACACTTTATCCAAGATCATATCTTCAAGAGCTTTCCCATCTCTTGACTTTGCACATTTGTTGTACTTCCATTCCTTGGAAGTGAACATTCTTATCAAAGCTTCCTTATTCGTATACAAGCACTCTAAATTAAGATATGATGTGGCAAAGTGAGTAGCACCTGGCCTAACCAAATCTCTATTTTTTGTATGACTATGCAAAATAGAAATTAGAGATGTTCTTGAATAAATAAAATTTGTGATCTTTTTACACTTTGGAATTGTCTCTCTATGAATCGGTATATTCTTCTCTAAGTCTTCAAGCATCAAATCAAGGCAGTGCCCAACACAAGATGTCCAATATAATTATTTCCTATTTTGCATAAGCATCTAACCAATAGACATGTAGTTCGCTACATTATCTATCATAACCTGAAAAACATTATCCTCTCCCACTTCTTCAACAATTGTGTTTTTCATCTCAAATATTTTTTCGGTTATTTTGTATATATTGGATGCATCAACAGACTTCAAAAACACAGTACCCCTTGGACTATTCATCAAAGAAGTTTAAAATGTTCCTCTTTCAATGATCAGTCCATCTGTCGATCATTATTGTGCAATCGGTTGTCTTCGATTCCTTTATATGTTTTTCCAAAGCATCATTTGTCGATTTCACTTCTTGGTTTAACAACTTAATTCTAAGATCATAATAAGACGGTGGTTTGAATGCATTACCATGTCTTGAAATCATATCACACATGATATTGAACTTATCACTCTTTGCTTACTGAGAACCACAAGATCCACTATGTACACCGTAAATTGTCAAGTATGCCTCAATTTCACCAAGACATTTGAGTATAACTCCCTCATGAGTCTTTTTAAACAATCCATTTCCAATGATAACATAACTTAAGGCTTTGTACTTAGTCTTTCGACAAATTGGATTTTACCAATCATTGTTTGACAAATTGTCAATGACAAAAATTTCAAGGTTTTCAAATTCCTCAAAACTTTTAGTTTCTCCCTCTGCCTCCCATAAGTTTTGGAATTGACAATTCTGTCAAGGAGAAATTTGTCAAAATTATTGCCCCCACAATTTTGTTAAATAATCTTTAATTGTGTCGATAGCCATTTGATGATCCTGCCCCCAGTTAAAACTGTCTTCTTTCTTCAGTCGAAGCAATGGTGAAAAAGCTTGTGTTTTGCCACTTAAGTTTGAGATAAATCTTCTTAAAAAGTTGATTTTTCCCAACAAAGACTGAAGTTCCTTCTTGGTCAAAGGGGGCTTGGTTTCCAATATATTTGATTCTGATTGATCTTAATGCCCTTTTTATGTACAATGAAACCCAAGAAGTCACCTACACGCACACAAAAGGCACATTTTAGTGAATTCATTTTTAATCTATATTTTCTCATTCTTTCAAAAGATTTTCGAAGGTGGCCTAAATGACTATCTTTCGACAAAGATTAAACAACAATGTCATCAATATAAACTTGCATAAAATCTTCAATAAAATTGTGAAACATTGAATTTATTTCTCTTTGGTATGTGGCACCAACATTTTTGCAGGCCAATAGGCACCACTACCCATTGTAAGTGCTCGAGGCCCCTAGGAAACACAATGTTGTTTTTGACACATCTTCTTCAACGATAAAATTTTGATTATAACCAGAGTAACATCAAACATACTCAAGTATTCCAATCCTGATGTCGAATCAACTAGCATTCTGCCACTGACATATGATATTCATCCTTTGGTGTAGCATTATTTAAGTCCCTAAAATTTATAGAAATTCTAAGAGTCACATTTTTCTTAATTACAAGAACAATATTAGCTAACCATTCGACATTCCTTGCAGTTCTAATGAACTTGCTTTTCAGGAGTCTTTCGATTTCCTCTTTGATCTTTGACATTATCTGAGGTGCAAACCTTCTTGGAAGTTGCTTTAATGGCTTTTTGTCTGGTCGAATTGGTAACTTCAATTCCACCATTTCCTTGCTTAGTCCAAGCATTTCATTGTAATCCCAAGAAAAGCAATCTCTAAATTCTTTTAGGGGTTCAATTGTTTGAACCTTCAATTCTGGCTCAATTTTGGAACTTATATATGTTGGCCTTTTAATTGATCCATCTCTCAAATGAATTTCCTCCAAGGGATCTTGAGCTTGAATTCTTTTGGTCGAAATGGATGGATCTTTTTCAAAACCCAAAGGCTCATCATCATATACAATCAAACCTTTGGCCTTCAGCCAACTTTTCATCAAAAATTCCATCAATGGTTTCGACAACCTTTTTTTGTTGCAATTCAGACCTTTTTTACTTTGTTTTTGATCAATAGGTCGTAATCTTGTTCCAAGCATCTTGCTCAGACATAATAATTTTCCATCTACCTTCCACCTAGTTGGTGGAATGGTTCCCTCCAGATGGTTAGGTTTGTGTCTGGAACTTCTCTTTCCCACAAGAAACCATCTGTGGGATGGAGTCTAACAGAACAAACATTTTTCTGGTCCACAAAACCAAACTCAACAATAGAACATGGCAAAATATTTGCCAAATTTTTCTCAAAAGTTTTCCTGGTCACTTGGTTAATTTCAGCCAAGAAATAACTTTTCGACCAAACCATCTTCTCTCCAAATAACAATCTTTTGGTGCATGGAAGAAGGTACTGCACCAACACCATGGATCCATTCTCTACCAAGTAGGAGACTGAAATTTGCTTTAGAAGGAACACCAATAAATAAAGTGGGTTTGGTAATAGTTCCTACAATCAAGTTCACTTGGATGGCGCCTAATGAATGTCCTACCTTGCCCTCATAATTCGACAAGACAATATTAAGGGGCTTTAGATCAGTATCTAACTTACCAATCTTTCTCAGCAAAATTTGAGGCATCAAATTTATAGCAGCCCCTCCATCCACCAAGACTTTGTTGATCCCTATATCATCAACCCTTGCTGGAATGAACACTATTTTTAGGTGGCTCTTCATGGAGCCATTAGGATTTTCGAACACAACTTTTTGGTCTTCGACACAACCAAAGTTTGTTACATAGTAGCACATTGGCCTATGGTTGGCCATGTCTTCAGGATCAAAATCCTCATATGAGTCTTTAACTTTAGATACAATATCATACTCAGTTGGAAGGATAGAAACCGCATTATAAACGACGTTGATGTCTGGCTCAGAATCCATGAAATCAAAGTTTACTTCTTCATTTTCAACGAGATTGTCCTTCATTGGAGGAAGAGGAGGAAAAATTCTTTCTTTCGCTGGCCTTTTGGCCACTTCCACAACCTGCTTCTTCCATTCAGGGTCAACATCCACATCAGCAAAGGCTTTAGCAGCAACCTTCTCGTACTTCTAGTACCTCCTCCACTAAGTACTAGTCATGGGATTTTTGCCTTTATAATTGTTATTGTAATTAAATTTCTTAGACTCAGATGGGTTGTTGGTAAAAACAACACTTGTGCTTCCTTTCATCATTTTGTCTTTTCAATGTTGGGAAACTTATATGGTCAAATGAACCCGTTTTTGCACTGGTGCCTTAGCACTAGGCAAAAATATTTTGTTTTGACCATCTTAAGGAAAGTAGGTTGTTGTCAACTGAGAAGAGTTTGTGAAAGGAATAATACTATTGTTAAAGTGAACTTTGGTCTATGATCAGGATACCATTTTCCCTTTTTCTTAGATTGAGGTTTGGAAATTTCAAGGCCTTTAGTAGAATTCATGTCGAAGACAGAACTGCACCTTCGACTCATCATGACTTCATAATTATTCAATTTACATCGATGGGGGAAGTCAATCAATTCTTCCTCTGCCATAGAATATGCCACTTTCATTTTCTCAGAAAATCGAGACTCAGAAATTAGTTTCCACATAGAATAAGCTATGTCGAATTCTTGGTCACTATCATTAGTTTCCACATAAGCAACCTTTTCTTTTTTATGGTATTTACTAGTTCTAGCTTTTTCAGCCTTTAGTCTTTCGACCTGTCTAACTCTATCAACTAGTTGGGTGATATCTCTTAAATGTTGGGTGTCTAGTTTCTTTCTGATGGAATAGTCAAGGCCACTAGCAGCCATTTCGACCAATTCATGTTCAAGAACTTGGGGTGAAACACCTAGCCTTTAAGAGTCTAAACCTGTTGAGATAATCATCAATAAATTCAGGCATTTTACGCCTAACACTACCTAATTATTTCAGACTTATCTTAGATTGACACATGTAAAATGTTCATGGAGCACACCCCCTTAAATGTTCATGGCCTAACTTAGACATACACATACATGCATATACATACGGGGGTTGCTAACATACTCTCATCCAACAACATGAAGGATAAGTTAGCAAGTCTACTCCCACTTTACGAGTATGTTAGCAAAGCCTACTCCCACTTGTTTTTGATCAAAAAAACCTTTTATACTCACACTCAAAACACATGAAGGAGTAAGTTAGCAAGTCTTCTTTCACTTTAGGAGTAAGTTAGCAACTCTACTATCAATTTAGGAGTAAGTTAGCAAGTCTACTCCACTTTAAGAGTATGTTAGCAAGCCTACTCCCATTTAATTTTAGATAGATTAAATTGATTTTTTGGTTAAAATATGTGAAAGTTTGTTTGATAACTTACTCCCAAGTGAGGCTTTATTTATATATATATATATATATGAGTTTTGTTAGAAGACACCTTTTATAAAGGTATCATAGACTTAGAATTAACAAAGCTATTTTTAAACTTAACTATTAAAGCTATTATGATAACAGGTATGGTAGAAGAGAAAATGTAATACTCCTGAAATGAAGATCATGGAGATACAACTAAAATAAAAAGAAAAGAAGATAATCTAAATAATATGCATTGTTGTCTTATTTAATTATCATCATTTTACAATACAATGATATAATTACAAGGTTCTTGGAAAATTCTAGCAGAGCAGTTGTATGCTTTCTTAGGTCTAGCACCAAATGAAGGATTTCATGCGAGCACATAATATTTTTCATCTTTCCCACCGGCCGCACCTTAGTGGAATGCATCTACACAATCCAGCCACACACTTTGGGTTCTGATAAACCTTGCACATGTCACGTGGACAATGATCATCAATAAAACATGGATAATACTCTGTAATAAAGAAATAGAATGGAATTTGTTTACGTTTAACGTTTGTTGCAACCATAAATTTGGAAAGAAAGATAATCATACCACAAACAAAATTGACAATTGTAGTCATGTTTCCCTCCTTCTTTTTTTGTAATAAATGTAACTTTATAATTTCTAACCGCTTAAATAAAATAAATAGTTATTTTCTCTTATGAAGTTGTACAACATTATTCTTAATATTATAATTATTACAAAATGTCTCTTAAGCACATTAATGTGTCATGTTTGTCCCTTTAGCATAATAAAAAGATAGATCACAAAAAAAAAATATTCTTAATATTTTAATTATTACAAAATATCTATTAAGTACATTTGATCTGTTCGAGAACAATTGTCATTTATCTCCGGAGGACAAAGAGAGAAGACTCTGATCGTCCCCCTTCCCCTCGTTGGATATCAATATACTTGGTTTAATAGTATTTGTAGAAGTTCTTCTAAAGAGGCTCGCCTTTATAATGGTTTTTGCACTACCTCGTGACAAAAAATCTATCCTCAAAACAATGGTAGCGCCTATGTCTGATCACACACCCCTTCTTCAACTCGAGCCATTACTAAGGAGGTCTTCCCATTTCATTTTCTGTCTCAATAATTCTTGGTTACTTTAACTTGATCTTGCTCACATTGTAAAGAATAGTTTTGTTGTCTTCGGAATTAGAAAAAGTACCTTTAAAAAAAAAAACGTAATCATCACTAAAGATGTTAACGGGTTAAGTCACGATCAGATCACTTTTTTTAAGCTGGCTTAATCTCTAAGCAATTCGAAATATTTTTAAGAGCTCACCCGTTCCCAAAAGTGGGTACCCCAAGGGCATACCTTTGAAGGTCAACTTTTTCAAATTATTATCCAGACAATGAAATTCACCTCAAAGTATTTTGAATTCCCTCAAAACATTCCCCCATCCAAACACACTCTTAAGATTCATATATGAAGTTGACCTTTTTAGATGACAATTTAGGAATCTTAGTTCTTTTATGTTCTTGGCCGGCTAGACCAAGGCGCATTGACCAAAGGAATACACTAGCAACATTGCATCCTATCCTACTAGAGCACACCCCCGTGCATCAGATGTCGTACACAAACTGCCTTCTGATGAGGCGCCGCATCTCACGGAGACGGTTATTCACACACACACACACACACCTATATAAGGGTGACTTAACTTCACCCCCAAGGTATAATTCAGTTTTCCCACACTTTTCAGACATTACATCTCATTTTCCATACTGACTTGAACGTTGGAGTGCTAATGTGTCTGCATGCTCCTTTTGTCTCATCGCCACCGTATCAGAGCACTTTCTGCCAATGTTGTCTCCATCAGTTCTTCACTGAATAGATCATTTTATGTTTCAATTACCTATGCAAGAGTAAGGCCCCACTCTAGCACTCCATGGGTAGCATTACTGGATCTTGTAGGATTGACGACCCTACACCTTTTATAGCAGGTATAACCTTAGAGTGATCAGCGGGTGAAACTCAACAGCTGAAGGGGCATACTTCCCCAATAACTTATCACTTAAATAGAACAGCTGTATTATAACTAAATGTTGACTTGTCTTTAATCCAACAATAAAATAGAGGGTATTTGAAGAATCTTAACCGCCAATAACATTCCACAATCAAACCAGGTTAGGAAGTTACTAATGTTTTTCCCAATCAAAGAAAACTTGCATAAGCCTCCTAATTTAACACATTTATTTATATTTGTTGTTTTTATTATTTATTCTAAATAAGTAACACCATTACTTATCAGTTTATTACTCATGAAGGATTTGATACATTTGTCGAAATTAGAGCTGCCAAATGGGCCGGCCTGGCTCAGCCCAGTGGGCTAGGTCATATAAATGGGTTTGAGTGGGTCGGCCCACTTGATTCATGGGCTATCGAAATTGAGCCCAACCCAATTAGTAGTGGGCTACACGACCTGATGGGCCAGCTCGACCCATATTTCAAAATGTATTATTTTGTTTTTTTTCCGAAAAAAATCGATGCAATGAACAATAAAGCTACATATGACATATATTTTTTTTAATATAAACATATTACATAAATTATTATACATCAAATAAATCACATGTCTTCGTAAACTTAGTTAAATTATATATAAAACGTCTATTAAATCAACATTCATAAAGATAAATAGCACAAGAGAATCAATGCACAAGTAAAGTATTTATCATAACTCACAAAGCGAACCTTGAAGACACCAAAATTCAATATAACATAATAAAATAATTTAGTCTTACCTAATAAAACTACTTTATAAACTATTTTTTTTAAAGGGCCGGCCCGCAAGCCTGACGGCCTAGCCCAGACCGACCCATCTAAAATGCAGGCCTGATGGGCTGGCTCAAATAGACAGGGTCATTTTTTCATGCTTTTTTTACGGCCCGTCTCACACTAAAATAGAGGGCTGAAGGGCCAGCCCGGTGGCCCTGACCCATTTTGACAGCTTTAGTCGAAATTGTCCATATGGATGGAAAAATATAAGGTGCCATAAAACACTAAGTTGTGTGTAAATATTATTTTTTTAGTAGATAGACAAGATGACAAAGCCATCATAAACTCACACATACAAAGTGGAGGTATCGTGGAGCCTAACAATTTCGACATTTTTGTCAGTTGAGCTAGAACTTATGAGACATTTTTATCTATGATATAAATTTCATATAGTGTACTCTAATTCTTATTCAAAGGTTAAATTTATATGCTGTTTATATCGTTTTTTAATATTAGTTAATTAGGTTGCACCAAAGAGACGTTGGGGCGTCATAACACAACCAAGTTAGCAACTAATCAGTGTGTGCACTATTATGACATTAGATCATTATAATTTTGTAGTGATGTTTTAGATATACATCTCTTGAAAGAGAACAAAGTTCTGAAGGCTATTAAAAAAAATTATAGAAGAAATCTATTTTATATTTAATTTATTAAAACAAACCCGCTGACGCAAAATCGAAGCGTGGGCTAGCAAACGCTAAACCTATATTGAAAAGAAGCAAGTTTGCAAGCGAGAAGCTTGTGAAATTAGAGTTCCGGAATCCACTAGAAATTAAGACAAACTTTCTAAAATATTATTGAATGAATAAAAGTTATGCCTCTCAGACTACAACTGTTAAGCTTATATAAGGAAATAACAAAACTCTAAGGACCGAAAATAACAAAATTACTAAATACTAATAAAAATACTAATAAAAATATTAAAAAAACCCTCCTACTTCACCCTCCTTCCTTGACACTTCAGCTTTTATTTGCTACATCAGCTTTTATATATTTATCCCTTTTTTACGGTTATATTATCTTCTCCAATTTTGTAGCAAAACTCAAAATTTTTATTAATACCACATAATAAATTCTGTTCCGCTCATATTCAACACAACATTCATCTAATTTGGACGTTACAGAACTCATACAATTAAGTTGATTGACATTCACAAAATGGATGATATGATATGAGCATCAACCACCACAAATGGAACGTATTCCTTATCACCAACCCATCATCAGAAGGAATTTTACCACCCTATATATAGTAGGCATATTCTTTTACTTTACATCTTAGCAAATTATTTCCGTTTTACTATATACAACAATCGGGTGAAGAACATCTATGTTTGGCAACATGCTTCATACTAATCACAAATGAAGCTTTAACTCACATGTCTTCGTCGATGTCTTTGTTGCATTTTCCGGTATACATTTTGTCAACATTGTTTTTTCAAAATACTACAAAATGTGTTGGCTAAAGAAGGATCTAACATGGAGGGAAAAGCTTTTATGTTGAACATTTTGCAAATGGCCTTCAGGTACTGTGTTCTCTTGTTCAAATATATGGTGGCTTGGTCCTATGAAATGGTCTCTTTGATATGTGGTTCTGTGTGTTTTATCTATAAAGTAAATTTATGATTTATCAAGATATTCAGAATTAGGTATTAGAAATACCTGGATGGAGCTTTGATAACAACCCTTTCAAAATCAACGATAAACAGAGAGAATGTAATGATCTGAAAGATTGAAACACACAAAATAGGATAATGGCGGCTGATTTAGTTTTTCCTCAACCGGTACCTTTATGCTCTTCAGATGGGGAGGAGATAGAGTATTTCCGTGTACGGTGGTGTTGGAGATCATATTCTCTTTTATTTTGGATGGCTATTAGGGTTTCCCATTATTTCGTTAATGGGTCATCCGAACCTCTACTCATATTGAATTCATATCAACTAATTAAATATTTAATTAATTATCTAATTAGAAATATTCTAATAGCTTTATTACTTAATCTGATCACAAATCAATTAAGGCTCACAATTGATAAATAGCTAATATAATTATTATTACGATATTTTTCATATAACGATATCGGAATATAATTAAATAATAAAATATTCAACGTTCTTTTGTTCAAATATATGGCGGCTTGGTCCTATGAGTTTGTCCCTTTGATATGTGGTTCGGTGTGTTTTATCTATAAAGTAAATTTATGATTTTTTAAGACTTAAGAGGTGGGATTGGTGGTGGTAACTCAATGAGCCAGTGTTGAAGTTGAATTTGTATGCGTTTTCTGGTGAGGAAAAATATATAGGGACACTAGATCGTCGACCCATGTGTTGCACGGGTCTTATGAGACGAAATATTTTGATACTCAATAAAACGTAATATTTTGGAATGGAACTTAAATAATTAAACTACGTAAAAAACAATTATCAGAGTCACAAAATATATCGTTTGGTGAAATATAATATCACCACCATGAATGTTACAACAAAATACATAATAGGGGGTATTACACATTTCAAAATACTTCTTCATACATGACGTTAGAAGAAGTGCACAGAAAACTTTAATATTAATTAAATTAAAAATAAAATATCTTATATTTAAATTTGTTTGATGAAAGTTAAGATAAGATTGGTAAGTATATTATAAACTTGAAATATCAAACACATCACATCAAAATAAGATAATTTTTAAGCTCCATGATGTATCTAAAATAAATTTAAAAACTCGTAGCAAAAGATGGGTAAATAATAGGAACGATAATAATAATTGTGTTCTATAGACATTGATGTTCAAAGTTGAAAATACCTAATGCATATAAATTGGAAGGGAGAAAGAATGATCCAAAAGCACAACAGAGAAAATCAAATACATATACTTGTTTACATTAGAAGTTATGATACAAACTGGAGAATTGGTCTACGAATGCAACAAATTTACTTTCCTAGAACTGTTCAATGAGACATATTTAGCAAAAATGTCGAAAGAATTAGGGTCAACACGCTAAAATATTACATGAGAGAATTATAGTATCAATCAAGTGAGTTGTAAAATATTCAAGTAGATCAAAACATTTTTTCTCCGTCCTATAAATGTGAACTTTATAGTAACCCTTGCAGAAGATAACAGAGAAATTACTCCTGCAACAAAGCAATACAACCATGATTTTTCGTTACAAAATCTATGTTCATAGCCCTAAAAAATGTGACTGTCCAAACCAAAAGTTAGTAATTAATATAAATGAAAAATGCAAAATCATAAAAAGTTTACCTATATACAAAGAGATATCAGTCATTCTTTAATGAAAAAACTGAAGAAAAAAAATGTTTTCTAGAATCCATGCAATTCTACTCACAAACTAAGGACAATGCCTAATGAAACTATCCATGCAAAAAACAAAACAGAAAATGACAATTATATTCATAAGCACAAAGAGGAAAAAGTTTAATGTTGTAAAAAAAAAAACAAACCGCCAATGTTGATATGTGAGGATTTTCATACAAGTATAATGCTCAAGCAGCCAATCATAGAAAATTGAATCTAAGATTTCTGAAATTCTACTATGTGGTCTCATGATGATCGATTATACAAAGAAGGTAAAGAGTTAAAACATAGTAGAGTGTGGTTGCATATGCAAGTAAGTAAGCAACAATAAATAGTCACTCTTTAATTGAAAATAAAAACACCAACCTATGATCATTATTAATCAATAATAAAATAAAAAAGTAGGAACCATAGTCACATATAGATGCTTACAAAAATAGTTGCAATACCCCATTGCCATAACAGTTGGAGATAAACCCAGCAGATCTTTTGCCCAATTTTTCTGCAAAACATACACAAAAGAACTTACTAACCAAAATAGATGTTGCATATGTTGCGGACTGTAAAAAATATACACCAAAGAATGTATATAACAATTAATCTCCCTATCCAAAACTTCACCGAACTATGTAGAGTTGACATCAGATCAATTATAGTTAACTAATTATACATTATTTTCTACAGTCAATTTCTCTTTGATCTCCTTCAATTTTGAAATTCCATTAGTTGGAAAGCTAGCTGCAGGTTCTTCAACTGTTGAATCCCTTATTTTAGGTCTAGAGCAAGATCCATGTTTGGGAGTGATAGGAATGCAACAAATGGAGTGGGCTTAGACTATGGGCCTCAACCAAGGGTGTGGAAAGTTTACACTAGGAAAAGGACAAAAGGGGTGAATTAAGGGTGGCGTGGAAAAGAATGCATGAGGATGCTATATATACTGTGTCAGAGGAATGAAGGATTCATTCACTATTTTTTCTGTTAAGATCTTGTGGGGTCATCTTAGGTGATTTGGGGAAAGCCTGCGTGCTTTTGGGGCTGGTAATGCACTACCAGTTTGTTACTCAGTTTTCATAGTAATTACAATTGTAGATTTCACCCTTTTATATCATTTCATATCTTTCTTCTATCATTTCCTTCATCTTGTTTAATTGAACCCATCAGGGAGCTTCTCAAATACCCGACTTCCATTAGGAATGGAACCCACACTGTCAAATCAAATGAAACATATCAGAATTACGAAGTATACAAAAAATCACTTGTTTTCATGAACTGAAAATTCAAGCACAACTCAACTCACATTTTTTTTTCGGTGAAAATAGAAGGATGAAAAATAAAACATCATGAAAAAATAATTATGTATTTTCTTATCAGATAAAAGTAGAGAAGAATACAGACAGAAAAACAATACTAATATTAGTTCTATTGCATGCATTCTTATGAGATGCAAAACTCTTGAAATATGTATAAGAATGGAAAGAAATAAATGTGGTACACAAAATGTCTCATAGCATCAACTACAGAAGTGATGAGAAGAAAGGTAAGTAAGAGAGAAAACGTACTGATTCCTTTATCCTTATCCTTATCCTAAAGTACAACGCACACAACTCATCTAAAACCCTAATCCTAGATTTAGAGTGGAAAACTTTTGCTAATACCTCACTTAATGCCATTTTCGAATTTCAAATCCCTTCACTATATGCTAGGGCGGTAAACCATTCAAACATGAAGAACATTTAAAGCATTACATATTTCCCATGCAGATTTTCAATGGCCAAGCTGTAAACGTGTGTATATTTCCCATGCACATTTATATGGCTGTGCAACGGTGTGTATAAAGCAGTTACCATGTAAAGTTAAAAGTAACACTGTAAATGACAAATATAATCTAGGATGCGGTTCCAATGCAAGAAAAGGTGTCCCATTATCCTTATGTCACGCGCTCAATCCCTCTTAACCAAAAAAAAAAAACACGGCTCTTCTCTCTCATTCTCTCCCAGTCACTGCTCTTCTCGTCTCCCAGTCGATGCTCTGCTCTTCTTCATCCTCATCGCCTCCAGCTCCGACCACCTTCCGTAAACCACCACGAGACCGTGAGTCGAGAGTGAACATATTCATATCACATCAAATCCAGTTCTCAAAATCCTCTGCATCTCGATCTGTTGGTTTTAACCCATGAAAATACATTGATTTTCCTGACCTAATTCCATTTCTCTAGGTATTCAATCTATCTCAATTTGTAGTATGCTAATTTGTTAATTTTAGGATTAAATATCTGGGTTTATTTATGTTTATTTGATTTAACGTTAAATTAAGTGAATTTTGTATTTTGTTGTTTTATTGAACAAACAATGGTGTTTTTGAGAATAAAAAGTGGTAAAAAGAACGGAAGGTTATGTTTAATCAAACGAAATTGCTAAGAATGTTGAAGCTATGTATTTTGACAGGTGCATTTGTTATTGTAGAATCTCTTTTGTTTTAACAGGTTGTATATCACTGTTTTTAGAATTTGTTTAGTTGAACCTACCAATGTGACTCTTTTGCTTTTGTTTCTTTTGGTTTCTTTTGTTTCTTCAGGTTTCAAAGCTTGAGGTGCTGGTTCAAAGAAACAACCATGATATTTACCTCACTACGACTACCCAATGGAATTCATTCTTTGTGGTAGTTCTTCCTTTCGTCTTCATTTGCTTCATGAGCATGGTTTGTAAATAGGTTGATTTTCTTAATTATTTAGCATCTTATCATCCACGGTTATGGTATATCCAATCGATTACTTATACCATCTAGGCCTAGCTTATTTAGATTTTTCTTTGTTGAGTGCAGCTTATTTAGCTTATTATAAAGGGTTAAATATGTTTTTGGTCCCAATAAATATACCAACTTTTCGTTTTAGTCCTTCTAAAATTTTCAATCACTACTTTTTCTCCCTATTTTTAAGTTAATTTTAGTATTTTTTAATTAAATGTGTAGAATATTGTAAAAATATTTCCCAAAAAAAATTAGAATTTTTTAACAAAACATAAATTTAATATGAATTTTTTACCATAAAAAATATAAAAATTCATATTAAATTCATGCTTTGTTAAAAAATTCTCAATTTTTTTGGGAGAAATTATTATTATATTATGAATTTTTCTGAAAAATTTTATTCAAAAATATGAATTCTACATATGAGTTTACTTTAAAAGAGGGACCAAAAGTGAAGATGGAAATTTTTTTAGAGGTTAAAAGTTGAAGGAAAATTTTAGAGAGACTAAAACGAAAAGTTGATATATTTTGAACAACTAAATATTTAAGGAAAACTAAATGTTGCAGGCTTCTGATGTCATTAACTTTATGAAATTGCATTTCAGGTTTGTGAAGTTTTTGGAAGAACGACTATTTTGAACAATATCAATTTTATTAAAGGCACAAGCACAAATGAAGACAAGTTTTTGGCAACTTTGTTGAAGCTATGATCTCATATGTAATAGGTAGTACAAGACTCTCAAAGTGTGTTGGAAAAGTATGCAAATGTTTAAGCCTTCCATATGAAATAGGTATACATACCGAAATTTTCCTTCATGTTGCTTTGATATTGGATTGCTGTACGAAGAAAGTGGGGTGGACTTCTTGATGTGTTCTTACTTAATGCCTCTCAAGATCCTTGAGTTTGACAATGAGAACTATTTATTTGGTTATATTTGGTGTTTGGTTATGTTAACGCACCATTTGAAGCTTCTATGTTTTTCTTTGGTATATTATGTATTATTACTAATGTCTTTGTAATTTTGTTGCCGATCCTTATTGCTTAACTAAAATATGTTTCTTATACGCTGTTGTAAAAAGAGACTAATGCATGATTCGTTGAAATTAACATCATTACAAATCATTTATGTGATTGTTATTATTTTTATGGGTTTTGCAATATACAGAGTTACATCAAATAATGGTCTAAAGATTTTAATGACTGATGACAATGATGGTAGCATGGATAGCACTTCAAATGTTGTTTATAAAGAAATTTTTTGCAATGTACCAACATAAACTCCTTTTTAATTGTATTTTTATTATTAACACTGTATTGGCACCAAAAACACATTATTTTCTATCTATTTGAATGTTTTGTTTGCCGTCAATAAGACCCGTGCGACAGCACAGGTGGAAGGTCTAGTCTTAAAAACAAACTTGTGACAACAATACTATATATTAAATCAATGTAAGTTGTATGTAAGTTTCCTCAAAATAAAAAAGTTGGTATGTAAGTTAGTCTTCAAATATCAACCAACGTTAGTCCTTCTCTTGTTTTGATATTATTTATAACCAAAGAACAAAGAATGGCTGAATATATTTAAAAAATGCATAGGATGGAAGGAGTTGGATATCCCATTCAAACAAAAAAGAAACATGAGTTGGGCATTAGCAAGTATGGAAACAGTAATAAAAAAATGACAAAATTGATGAGTGCCTTCAGCACCTAGTTTTAATTTGTGAGACGTTCTACTATATATTTAATAAATTTGGATGAGTAGTCAGAATTTTATCGATGGTTACATCAGTCATCAACCCAATTATACTAAAGCACTCTTCTAATCTAAATTAAACATCTAGTTCATTAAACACAATTACAAATCAAATATAAATATTCATTCGAAGAAATTGCTAGTTTGTAAAACCAACTCTTCCTTGTTTTCTCCATTTAATAGTTTCATGTCAAAATGGTAAAACAAATTGGACATAAACATACACTACTAGGAAAAGCAAAATTAGATAGGGAAATTAGTGACGGAAAAAATAAAATCCCTCACAATTTCCTTGGTCGCAAAATTTAGTGAGGGAATTAGAGAGGGATTTAATGTTTTCCCTCTCTAAATTTCCCTCACTAATTTTTGTTTTTTTAGTAGTGATAAAAATTATTGCACTTCAATTATACTTTTCTTAAAACCTCAAATTTTAGTGTCTTCTGCCCTATCTATAGATGTTGTAATGGCTATTGTCCGATGCTCAACTGCTCTTGTCTTGCCAACAAATTACACGTCTTGAAATTATTTAGTATAACGGTAACAATCAAAGATAAAAAGGCCATACCACAACTACACATCATTATGGAATTGCAAAAAGGCAGCAGAAAGAAAACTCACCCAAAGAGATTTCATTCAAGAATATAGATAAATCAACATTCAAAATTAGATAAGGGTAAACCAAAAAAAGTAAAAACAAATCTCTCCAAACTAAAAGGGAAACGACAAAACTCACCCAATATCTGGAATGTGGGACACTTCTCGAAAACTCGGAAATAGCTTGGATATAACAGTTCGAGTTTTGGTAGCGGATGATTCTGCAGTCTCGCCTCTTGCTAGATTTGGGATGGAAGATCAATGGGCAATGAAGAATAGTTATCAGTTATCACCCATTAATTTTTGGTAGCGGATGATTCGGCCGTCTCGCCTCTTTAAAAAAAAAAATTCATGACTTTTGAGGGCTATTAAATTGAATTCATGGAGGGTTTTGGTTCTTTAAATGGGAAATTGTAGCGTGAGAGAAGGGGGACTGAAATGGAGAAAAAAGAGCGTGAGAGATAGAAGAAAAGGCAAAGAAATAGTTGTGTTAAGGTTGGGGATATGCTATATACGAAGCATGAACATACCTTTGCATTGAGAATAGTGGATTTACATTATGATAGTCTTTGAGAAAGTCAAAGGCACCCAAATGCTACCAGTCTTTGAGCCGTATGCAACACTATTTTTTATGCAGCTTTGAATTGGAATAGCAAAAGAGACATTTGAAATAATAAATCACAATTATGAGGGTAGTTGTGGGCCTCTTATAATGAATTGGGATAGCAAAAGAGTGCTTTGAAAAAATAAATCACTTACGATGGTAGATGTGGGATTATATAATTGATGGAGAATTTGGGAGGGAAATTTGAAAGTGAAATGCTGATTAGGATTATCACTTAGAATGATTAATGCTAACACAATGGAGGAAAAAAATTAGATTAAAATTAAGGTAAACAATAGTTTGATCAAATGAGCTTTAGTAAGTAAGATCAACCAGACCTAATATGCTTTAGAAATAAGGGAAGGGATGATGAAAATTCAAACACACCTTATGTGACATCTTGAAGTTCAATCGACCAAATAAAGTAGTTGTATTACAATTTACAATATCATGGTGCAATACACTATTGACAAAGTTTATTGACTAAAGCAATAACTGACGTCTTGTTATATAATTGGGAAAGTTTTCAGAACAAATTCATAAATTTAGATCACATTCATCTCAAAAAACTTTAGCTCATATTATCTCTGAAACTCTTTCTCTTTTATTTCTATTAGTATTTTTTATTTAGTTAAATACTCTCTGGTCACTAAATAATTAAAGTATCTGACCTATAATATAGTACGAATACAAATACATCCGTTATTCAATTAATCTGAAGAAAAATAATATTTGCTAATAAATGTGACCTGAGAGAGAATACTTTATTTTCTAAAATTACAAAATAAAGTACCGAATATAAATAACTTTGCTTTGCAACTAAACTTAACCAAAATGTTGCAAAAAAATAAATAAAAATATATTTTATAAGACCAACAATATATTTAATCTCTTTTATTTTGATTTTGTCTCTGCTTATTGATATATCTGTTACGATTAGGGACAACTTTGGTTATGTTTCTAAGATTAATGCGTGGTATGAGATGATTTGGGACTGTATTATGACAAATATACATGCATATACATACGGAGGCTGCTAACTTACTTTTATCTAAAAACATGAAGGAGTAAGTTAGCAAGTCTACTCCCACTTTGAGAGTAAGTTAGCAAACCTACTTTCACGTAGTTTTAGATAGATTCCCAAATGAGGGTTGCTATATATAATATATATAATCATAGACTTATAATTACCAAACCTATTTTTAAACTTAACTATTAAAGCTATTATCATAAGAGGTATGGTAGAAGAGAAAATGTACTACGCCTGAATTGAAGATCATGGAGATATATCTAAAACAAAGAGAAAAGAAGATAATCTAAATAATACATGTATTAATGCTGTCTTATTTAATTATCATCATTTTACAATACAAAGATATCTTAATAATACAAATGCAATGAAAATCAGCTTGCAAACCCTAGCAAAAACATGTGGTTTGCGCTAGCATTTATTCCTGAATTGCCCCTGTTGGGCGCCAAACAACAATTTAAAATGCTGATCTTGGCCATTGATTGTATCCCCCCAGGACTGCCTGCCATTTGTTCCATTCTTTGAGGAGCATAATGAAGTGTGTGTTTATTGGTTCACGTGGTTGGCTTAAGCATGCTTGGAGGTGCATTAAATAGGGCCATTTCTTCACAGCATAACTGCAAGTTTTAGCATATATACAGAGAGTGAAAAATCATGTCACGATTAGAGAATTTCACGATGTAAGCCGAGGACCGTCAAGCTGTTGCTGCCCTGGTGTCAATGAAAGGTGAGTACTGGACATGTTAGTTTGGTATGTTGGTGGTTGTTTGGATGGATGCAGTAGTCTTTTCTTCCAATACGGTGGTGTTGTGGTTATTTCTCTTGCCATTTGTTTCCTGCTACATTTTTGTTTGTGCTAATTGTTTGTTTGGCTTTATAGTTGATGGAAATGCTGGACCAGAGATTGATAGGAAGGTTAGGGTGGACTTGGTGAATCTAAGAACGATTCATATGGAGTATGACCCATGCAGCGTAAGTGGATATACCGTTTATAATTATGTAGTAAAGCTCGTCTGAAGTTCATTTGTTCCATATGGTGCGGCTGCTCTTGGTTTGAGGCATGTCCCTCTGCAATGTACTCATAAAACCTATGTCAGGCCTACCAATTGTGTTAATGGGAAGTATCTGTATCAAGTTAACCACTATATTGTTCGCTGTCCAGTTAAGAGCACGGAAAATTAGCGATCAACATGTGCGGTGTAATGGCGCCTCTCAAGCTGTTTTTTGGTGTGGTTGTTAGCCGTGTCTTTCTAACTGGTTGTTCTGTTTATCTATTGCTTTGATGTGTTGTTCTTTTGCGTTTTTTTATTGGAACTAATGTGTCTCTAGGTGTTATGTTAGACGGTGTGACATTGAGCTCTCACGAACAAGCACTTAGAATGAAATTTATGCTTTTTTTGCCTTATACTGATTGCCAACATGTTTGGTTTAGTTTTTTGTCTGTGACAATGCTGCGTTTTGCCTGAACATTCCATTAACAGGCGCGCTGTTTAGTAGTTTATCGCGCATGAGTCATATGACCCTTGCCTGGTATACACCATCCATATAGATTGCCAAATTGATTGTACGCTGGTTAGTTCACTTGGGGGGCGATCTGATTCATCAAAGCATAATACCAGCAATGAGAGTGGTGTGTTAGACCTCTGCCTGGAAAAACGAAGGCTGCATTTAGTTGGCCATCGAATTGGCTAATACCAGCAAGGAGGTTTGCAGTTAAGATGTAATAAGTATATGTTAAACAAAATACACTGTTTTTCATGTTAATAGAAGTGGAAAATGCTTGGTGGACTTGAAGTTGAATGCTAATGAGGTAAGAAAATTCGTTACACATGACCTAATCATCTCTAAGCATTTGAGGGCATTACTGAAGCGGGGCTATAGAAAATCATGGTCTGATAGTATCATAGAATTCAATCCAATGACTTCTATACATTAATTGTTTCAAATATCCTTACAGCATTAAATATATGAACATTACTTTGAAGTTTCAAAAATATTCTAGGGAAAAGAAAGAAAGTGAATACCAAAAATATGTGAAAGATATTAAGTTGAGTTATAGTAAGGTCTAAGCAATAATCTCAACATTGGTTAATGTAATTGAAGCTCTTAAATACCTAAGTTGAGTTTGGACCAACTTTAGGTTAATATGGATTAGCTTTTATTTTATGAGAGTTTTTCAATCAAAATTAACCTATGTTACTTAACATACTAAATAGTCCTTCAAAATTTGTAGATATTCATGAAAACTTGAATGAGTTTCTGAGAAAGTTGAGATCTATAAGGTAATTTTAACTAACGCCGGAAGTTGTTCTTTGCAAAATTCATAGACATTTTGTTTTTTCAATTAAGATAAATAAAAAACAAAACAAGTTTTGAAAGACAAATCTTCATACAATTGTAATAAGTATATGTTATTGGACTTTGTTTTGGATTTCTTTTTGAAATAAGCCACATATGGTGTTTGCATGTACTTGCTCAGCAAGTAAATTAGTGGGATGGGATTTTAAATTAGCATGTACAATTTGGGTTTAGGTGGAGATTAACGCATGCAGTTTTTGAATATACTTTATCAGCAAGTTAATTATGTCACTATGACTTGAGTGTAAGATGGGTTACTTGATGCTAAACCATCGTCATCTTATATGTCATATGTGACCGCCCTTTTCCTTGCATTCTTTTTCTACCTCCTGCTCTAGCTACATTGATATGAGTGAACGTTTTCATTTTTATTTTACTAATGAAAATTAATTAATTGTTAATTTTACTGAATGAGTGTTGATTAATTTTTAATTTGTTGTGAGCAACGTTGTCAAAATCCGGATTTTGCTTCGGTCGAATGATAGAAAGATTTATTCAAAATGTGATAAAATTGACACCAAGGTTGAAAGATTTAAAAAAAAAAAATACTAAATATATGTTCTAAATCGTATATATTCATAAATAATTTAGTTTATAATAAATCGCAGTAAAAATTGATGAACTTTATCTATTTTAAATTTCTAATATGTGTTTCAGTCTTTTATGTTGAAAAAGGTCGAAAATATCGATAGATTTAACACAAAAAAAACAAAAAAAAAACTAGATATATGGCAAAAATGGTATATAATCATACATGATTTAGTTTATAAGAAATCGTTAAATCACAGTACTTTATTAGAAAGTACGTTTAGTCACGATGACTTTAGTGTAAATTATTAGATTTTACTTTAATCAACTGAGAGAAGGAAAATCGACAATCGCGAAATCACGGACAAAATAAAATGATTTTAACTAAAATGTTTTTACACTAAATATGTATGTAATACATCATATATAGTAATAAATGATGTAATTTATAATAAATCGATATACAAATCGATGAATTTTGTCTATTTGAAATTTCAAATGTGGGTTTTAGTAGTTTAGTATTAGAAAGGCAAAAAAAAATCAATAGATTTGACAAAAAAAAAATACAGGATATATGGTATAGATGGTATCTAAACATATATGATTTAATTTATAATAAATTGTTGAAACGCATTACTTTATCTGGAAGTAATTGTAGACAATGTGACTTGAGTGTAAATGGGTTACTTTATACAACATCATCATAATCTCATATGAATATGTCTAAAATGCCTTTACGCATGTTAACTCACGTAGCATGAGTTAACTCACGCTAGTTATAAGAGTAGCGTGACTTAAGTCACGCAACGTGAGTTAAATCTCAATTCTGCCTCATTTTCAAACAACACACTTAAATCTCAATTCTCTCTCAAATTACCCAACTCCAAAATTCCTTCAACTTCAAATCAAACAACACTCCAACAACAAGAACAAGTAAGCTTTCACTTAAATTATGTTGGTATGATAGATTTTTTCACTTAATCTAGAATTTTTTAGATTTAGTGTTTTGTTAAAATTTTAATTTTTTTTTGCAAGAAATGATAGAATGTTACATGCAAATGACTTGTAGTGATGAATTGTTATGATGTTTAGATGTTTGCATGATTATGTTAGATTTTTTACACTTAGATTAGATTTTTTTAGATTTAGGGTTTGTTTAAATTTTGTTTTTTTTGTAAGATATGATACAATGTTACATGCAAATGAGTAATATTGCTTAATTATTTAGATGTTTGCATGTTTATGTTGTAGTTATCATTTTTAGGGTTTATGTATAATTTGCACTCCAAGTGTTTGATGA